>TARA_R110002074_G_scaffold57861_2_pt1 | contig 15302 bp, 12 predicted proteins | sample TARA_R110002074 | Tara Oceans TARA_R110002074 (sample SAMEA4397215) | marine metagenome | biome: Polar Biome; feature: [MIX] marine epipelagic wind mixed layer (ENVO:01000061); material: water (ENVO:00002006), including particulate matter (ENVO:01000060) such as... | depth 10-100 m
GATAAAAACCAATTTGTTTTAAACAGTAATTTTTCAGATGATACAGCTACCACTAGTTATCTTTTTGCACCTTTTAATACAGTATCAGATACCACGTCTGCTCAATACTATGTACATTGGGCTGCTCCAACTGGTGGTGTAATTAAAAAAGTTTTAATGCAACATGTATATGGAAGTATGAGTTCTAGTTTTACTACACAACTTAGAATAACAAAAAACGGTTCTTCTAGTGCAACATCAGGAGAACTAACACCGAGTAATGGGACTAATGATGGTAGTTATATAGAATACAGTCCGACTGGTTCAAGTTTATCTACTGCTGGTTTTAATAAAGGTGATAGATTTACTTTTTCATATCAAAAAAGCACATCCACTAAATACTGGAGAGGAGTTGCTTTTTCTGTAATAATAGAAATAAACAATGTTTAATTATGGCAAGTATAAATAATAACATAAGAGGTAAAAAATTATTTAAAGAAGGCACATCAGGGAGTTTTGCATCTAAAGGTTCAGATGGTGAAATAACAGTATCTAAAGAAATATCAGATCAATTAGCCAGCTTAGATGATATTAGTTCTATTTTTAATGATGATGCTTTATTTCAAGTTAATAAATTTTTAGTAAAACAGATAGAAGATTTAAGAAGTGACGTAGAAGAATTACATGGATTTATAATAAACGCTTTTGGTAGAGATTCATCTGCAGCTGCATCTCAAGGAGCAAGAGGTGCAACAGGTTCTACAGGAAGCGCAGGTGCTAAAGGTGCAACTGGAAGCGCAGGTGCAACAGGAGGACAAGGCCCTAAAGGAGATACAGGATCTGCAGGAACAAATGGCACGAATGGTAGTCCAGGTGCTAAAGGAGCAACAGGAAGCCAGGGGATTCAAGGATTAAAAGGAAATACAGGAAGTCAGGGAATTCAAGGATTAAAAGGAAATACAGGTGCAGCAGGTACTAACGGTACGAATGGTAGTCCAGGTGCTAAAGGAGCAACTGGAAGCGCAGGTGCTAAAGGTTCTACAGGAGCAGCAGGTGCAACAGGAGGACAAGGTATTCAGGGTATTAGAGGACTCACAGGAGCTGCAGGAACAAACGGAACTAATGGAGCAAAAGGTGCAACAGGTTCAGCAGGTTCAGCAGGTTCAGCAGGTGCGAAAGGTGACCAAGGTATTCAAGGTATTCAAGGAAGCGCAGGTGCTAAAGGTTCTACAGGAGGAACAGGTGGTCAAGGTATTCAAGGAATTAAAGGAGCAACAGGAGCTGCAGGAACAAATGGTACGAATGGTAGTCCAGGAGCAAGAGGTGCAACAGGTTCGCAAGGTGCTAAAGGAGATACAGGAGATACAGGAGCTGCAGGAAGTGATGCTTCAGTAAAAGGTGCATCAACTAATTTCACAATAGGTAAAACAACGTATACATTTAATAACGGATTATTAGAAGCTGTTAGGTAATGAAAACATTTTTTGATAACAATGATTATAACATAGAAACAGATGGTGCTATTAAAAATGTTAACGGTGCAGCTATGTTTATTCCTTTTATGACTAGTACAGATGATGTATTATATAAAAAATATATTACAGAAATTTTAAAGTTAGATTGGTTGCATTATAAACTTTACTTGGTAGGAGGTGTTTTACAAGGATGGAAGACAACAGATATTGATATATGTGTTACAGGCAAAAAAACTGATAAACTACCAATACTTTTAAATAAAGCTAGAGCAATAGGCCCTTTTGATATGTACTGGGTTAAATCTTTAAAAAAAATAAAAGGTGACAAATCAAGAGTTTGGAAGTTTGCTAAGGCATATGATAAACCTTCTAGTCATTCACAACAATGGAATGGTAAATGGAAAAAAGATGGTTTGTTTCACATGAGTGAAAAATTTAAAATAAAAGAAAATAGACTTTACAAAAAAGATCCATTATTAATAAACATCTGATTTTTAAAGTAAAAATTTAATAGAATGGATATAAGAAAAATATCAGTCGGAGCAGACTATAAATCTAGTGCTATGCATTACATTATGAATCAAGAGATTTTAAATGGAAATTATTGTATACATTTGATAAAGCATATTGAAGAAAATAATTCTATAAAAATATGGATTGAAAACAAAACAGGGGAAGTTTTCCTTTGGAAAGAATTTAATTCTAATATGCCAGTATCAATTGAATATAATATAAATTTTGAATGAAATCACCTTTTTCTTTTATTGTAAAACCAAGCAACAATAAAAGGTATGATAACACTAAGAAGATTGGAAATGTTAACTTTATAACAAGTACATCTAAAGAAGATCATACCTCGTCAAATAGATATGGAATAGTTGTTGAGACACCTATTAACTATCCTGGCCCTATTAAAATAGGAGACACACTTTTAGTACATCATAATGTTTTTAAATATTATAATGACATGAAAGGTAAAGAAAGAAGCGGAAAAAGCTTTTTTAAAGACAACTTGTTTTTTATTGATTACGATCAATTTTTTATGTATAAACAGGAGGAAGAATGGAAATGTCATTCTAAATACTGTATGATACAACCTATAAAAAAAAATAACAATCATTATATTAAAAGTCACGAAGAAGAAGAACCATTAATGGGCTTAGTTAAGTATCCTAATGAATACTTAATTAGTAAAGGTATTAATAAAGGTGATAAAGTTTCTTTTCAACCAAATAGTGAATATGAGTTTATAGTTGATGGAGAAAAATTATATAGAATTTTTGACACTAATGTAACAATGGTTTTATGAATAATACTGAGTTAAAATTAGAAATAATAAAGGCAGGTAAAAAAGCTGTAAAAGAACTTATTAAAGTTGCTAATGAAGGTATTTTAAAAAAAGAGTTAGATGGATTAGCTCCTGATATAGCAGCAGATAGATTAAAAAATGCAGCAGCTTCTAAGAAATTAGCAATATTTGATGCTTTTGAAATACTGACAAAAATTGAAGAAGAAAACAGTATGATTGATAAAAATAATATAGATACTAAAGCCTCCTTATTTAAAGGGTTTGCTGAAGGAAGATCAAAATAATGTACAAACAAACTTTATATAAAATACTAGATAACATTATACCTGAAAAGGTATTAAAGTCTTATAATAAATATAAGAAATGGGAGTATGGATATAATAAAGAATTTGACATAATTATTATTTCTAAAGACGGCACTATTGATGAAGTATATGAAATACAAAATTTAAAAATAGCTTTGCCTAAAAAACAAAATGTTTATAATTTTGAAAAAGATTATTGGGATAAATTAAATTTTCCTAAAGAATTAAGTAGAATTAAAAATGTATTTGAATGGGAGAAATATCCTGATAATTTTAAAGAAAAATGGTATGACTATATTGACACAGAATTTGAAAGAAGAGAAAAAGGTTTTTGGTTTAATAACAAAGGTGTTTCTACTTATATTACTGGTTCTCACTACATGTACTTGTGCTGGACGAAGATTGATGTTGGGCAGCCAAACTTTAGAGAATCAAATAGATTATTCTATATATTCTGGGAAGCTTGTAAGGCAGATGCAAGATCATATGGGATGTGTTATCTTAAGAACAGACGATCAGGCTTTTCATTTATGTCCTCATCAGAACTCGTGCATTCAGCTACCACCTCACGTGACTCACGTTACGGAATATTGTCAAAAACTGGGTCAGATGCTAAGAAGATGTTTACCGACAAGGTCGTACCGATATCGCTCAACTATCCCTTCTTTTTCAAACCCATCCAGGACGGTATGGACAGACCGAAAACCGAACTTGCCTATAGAGTCCCAGCCTCCAAGCTCACCAGAAAGAAACTTGACACCAATCAAACCGCCTCAGAATTGGAAGGCCTTGATACCACCATTGACTGGAAAAACACAGGGGACAACTCCTACGATGGTGAAAAACTAAAAATATTAGCTCATGATGAAAGCGGAAAATGGGAAAGACCAGATAACATACTAAACAATTGGAGGGTTACAAAAACCTGTCTTAGATTAGGTTCTAGAATTATTGGGAAATGTATGATGGGCAGTACATCTAATTCACTTGAAAAAGGTGGTGGTAATTTTAAAAAATTATTTGCAGATTCAAATGTTATAAAAAGAAATAAGAATGGTCAAACTAAAAGTGGACTATATTCACTTTTTATCCCAATGGAATGGAATTACGAAGGCTTTATAGATGTTTATGGACACCCTGTATTTGAAGAACCTATTAATGAGGTTGAAGGGCCTTTAGGTGAAATAATAGATCAAGGAGTTATTAATCATTGGGATAATGAAGTTGAAGGTCTTAAGTCAGACCCTGACGGATTAAACGAATATTATAGACAGTTTCCAAGAACAGAGTCACATGCTTTTAGAGATGAAAGCAAACAGTCTTTGTTTAATTTACAAAAACTATATCAACAAATAGATTACAATGATTCTTTAATTAAAGATAGATTTGTGACTAGAGGTTCTTTTTCTTGGAAAAATGGAATACAAGATACAGAAGTTATTTTTTCCCCAAACGATAGAGGTAGATTTTATGTAACATGGACACCTAATAAACAATTACAGAATAAATATTATTTTAAAAATGGAATAAAATATCCTAGTAATGAACATATGGGAGCATTTGGCTGTGATAGTTATGATATATCAGGTACTGTTGGAGGAGGGGGTTCAAATGGAGCATTGCATGGAATGACAAAATTTCATATGGATGAAGGCCCATCAAGTGAGTTTTTTTTAGAATATATTGCAAGACCGCAAACTGCAGAAATATTTTTTGAAGATGTATTAATGGCTTGTGTGTTTTATGGTATGCCTATACTTATTGAAAACAATAAACCTCGTTTGTTATATCATTTTAAAAATAGAGGATATAGAGGTTTTTCAATGAATCGTCCTGACAAAATATACACTAAACTTTCAAAAACAGAAAAAGAATTAGGAGGTATGCCTAATAGTTCCGAAGACATAAAACAAGCACATGCAGCAGCTATTGAGTCGTATATAGAAAAGCATGTAGGGTTTGATTTGTCAGGAGCTTTTAGAGACTCTGATTTAATAGGTTCTATGTATTTTATTAGGACTTTAGAAGACTGGGCTAGGTTTGATATTAACAACAGAACAAAGTTTGATGCATCAATAAGTTCTGGTTTAGCTATAATGGCTACACAAAAGAACCTGTATCAGCCCATTAAAAAGAAATCAAAAATAAAACTTAACTTTGCAAGATACGACAACAAGGGAAGTTATAGTCAAATTATACAATAAATGGAGGATGTAAAAATCACGTTAAATGCCACAGGATTCCCTAGTCAATTTGTTTCAGACAATGAAAAGAAATCTTTTGAGTTTGGATTACAAATAGGGCAAGCTATTCAATATGAATGGTTCAGGAAAGATGGTGGACAAAGTAGGTTCTATAACCAATGGGCAGATTTCCATAGGTTGAGATTATATGCTCGTGGAGAGCAGTCAATTGCAAAATACAAAAATGAACTTGCAATTGATGGAGACTTAAGTTATCTAAATTTAGATTGGACACCAGTCCCTATTATACCTAAATTTGTTGATATTGTTGTTAATGGAATGGCTGATCGAGTATTTAAAATAAATGCTTATGCTCAAGATGGAATGTCTTTAGACAAAAGAAGTGAATACCAAGTTCAATTAGAAAAAGATATGTTAGCAAAACCTGTTATGCAACAGGTACAACAGCAAACAGGAATAAATACTTTTGCTACTTCAGAAGAAGATGTTCCAAACACATCAGAAGAGTTAGCATTGCATATGCAACTAAAATACAAGCCTTCAATTGAAATAGCTTCAGAAGAAGCAATTAATACTGTTTTAGCAGAAAACAGATATTATGAAATTCAAAAACAATTGTATTACGATCAAACTGTTTTAGGAGTAAGTATGTGTAAAAACACATTTAAACCAGGGTCAGGAATATCTATTGACTATGTAGATCCTGCTAATGTAGTTTACAGTTATACAGAAGATCCTCATTTTCAAGATTGTTTTTATTGGGGTGAAATTAAAACGCTTCCAATTACAGAATTAAAAAAAATAGATACAAGCTTAACTAGAGCTGATATGGATGAAATATCTAAGTATAGTCAAAGCTGGTATGATTACAATAATACAGCTCAGTATTATAATAATAGTTTGTTTAGTAAAGATAGTGCTACAGTTTTATTTTTTAATTATAAAACAACTAACACATTTACTTATAAGAAAAAAGTTAATGCATCAGGAGCTGAAAAAGTCATAGAAAAAGAAGATACATTTAATCCAACTCCAGAAATGATGGAGGAAGGTAATTTTAAAAAAATGTCTAAAACTATAGATGTTTGGTATGAAGGTGTAATGGTTATGGGTACAAGCATTTTGCTTAAATGGGAAATGGCTGAAAACATGGCTAGACCGCAATCAGCATCACAAGAAGTTTATCCTGAATATGTAGCTTGTGCGCCACGAATGTATAAAGGCGTGTTTGAATCATTAACAAGAAGGATGATTACGTTTGCTGATTTAATTCAGATTACTCATTTAAAGTTACAACAAGTAATTTCTAGAGTTGTACCAGATGGGGTTTTTATAGATGCAGATGGACTTAATGAAGTAGATTTAGGAACTGGACAAGCATACAATCCAGAAGATGCACTTAGAATGTTTTTTCAAACAGGTAGTGTTATTGGTAGAAGTTATACTCAAGACGGAGATTATAATCAAGCAAAAGTTCCTATTCAACAATTAAATAGTAGTTCAGGTCAAGGAAAAATTCAAAGCTTAGTTGGAACTTACAATCACTATATGCAAATGATAAGGGATGTAACAGGCTTAAATGAAGCTAGAGATGGAGCTACCCCTGATTCTTATTCTTTAGTTGGATTACAAAAGTTAGCTGCATTAAGTAGCAATACAGCAACAAGACATATATTAGATTCAGGGCTTCAAATAACTCAACGATTATGTACTGCTTTATCTAGTAGAATTGCTGATGTTTTAGAATATTCTGAAAATAGAGAAGAATTTATTAATCAAATTGGAAAGTTCAATGTTGGTATATTAGATGAAATAAGTAAATTGTATTTAAGTGATTTTGGAATATTTATAGAAATTGAACCAGATGAAGAGGAAAGAAAAATGTTAGAAGCTAACATTCAAATGGCCTTGCAAAGAGATTCTATAAACTTAGAAGATGCTATTGATATAAGAGAAATACAAAATTTAAAATTAGCTAATCAAGTTTTAAAATTAAAAAGAAAAGCTAAAGAAGATACTATACAAGAACAAAAAGCTGCAGCTGCTCAACAACAAGGGCAAATACAACAACAGTCTCAACAAATGGCTGCTCAAGCTGCTCAACAACAATTCCAAATGGAACAGCAAGCTTTAATCATGTTAGAAGAAGCTAAGATGAAATTTGGTATTCAAAAAATGCAGGGTGAAGCTTCTATAAAAGCTGAATTAATGAATCTAGAATTTTCATTGCAAATGAAGTTAAAAGGAGTAGATGTTGAAGTAGCTCAAATGCAACAAAAAGGTATAGAGCAAAGAGAGTCAGAAAGAGAAAATGCAAAGTCCTCAAGAATTTCACAAGCTAATACAGAACAATCTAAATTAATAGAGCAAAGAAAAAACAACTTACCCTCAGTTAGTTTTGAATCAAATGAAGATAGTTTAGATGGATTTGATCTTGCAGAATTTGAGCCTAGATAGAATTTAAGGCCTATAAACATTAAATTAAATTAATTGTAACTTTACAAAAATCAAATAAAATGGAAATCAAAGTAAAATCATTAGACTCTATGCCAGAGAAATCTGCGCAAGAAGTAGAAGAAAAGTTATTAAAAAATCATGAAAATGAAATGTCTACCGATGCTGTTGAAAAAGAGCCTGTAGAACAAGTAGTCGAACAAGATTCGACAGTTGAAAGTCCAACTATAAAAGACGAAGACGTTCTTTCATATATTAAAAATAGATATAATAAAGATATATCATCTGTAGATGATTTGTTTGTTGAAAGAGAACAGGCAGTAGATTTACCAGAAGATGTATCTAAATATTTAGATTACAAAAAGAACACAGGTCGTGGGTTTGAGGATTTCGTAAAAGTAAATAAAAACTACGGAGATTTAAATGACGATCAAGTATTAGCAGAGTATTATTCTTTAACGGAAAGTGACTTAGATAGTGAAGACATTCATTATTTAATGGATGAAAAGTTTTCGTATGATGAAGATCTTGATGATGAAAAAGAAATAAAGAAAAAAAACATTGCTAAAAAAAGAGAACTTTCAAAAGCTAAGACATATCTTAATGAGTTAAAAGAAAAATATAGAGTTCCTCTTGAGTCAAGTGGGGGTTCTTTTTCTGAGCAACAAGTTGAGGAGTTACAAGCTTACAAGAGTTATATAGAAAATTCTAAGTCAGAAGAAGAAATTGCTAAAAGAAAAAACGAGTTTTTTTTAAAAAAAACAAATGATGTTTTTAATTCCGAGTTCAAAGGTTTTGAGTTCAATGTAGGAGATAAAAATGTAAATTATTCTTATGGTGATGTTTCTGAGATGAAATCAAAGCAAATGGATTTAAACAATCTAGTCAGCAAATTTGTTGGTGAAGATGGTTTATTAAAAGATGCTGAAGGATGGCATAGAGCTTTAAGTGCTGCTATGAATCCTGAGAGATTTGCTAACTACTTTTATGACCAAGGCAAGGCTGATGCGATAGGTGACGTTACTAAAAAAAGTAAAAACGTTAACATGTCAATTAGACCAACTCCTCAATCAATAGGAGACACAGGTTTTAAGGCTAGACAGATTTCAGATACAAGCGGAAAAGGGCTAAGAATTAGAAGTAAAAAATAAAAGTTTAAAAATTTAAAAAACAAAATTATGCCAGTAGAAGCAGTACCAGGTTTTGACTTACAACCAAGTTCAGAACAAGTCTTATTACAGACAAATTATATTACTAACTTTGATTTCTTAAATCAGTATCTTCCAGATACTTATGAAAAAGAATTCGAACGTTATGGAAACAGAACAGTAGCATCATTCTTAAGAATGGTAGGCGCTGAAATGCCTTCTAACTCTGACCTTATTAAATGGGCAGAGCAAGGAAGACTACACACGAAGTATGTAAATGTAACTTCAGGAGCAGCAGCAGGACAGTTAACAGCTACTTTGACAATTAATGATACATTAGTACCTGGAGCAGGAACTATTGCTATTCGTGTAGGTCAAACAATTATGTTATCTGACAATACAGCAGCTTCAGTACTTAGTAACAAAGCTATTGTAACAGCAGTTAACGGAGCATTAGGAACAATAGATGTAGCTTATTACGAAGCAGCAGGTCAAGCAATGATTGGTGGTGCTGTAGCAGATGTTTGTTCTTTGTTTATTTATGGTTCTGAATTTCAAAAAGGAGCTATTGGAATGCAAGGACAATTAGAAGCTGATGATGACATCTTTTCTAACTCCCCAATTATCATTAAAGACCGTTACGCAGTATCAGGTTCTGACATGGCTCAAATTGGATGGATTGAAGTAACAACTGAAAACGGTGCAACAGGATTCTTGTGGTACTTAAAATCAGAGCATGAAACTAGACTTCGTTTTGAAGATTACTTAGAAACAGCTATGGTTGAAGCAGTACCAGCTGAAGCAGCTTCAGGTGCAGCAGCAATTGTTGAAGGTATCGCAAGTGGTGTAGGTAACAAAGGTTCAGAAGGACTTTTCTATGTAGTTGAACAAAGAGGAAATGTGTTTAGCGGTGGTAACCCAACAACTCTTGCAGAATTTGATGCTATCATTCAAAGACTTGACAAACAAGGTTCTATTGAAGAAAATGTTATTTTCTTAAACAGACAGTTTGGATTTGACGTTGACGATATGTTAGGTGCTATTGGTGGAGGTTATGCTTCAACAGGCCCTGGGATTGGAGCTTCATTTGGTTTATTTGACAATGATGAAGAAATGGCTCTTAACTTAGGATTCTCAGGATTCCGTAGAGGTTATGACTTTTACAAAACAGATTGGAAATACTTAAACGATCCAACCATGCGTGGTGACATCGTTGGTGGATCTGTAAATGGTATATTAGTACCAGCAGGTTCTACAACAGTATATGACCAAGTGTTAGGTAAAAATGCTAAACGACCATTCTTGCACGTTCGTTACAGAGCTTCAGAAACTGAAGACAGACGTTACAAGACTTGGATTACAGGTTCAGCAGGTGGAGCAGCTACTTCTAGCTTAGATGCTATGGAAGTTAACTTCTTATCTGAAAGAGCTTTATGTACTTTAGGTGCTAACAACTTCTTTATCTTTCAATAAGATATAGACTATAATCATGTAGTAGTTACCCTTGTTGAAATGACAAGGGTAATTATTACTTTTATTAAAATTAAATTTAAATCAAATGAAAAAAACCAAAGAAGCTTTTGTAACTAAAAGCTACAAACTTACCAGAGGAAAAGCTCCATTGAGCTACACAATTCCATCAAGAAACTCAAAAAGAAGTTCATTATTATATTTTGACCAAGACACAGGCGAAAACAAGCCTATGCGTTATGCTAGAAATCAAAAAAGTATTTTTGAAGATGAGCAAGATGGAAATGTAATTTTAGAACCAATTGTTTTTGAAGATGGATTTTTAATAGTACACAAAGAAAATCAAATATTACAAAAATTTTTAGCTTTTCATCCAGGCAATGGAAATGTATTTGTTGAAATAGACAAAGAAAAAGATGCATCTGTAGATGTTGATACTATGGACTTGACTTTAGAGGCAATGATATCAGCAAAAGAGATGGGCATTGAAATGTTAGAAACAATAGCTAGAGTTGTAATAGGTTTAAAAGTAGAGAGAATGACATCTGCGGAATTAAAACGTGATGTAAGATTATTTGCAGGTAGATATCCTGAAGAATTTTTAGAATCTATTAATGACCCTTTATTAGCTCTTCAAAATAAATGTGCTAAATTTTTTAGCGAAGGTTTATTACAATTAAAAAACAACAAAGATGTTTATTATAACTTAAAAGGAAATAAAAAGAAACTACTTACAGTTCCTTATGGTGAAGATCCTTTGTTTATTTTAGCGTCATTTCTTCAAAGTGATGAAGGAATAGAAGTTTTAAGAATATTGGAAGACAAGCTATAACCAATAAAAAAAATTAGCTTATACCTGAAAGGGGGTTTCAAAAAATTGAAGCCCCTTTTTTTGTATCTTTGTGAAAAGATTAAGTAGATATGAGTTTAATAAATACAGTAAGAGCAACTGTCCTTTCTATTGCAAATAAAAATAACTATGGGTATATTACACCTAATGATTTTAATTTATATGCAAAGCAAGCGCAATTAGATATTTTTGAAGATTACTTTTACCAATATAATAGTCAAATTGTAAAGCAAAATGCTAGAGTTTCAGGCTCAGGTTATGCTGATTTAGTAAAGGGAATAGTAGAAGTAATAGATAGTTTTTCATCTACCAAAGGATTAATAAACACAGGCATAAATTTATTTGATTTACCTGATGATTATTATTTAGTTGATAAAATTAACTACTATCCAAACGTTACTGCAACAGGAACTTTAACTACAGGTTCAACAGGGAATACATTAGTAGATTCTGCTGCAACTTTTATTACAACTGGAAGCGTGTTACCAGGACAATTAATAACAAACACTACAGGGGGGAGTACTTACTCTGGAGGTACTGCTATTGTAGTGAGTGTGAACAGCGAAACTCAGTTAACAATATCAACTAATGATTTTTTTAATGGTACGTTTTTAAATACTAGTTACAGTATTGTAACTACAAAAGGAATTACAGAAGTTGAAAGGGTTTCTCAAAATAAAATATTTTATTTAAATTCCTCAACATTAACTAAGCCTGGGCTTTCTTTTCCAGCTTATGTTTTAGGTGGCGCAAATAATGCTAACTTAGGAAACACTATTACAGTTTACCCTGAAATTATTACTACACCAGGGACTATTGTATCTCAGTATATTAGATATCCTAAAGACCCTAATTGGACATATTTTAATATTATATCAGGGGGAGATCCTAGTTTTGACGAAACATCAGTCGACTACCAAGACTTTGAATTACCGTTATCAGATGAACCTAATATTGTAAATAAAATATTACAATATGCAGGGATGTCAATAAGAGAAACTGCATTAGTAGAATTTGGAAAAATGGAAGAAAACGAAGCAAATCAACAAGAAGGATAGATTATGGCATATATAACAGAATATCAGTATTACGAAAATACAGGCAATCCACATACAGAAGATGAGAATTGGGGTTCATATCAATATGTTTCATTGAACGACATAGTAAATAACTTTATGTTAATGTATGTAGGTAATGATAAATTGATAAACAACGCTGAAAGATATAACATAATTTTTCATGCTAAGAGAGCTATTCAGGAGTTGAATTATGATTCAATGAAAGAACTTAAAGTATTAGAGCTAGAAGTTTGTGATACGTTAAGATACGTTTTACCGCATGACTATGTAAATTGGGTTAGGATTTCTTTATACAAAAACGGAACATTACTACCACTTACTGAAAACATTCAAACAAATTGGAGTGATGCATATTTACAAGACAATAATTGTAGAATATTATTTGACCATGAAGGTAAAATATTAAAACCATCTACTTCAACTTTAGATTTACAAAGAATTACAGGTGGTAAAAAAAGTATATACTTAAATGAACAAAGTCAATACAATGGTCAAGAAGGATATTTCCACAATGGTCTATGGTATTTTGAATATCCTGTAGGAGCTAGATATGGATTAAATACGGAAACAGCAAATGCAAATCCTACTTTTAAAATAAACAAAAAGTCAGGAGTAATAAATTTTAGTTCTGATATGGCAGGAGAGCTTTGTGTTTTAGAGTATGTTTCAGATGGAATGGAGAATGGAGATGATTCACAGATTAGTGTAAATAAACTTTTTGAAGAATTTATATATTCATATATGAAGTTTGTAATTTTAGCTAGTAAGTATGGTATACAAGAGTTTATCATAAACAGAGCTAGAAAAGAAAAATCAGCTCTTCTAAGGAACGCAAAATTAAGATTGAGCAATATACATCCAGGAAGATTGTTAATGAATCTAAGGGGACAAAACAAGTGGATAAAATAATATGGCTAAGATTCAAAAGAACTTTGTTGGAGGAAGAATGAATAAAAGCATTGATGAACGTTTAGTTCCTCAAGGTGAATATATAGATGCATTAAATGTACGTTTGGGTTCTACGGAAGGAACTGAAATAGGAGCTGTTGAAAATTCAAAAGGGAATGAACTTCTTGTTGAATTAGAATTTAAAGACGTTAAATTAAGTAGTTCTGCAATATGTATTGGTGCTTTTGAAGATGGAGCAAATGAAACTATATATTGGTTTGTTAATGATGAAGCAAATACAAGTTCTTCAACAGGCAAAGTAGATTTAATTGTGTCGTTTAATACAAGAACGTTTGTTTTATTTTATCATGTTATATCTACATCAGTATTAAATTTTGACAAAAATTATTTAGTAAATGGTATAGACTTAATTGGAGACCTTTTGTTTTTTACAGACAATTTGAATCCTCCAAGAAAAATTAACGTAAATAGAACTTATTTACAACCTGATTCAGCTACAACAGTTGATCAGATTACTGAGCAAGATATTGGTGTTATTTTAGCACCCCCTTTAAACGCACCAATTTTAGACAACTATCAATTAGGAGGCGGTGAAAATTATATGGACGAGCTTTTGTTAAGCTTTGCTTATAGATGGCAATATGAAGATGGAGAGTATTCAGCTTTATCACCATTCAGTCAAGTCGCTTTTACTCCTGGTGCTTTTGAAATTAATTATCAAACTTATGATAATGATGGAATGTCAAATATATTTAATACAACAGATATAACTTTTGATACAGGAGGAAGAAATGTAAAAGATGTTGATGTAATATTTAAATTTAGTACAAGTCAATCAGTAAATGTAATAGAAAGATTTAATAAAGTAAATGAAGGTTGGTTAGATAATATCCAACAAACTTTAACTTTTACAAATAAAAAAATATTTACAACACTTCCTGAAGCTCAGTTATTAAGATTGTTTGATAATGTTCCTAAAAAAGCACAAGCTCAAACTATAATGGGTAATAGATTAATGTATGGAAATTATGTTGATGGTTACGATGTTAAAGACTCTGATGGTCAAGATATTTATTTAGATTATGACTTGTCTTTAATTGCAGAAAATATTCAAGGAATAGAAAATGAAGCAATAGCAAGTAATGTTACATATACAATAGATACAAATGTAAATATTACTAATGCAAAAGTTACTATTAGTTTTGCAGGAAATGAATTATTAGCAGGTTCTCAGTTAGGAGTTGATTTTAATTTTCAAAGCAGTCAATTTGGTGGTGACCCAACTTATGATGATGGAACACAACCTGAAAATAGTTTTGAAAGAGTTTTTCTTTTTAATATACAGCAAGATTATCCAAGTGTTTATGCGTTAGCTACAAGTCCAGAATTTGAAGCTGCAGTAAGTGAGTTTGTTGCTATAGCTAATTCAAGTTGTTTTTCATCAATTGTTTCAGGTTGTACAACAGGCTGTACATCAGGAACTAGTCAAACAGATATATTTAACTGTGGGATTGTTTCTAAAAATGAATGGGAATACACAAATTTTGGAATAACAAGCACTAGTCAAGGAATATTAATTGGAGCAACACAAGGTAGTGATGATATTTCTTTTACTATACCTGCTTTACAATTTGAATATTACGACCCTGCTGCACCGACTGTACCGACAGGTATTTTTGCTTATGAATATTTAACGTCTATTGGAGCGTCAGGAATATTTTTTAAAGACGCTACTAGAAGCAGTTTACATAGCAATAGAGACTATGAAATTGGGATAGTTTATATGGATGAATATGGAAGAAGTACTACAGCTTTAGTAGATACTGATAATACTATATTTATTCCATGTGGAAATTCTATTACAAAAAACAATATTAGAATTCAATTAAACAACTACCCTCCTTTTTGGTCAACTAAATATAAGTTTGTAATTAAAGAGTCTAAAGGACTTTATAGAACTATTTATTCAAACATATTTTTTCAAGAAGAAGAAACAGGTGTTGTTTATTTTAAACTTGAAGGAGATAACAGAGATAAAGTAAAAGATAATGGAACATTATTTGTAAAAGCAGATTCAAATGGCCCTGTTTTAAATTGTGCTTCTACAAAAGTTTTAGGCT
>TARA_R110002074_G_scaffold231135_1_pt1 | contig 15295 bp, 17 predicted proteins | sample TARA_R110002074 | Tara Oceans TARA_R110002074 (sample SAMEA4397215) | marine metagenome | biome: Polar Biome; feature: [MIX] marine epipelagic wind mixed layer (ENVO:01000061); material: water (ENVO:00002006), including particulate matter (ENVO:01000060) such as... | depth 10-100 m
CAACCTACATCATTAGAAATTAAAATTGGAGAGAACAGGGATACAGCATTGATTGATCTATTAGAAGATAAAACACAACTACCAGAAATGTTGCTTGAGCAACAGTTCATCAAAGATGATATTCGCGAACTAGTAGGTGAATTGCCTGAAATGCAAGCTGCCGTAATTAGTATGCGATATGGAATTGGAGAAGATATTCTTGAACCAATGTCCATGACGGCTATTGGTCAGGTGTTGAACATGAGCCGTGATCGTGTCAGAACGCTAGAGCACAAAGCACTTAAGAATCTGCGTGAGGATTCAGAATCTGTCAATGACTATCTTTAATACAATAGAGATAAAGAAGCAATGCGGACATGGATGTCACAACAGAATTACTGAAGCAAAACCAAACGTATTCTTCTAGTGATAATACAAACCCTGATCGCTACTCATCTAGTCGATCACTTAATTATGCAACCGGAGCAAGCATTACTAAGGCGGAACTCGCTGAAGTAAACGTTGTTCCATTTTCATTGCAGTATTCTGATGCTGTTGGTTTGTTTGGTGTAGAAAATCATTTTATAAAAGTCAAACTAAATATTATTGGCGATATTGTCCTTAAAGAATATTTAGAACCTGGCTATATAAAAGCTGACATTAATTTTTTTGAAACAGAAAATGATACAGGTTTTACTACAAGTAGTGTTGATCAGGCCGGAGCAGAACTAGATGCAGGATATTCATCGGCTGCAACACCTCCACTAACTTTGCCTGCAATTGGTTTAGACGCTTACTTAAGTATTGACTTGACAAACTTAAAGACGTCAAATATGTATAACGATTCAAACTTAGATGTGCGGTTATATACAAGTGATCACGAAGAGCATCCGTACGATTTGATGTATATCAAACCACGTGACTTTTTCTACGTAGGCATTCACGCAAGAAACACAAGACGTTTGCCTTATAACATTCAGCTTGATATTGGCAATGAATATAAGTCACTGGAGTCTATCAGTGACAAGAATTATATAATGAGAACTTCTGATAGACCTAGCTTCTAGTCTGTCTTTTTAAATGCAGACTTATATTCTTTAGTAACAGCTTTTTTAGTGGGTTTTACTTTTGGTGGAGTGGGTTCTTTAACATCTTCTTTAATGGTAAAGACGGGTTTGGTTACAGCACCATGAGGCTTCACTGTCATTACCTTGCCACCACTCATCGCTGGAAGAACATAGTGTTCTACAAGCTGAAAATCTTGAGTAAATAAAGCAGCACGAGTCACATTACGAGATGAATAGAACGCAAAGTTCAACTCACCATCGTGATCAATACGTACAAAAGAGCCATTTGTAGATGCTACAACGAGCTTCATTTTTTGACCCTTTGCAGTCACATCAAAAATCGTGCAGTCAACATACTGAACACCATTGGTTCCATGCCACCATTCCTTAATCTTGTGAGTATCACCACCCCGCTTAGGGCGAGTAAGCAAGAGTTCCTTGCCGGTGTGTTTTTTAACATCTTTTACACCAGTAAGAATAAGACTATCAGCCATTTTTGCTATTACAACTTTCTTCTATTTTAGTCCATTTAAGATTACAAGCAGAGTTGTTATGTTTATGTCCATCAACATGCGCTACACGACTGCATGCTTTTGTTCTACCAGGCATTGTTAATGGAGGTTTTAAAAATGCAAGAGCAACTAACTTATGAACAGTAACAGTTATAGTTTGTTTCCTACCAATCCTTTGTGTAAGATTAACCTGCATATATCCATTTTTATTTTTACGTTGTTTCAGAAGCTTTTCTGCCTTGCCCTTAGTACTTTTTATTTCACCCGCTGAGTTTATGTAATACTCAATGCAGCACTCATATCCAGGCAGCAGATGAATAGGGGTCCAGATGTTATCGTCTATAAATTCCATAACCACAAAATATTGGGGTATATAGTTAAAAGTATAGCAATAACAAGTACTATCGTTATATGTGACTAAGTCGAAGTCACTTATAACTTTTTTAGCTTACGGAGTTACGATCCTATGTGGATTGATAATGATTTTCCGAAGCTTCTTGGTGCAGAACTTTACCGTCCTCATCCTGCCTACATCATTGAGATGGCAGTTGAGCCAGTAGTTGTTCATGACTTCTCCAAGCAACCTGGTCAAACTGTTCAGTTAGACCGGTATCGCTTCTGGGGCAAGCCTGGCACTAAGGAGTCCCGTGAGCGGACTGCCGATCAAACACTTGGATCCGCCTCCGCACGCAACATCGTTAAGGACAAAGTGCTCGTTACTCTTCGTGAGTACACCGGCCCTGCTGATTCCCGCGATGCTTCACAGCCTTCTACTTTCAAGGTGGCTCGTGAAACCCTGATCACTGCTCAGCGTCTGCTGCTTGATACCGGCAACCTGAACGTCTTCCACCAAAGCATCGGTTCTTTGACCTTGCTGGATGACTATCGTCGTTGGCGTGATCGTGTCTTCGCAAACGAACTGCTGAAGGCAGAAGCTGCTGGTCAAGCCAGCAAAGATCAAGGTGGTTACTATCTGCCCGGCGGAAAGCCTAAGGGTGGCGCTGGTGGAACCTTGGGTGTGACGTACGCCGCTGGTGAGTCCGCCAAGTTCGATGTCAAGACTGACCTCCTCGAAGTGGTCAAGGACATGCGTAAGCGCAACGTTCCTACCTTCGCTGATGGTTACTACCGTTGCATCGTGGATCCAACCGCAATGATGCATCTGCGTCAGAACGCAGACTTCCGCGAGATCGCACGTTATCCAGGTCAAGGGATTGTTAATCCTATGAACCCTGGTGAAGCACCTAATGCCAACTTCTACCAAGGCATGGGCCCTGCTTACGGCCAAGCTGGCTTTGTTGCCGGTCAACCCGTTATGCCTACTGGCTTCCTCTTTGAGGGTGTCCGTTGGTTCGAGTCCACCAACCTGCCCGAAACCACTTACAACTTGATTGTGACTGACGAGGCCGCTGGCGCTGCTGATTACACAGCATCCCAACTTGTCTTCTTCGGCCCTCAAGCTGTTGGCGTGGGTATTGGTGGTAACAACGCTCAGATTCTGTTGAACAACAACGACGACTTCAGCCGTTTCATCATCATGATCTGGTCGCTGTTTGCCGGTTTTGAAACGCTTAACCGCGATTTCATTACGGTTGGTTACTCTTTCGTATATTGATAGGAGCTAACTAACTATGTCCGTAATTTTTCCCGGTAATTATGTAGCCCACCTGAACGCATATCGCGAACAGGGTGTTGAGGCTCTCCCAGGTGTTGAGTTCTACCGCATTGTCGGTGCTCTCGTTCTAGATCCCGATAACGCTGGAGTTCTTTCCGGCGGTGTATTGGCAGCTGGCACCTACAACTTGAAGGTTCTGTCACCTGATCTCCGTCAGGATGACAAGCCACGTGTAGATAAAGCATTCGTAATTCCCAAGAATTCCGTTGTTTATCGCACAGCAGTAAACGCACCTGGCGTCAAGGCTGCTGCTAATGGCAACACCATTAAAATCAAAGCCTTAGGTGGTAACGCTCCTGGTAACACCGGTAGTGAAACAACCCTGACTGCAGGCACAGACTTGTTCTTCCCTGCTGATGGCGCTGCCTCCGCAATGTTGGGAATTGTCAATGGCACTGCCATTAGCACTTCTGCTGACACTGCTGTTCAAGTCATCACTTCTGCAAGCTTCACTGCTGAGCAGAATCCTTCTGCTGGCGCAGACCGTAAGAGCCCCTCTGCCATCTTGGTTGAGATCTGCTACTACCGTGCTGCTCCCGCACCTGATGCAAGCGACGCTCATATTCCTTACGGAATTGAAGCTGGTCAAGGCACCTGATAATAACAATCAGATAACTAAGGCGTCTCATATGAGGCGCTTTTTTTGTGCCTATAATATGAAAAGGAATACCCCAAAAATATGGCTGAACAAAAGTTATTTCAAGATAGTAAGACTGGAAAACTGGTTGAGTTTATCAGTACTCACGATAAAGAATTTGCAATGGTTAAAGATGCTGGAGGTAACGTCACATTTATGACCTTGGAACAACTTGTACCATATGACCGTGAAAAAGGTCGAATGGTCAAGATTGCACAACTACAGCAAGAACTACCAGAAGAGCCTCTGCCTGATCCGATTGTTCCAATTGAAGACATGCGATTGAATCTGAATGCAGCACCAGCAGAGCAGATTGCCAAACGTCTGCCTGGCGTTGGTTTTGCAACTGCTAAAAAAATTGTTGAACTACGTATGTCATTGAGCGGTGAGCGCTTTGCCAATTTGAAGCAACTAGAAAATATCCCTAGGGTTAACTGGGATCAATTGATTGAAGAAGACCTTATCTTTATTAGTTAAACTAGTAATATTAAAGTCAAAATATAGTAATGGCAATTACCCTTGAAGATGCGTTACTAGCGAAGGCGCAGTTAGATCAACAAAATCAAATAAGCATGGGCACTGCTGCTTTATTAGGTGGTGGTGCTGGTGCATTAATTGGCGCAACAGCGGGAGAAGTCCCTCATTCTCTTGGACTTCAAATCAATAAAATCAAAGATCGTCTAGCAGAAGGACAGGGACTAGTACGTAGTCCAATGCAGAAGGTAAAGACAGCCGTAAGGCCCGGTCCTCGTATGGCAGGGGGATTTGTTGGAGCACTCTTGGGTGGTGGATTAGGTGCAGCAGCACAACAAGCTGCAATGCAAAATTCACCTGCAGCAGTACTACTAGCAAAACTGCAGACTGAAGGCTCATTAAGTCCATCAGAGACTCAGCAATTGCAAAGTGTCCTTGCTGATACGTACAGCAACATCACAGGAATTGCGTAATGGAACTAGACGATTATCTAAAGTCAAAAACTAGATTTCACTTGGGATTCAATGCTGGTGCACAAATTCCAGCTGGTGATCGTTCACGCCTAGAAGAGGCAATGGCACTTATCCCAGATAACTACTGGTATGAGCAGATTGTTTATCACATCAAACGTTGTGATATTGCATGGCGAGCAAGTGCTGCTATACCAGATGATTACTTCGATGCAAATGGAAGCAGGGTGCTAAATCCATCACGTCAAGAAATTATTTCTGGTGACGTAGATCGTACAATTCAAACGTCAGACCCACTTAAAGGAGATGATTACTTTAGAGAGATCTACCTTCGAGAGATTGATCGACTAGCTGAAAGCTTATACGTACCAAACTACAGACGACCTGAAGTACGTCGATATGCATTTGAACGTGCTGGTGCAGAATTTATTATGGCGGTGCCAGGTCCAGCAGATACAGCAGTGGGTACAAGGATGATGCTCAGCACAAGTTGGTGTTAAGTGTAGAATAGTCTTAGGATTTAAACCATACAATTATGCATGCCGTAAATACACACGGTGCTCCTAAAATTACCATGAATAGTCAGGAAGCTGACTATCAGATGAAACTTAAGCAAGCACAAGCTCAAGCAGATGGTAATCCTTATGTTGGAGGAGTACAGCCACAAATGACTACTGGCGAACCCATGCCTGACGAAAGGTTTGAAAGACCTGAACCGCAAGCAGAACAACAAACTGATATGGCATCTGATGCACTAGACAGGAAGCTTGCTATGTATCGGAATGCTGTCGGTAATTCAGATGATGGCAACAACGATCGTCAACAAACCACGAGGATTTGATAATGGCTAAAAGTAAAGTACAACTGAATTCAATTGCTCTAGATCCTAATCGGGAAAAGCTGTCTATCAACATGGCTTTAACACCTGGTGATCCGACAACACAAAACAACAACCCAGATAATGTTGTAAGCGTTGGACAACAGCTAAGTGCTATGCCTCAGGGTCCGAATGGAATGACTGTAAATAAATTTCCTTATCAGGATAAAGGCTTAGTCAATGCAACCCAATTGGGCGCAGTTGACCCATCGATGGTTGCTCGTTCACAAGTACCAACATCAATGCCTCTTGGTCGTGGATATCAAGGCAACACACCTTTTGGTGCAGTAAATACTTTGCAAGCACCTGCCGACTATATGGCAGCAGTTGGTATTAACTCACATCCAGCAATGAGGGGTAAACCACAGAGCGCTATGGGGCTAACTGGTCAGCCAGCAATGCAGCCAGATCCAATGGCAATGGTCCCTGGCAGTACTAAAACAACTATCGCCAAGAAAGGTAAATCAAACAAAGGTAATGCATAATGGCTTCTACATCTACTAACAAGCAACCGTTACTGGTTGATAATGTATTACACAATATTGTTGACCTTATCGGTGCAACAGTTGAACAAACATCTGTTATCACAATTGGTGGTTCAAACGGAGCAAAGTTGATTGTTGATTGCACAACAAATGATGGAGCAATCATTGGTGAGATCTATACACTTGCAAGGCAGACATCTAATGCTTATACAGTGAATATGTATCTGGCAACTGTGAAGGATATCTTGATTCCTTCCCAAGCAGTCTTCTTAGGTACCTTTAACGGAGCAACGACTGAAGGCTCTAAGACTGTTTACGGCGGCATGCCTTTTGTATTGAATCCAGTACCAGGTGTAGGTTCAGAAGACTCTAGCCTTGTTATTGGTACTCAATTCCAAGCACTGTATATTCCCAAGGGCAAAGCTCTGTGGGCAGCAGTCAAGAAACAAAGTGCGAACGACACAGCTACAGCAGCACCATTGATTGGGGTGCACGGCGGATTCTATTAATGCCTAGGAAGCAGAATGGCTTTGGTAGTTCAGAGTCATTTGCATTTAAAGGCTTTGGACGATTAGATAAAGGTAAGGGTACTGGCGCTGCTGGATATTATCCAGGTAATCGTCAGTACGGATCTATTGTGCAACGTACTGTAATTGAAAAGTGGAACCTAGATAGTGATTGGGTGAAGTGGAGAAAAGGTTTTGAAATGTATAATCGTGCTGCATGGGAAAATCTAAAGGTTAAAGATACAAGTTATGATCCTGGCTTACCAGAGTCAGCTACCAACAAACCATTTAAAGATGCAATAATTAATTCCACACTATACAAAGGGAAGGCATACGAGATTGATAACACATATGTTGGTTATGAGTATCCGACAGCGAACGCTGATACTAATACCTATTACGTTGTAAAAAAATCACCGGAATCAAAATCGTTAGGGACAATTGTCAGCATTCAAAATGATCCTTTGACACATACAACCAATAAAGCCAATAGGGAAATTTATGTAACTATTAATCCAGATTCTGTTAATAGAGATTTGCTGCCACAAATGATTGGTGACAGATTAGCTGATGGCCCATTATCTCAAAATGGAAAGACAGATGCAACATTAAAAAGAGTATTAACTTCTGAAGGCTTGCCAAGTATTTACAAAGGCAAGACCTTATCAAAAGAATTAGAAAAAATAATGAAATTTACTCAAAGCAAAACAACTGTAAAAGTAAGCATTCCAGTTGGCGATGTGAATGTCACAAATAATACAGGAAGCTTCGTGCCAAACCAGGGCATCAACTATAAAGATAAACCTGAACAAGCTTCATTAGATATCTTAAATAACCCAAGCCTGCTTGATGGAAAAATAATTTATGTAGATAAATTTTTTATTGAGAAGCAGATCACATCACTGACTAGCTCGGCCTACAGAGATGATGACCGATTCTTTGAATTTTCAATGCAGGAGACAGAAACAAGTCAAACATTAGTTGGACTAGATCAGGGAGTAAACGCTCTGCCACCAGCCATGCTAGACCTAGCCGGACTACCAACAGTTTTTAGTACGAACAATGCATCGATAACAATTAATGGATCGTACATATTTAGGAAATCGGACTATCAAAAGTTCTTTCCTGGAATTTATATAACTGGTGATTTTATTTCACCAAGAGTAAGAGATATATCGTATTCGATCCTGCCATTTGTAGTTCAGAAGTCTGATATCGTAAACGGTAACTTTATATTTGAAGCTCAGCCTTATTTCTCTGAAATTAATTTATATCCAGAGTTAACAAACGGGACAACTCTTGTATTTTCAGACAACAGTTTTACGAAGTCATATACTACAAATACTAAGTGGACAAACTTAAATACAGATGTAAATCCATGGATGGATGAAGTATTTTCTGTTGGAGCTACATTAATTCCAGCTGACATGTATTCATGTAGCTGTCCAAATCATTCTCAGTCACTGCTGAGCATGCCACAAGCCAGTCAGAATCAAGACACAAGAAAAACAAACAGACAAAAAAGGTACCCATTACCTACTGCACAAGGACAAGATGATTATGGAATCGCAGGACAATCATTGGCTGCCGGTAAAGTCAGTAGTTGGGAATCAGAATCTCATCGCTTAAGTTTTAAATTGTGCAAACATTCAATTGCCACTATGTTTAATGAGGACATAAAAGTCATCGAGCCAAATAAATATCCGACATTAGAAGCAAGAGAAGGGTTTGAAGAAAAGCTAGCGAAGGAGATTCAAGAGAGTTATGATAACTTTGATCGTTCTTATAGACGCACAGGCATCTCGATATCAGAAATTGTTTTTGCTTTATCTAAAGGCCTTAACTTAGATCCAACAAAGACAGCATATATAGTCTTTGAGAGCAAACAATAACTATATACGTTATCGTGAGAAATAAGAGTTGCGTATAGATTCTTATGTTAAAGTCAGAAGATTTTCAACTTCCACTAGAGAAAGTATTAACGCTACGAGTAATTACAGATGACATTGAGTCATGCAAAGACGTTGGGGTACTACAAAATAGTCTTAAGGATACGACTAAGTTGCTAATGACATACCAACACATGTTAGGAAAAGTCTTGCAAGAGCAGATTCATGCAAACCTAACAAAGATGTTTGAAGAAGAAAGTAATTAACAGAACAGTTAAAATAAGAATATTAAGAAGATAGTCTAGGGCGTTTTCGATGAAGATTCAATTAAAGCACTCTAATGTATTAGATAGCGGATCAGCAAAACAACCAACAGCTGTAAACATGCTGGATGGTGAAGTAGCTGTTAACTTTAATGCTAGTGACCCTGCTATCTTTATCAAGAATAGTAATGGGGATATTGTAAGAATTGCAGGTAAAGATAACCTTGCATTTACTGGATACGAAGCAACTATTCAAGCTGCTTCGACACCTCCAGCAGGTCTAGAAGCAGGTAACCTGTATTTTGATACTGATGATAATAGACTGTACTATTACTACAACAATGGCAGCACAACGCAATGGGTAGATGCTAGTACTGAAAAATTTGATGTAACAATAATTCCAGATCCTACAAATTCAAGTCATCAAAGTGGGACACTAGATGATCGCTATGTGAATTCAAACGGCGATACGATGACGGGCAATCTTGTCCTAAATGCAGGCTTAAACCTAAACGCATCAGATGTATTCTTAAACAACGGTAAGGTTGTTTTTGAGGGAGCAAATGCAGATGCTCATGAAACTCAGTTAACTGTAATCGAACCTACTGCTGACAGGGTACTTTCCCTGCCGAATACAACAGGAACTTTAGTTAGTACTGGTGATTCTGGAACAGTCACAAGTGCAATGATTGCAGATGGGGCAATTCAGAATTCGGATGTAAGCAATAGTGCAGCAATTGCTTTGTCTAAGCTGGCCACAGGTACATTGCCTACAGGCATTACCGTTGCTAGTTCCAATATTGTTGATGGAACGATTGTAGATGCAGACATTAGTTCGACTGCTGCAATCTCATTAAGCAAGCTAGGAACTGGTGCATTGCCGTCAGGTGTGACTATTGCATCATCGGGAATAGCTGGAGGAGTAGCAACCACCGATATTGCTGCAGGAGCTTTGCCAAATAATGTCACTGTAAATTCCACAAACATTGTTGACGGCAGTATTGTCAATGCAGACATCAGCGGAACAGCTGCAATTGCAGTAAGCAAATTAGCAGATGGCACTTCATATCAGTTGCTACAAACTAATGCTGCAGGAAATGGTGTTGAGTGGGCATCAAATATTGACGTACCTGGAACCTTAAACGTTACAGGTGTAGGAACATTTGATAGTAATGTAAGCGTTGCTGGTAACTTATCTGTAACAGGATCCACAATTGCGCTAGACGCAAACATTGTTACTGTCAAAGATAATAATATTCAACTTGGTGTAGTATCAACGCCAACTGATACAACTGCAAATGATGGCGGTATTACACTTAAAGGGTCAACAGATAAAACATTTAATTGGATAAATAGCAGCGATTCGTGGACATCAAGTGAAAATCTAGATCTCGCCGCAGGCAAAGCTTACAAGATTAATGGTTCAGAAGTTTTAAATCAAACTTCATTGGCTAGTGGAGTGACTGGTTCAAGTCTGACAAGTGTGGGTACTATTAGCAATGGTACATGGCAAGGCAGTCAAATAACTGATGCCTACTTGGCAACAATATCAACTGCTGGCAAAGTAGCGAATACCGCAACATCTGCCACAAATTTAAACTCTGGCAATGCCATTGTTGCTCGTGATGGATCAGGAGACTTTATTGCACGGAATGTAACCGCATCATTAATTGGCAATGCATCAAGTGCATCTAAATTAGCAACTGCAAGAACCATCAGCCTTACTGGAGATCTTACCGGTTCTGCAAGTTTTGATGGTACATCTAATATTGCAATTAATACATCAGCAGTTTTTACAGGAACAACTAATCTCTCTTACATTACTGGTACAAGAACGATTACTTCTGACACAGGTACAAATGCCATATTGCCTTTATTTAGTAACACTAGTGCAGGCTTAACAGGGGCATCAGGTGGAGGAACTGTCAACTATTTAAGAGCAGACGGTTCATGGGCAACACCTCCTGGTAATGCAACCAACCTAGGTTATGTAGTAGGTACTAGTACAATTACATCGAGCACTGGTACTGGTGTAGCTCTTCCATTATTTAGTTCTAGTAATTCAGGATTAGTACAAGGATCTGGTGGAGGAACAACTAAATTCTTACGAGCCGATGGAAACTGGATTGCTTTAGGTAGTAGTAGCACAAGTATTGGTGTCAACCCTCCAACAAACCCAGCACCTGGAGACTCATGGTTTGATACTGATGAAGGACGTACTTATATTTATTATCAGGATACTGACTCAAGTCAGTGGATTGAATCTAACCCTAGTTGGAATGGAGGCATTCCTGTTGGATCAGTAATTCCAAGCTATTTAAGTACTGGTGGACCTAACTGGGATGCAAGTGGAAATTTAACTGCTGCTGGTTCTATTACTGCTGCATCTGGTGTGATCACTGGAACACTTACAAAAGGTGGAAGCAATGTACTGACTGCAGGAGATACTGGCACTGTTACAACTGCAATACTTGCTAATGATGCAGTTACTCAAGCTAAGCTTGATGATGGATCAGTGTCAGCTAGTAAGCTAGCAGCCGATTCAGTAATTACTACCAAAATTGCTAACGCCGCGATTACATCTGCAAAACTAGCAACCGAAGCAGTAGCAACAACAAATATTACTGATGTATCAGTAACAACTGCCAAGATTGCAGATGATGCAGTAACAGCAGCAAAGCTTGCCGATACTTCTGTAACCGCTGGCTCATACACCGTTTCAAGTATTACGGTTGATGCGCAAGGAAGAGTTACGTCTGCATCTAGTGGCACTGTACCTGCTGCAAATAAAATTACTCAAGGTAACACAGAGGCTGAAGTTGTAGATACAGGAACTAATGGACACTTTCAAGTTACGACTGAAGGGACAGAGCGCTTCAGAATTGAGTCATCGGGAAGTGTAATTATCAAAGGAGATTCAACTAATGGATCAGGTGAATTAACCCTTAACTGTGAGAACAACTCCCACGGTGTAAAGGTCAAAGGCCCACCACATAGTGCAGCTGCAAACTATACGTTAACACTGCCTAATAACACAGGTACTAGTGGTCAGGTACTGACTACAAATGGATCAGGTGTTAGCTCTTGGTCAACCATTGATTTATCATCAAAACTATCTCTTACGGGAGGTACGTTGACTGGAGGTCTTACTGGTACGACAGCAAACTTTAGTGGAAACGTTGGGATTGGAACGTCGAGTCCTAGTTACAAGCTTCATGTAAATACTGGGCAAGTTATGTTCCAGGAAACTGCTGCAGCATCTAACGCTGTACTGCGGTTGAAAGGTTCTAGTGCATCTAATGGCGGTGCAATTATCGCCCAAAGCAGTACAAATGGTGCTGCACCTCTTGAGTTTTACTCAGGTACATCACAAACGATGCGAATCGACAGCTCGGGAAATGTTGGGATTGGAACGTCGTCGCCATCGTCGAAGTTGGACGTAAATGGTGACGCATCCATCAACTCGCTAACAGTCGGTCGTGGTGGGGGTAACGTTAATGGTAATACAGCAATTGGTTTTTTAGCTCTTGATGACAATACTACAGGATCTGGTAACACAGGTGTTGGTATTCAATCCCTATATGACAATACTACGGGAACTAATAACAGCGCATTCGGTGTAAGTGCTCTGCATCTAAACACCACTGGTTCTGAAAATGTAGCCACTGGATATCAAGCACTTTTTAACAACACTACTGGTATTAAAAACACAGCTACCGGATTTAAAGCTCTCCTCACTAACACTACTGGACAACATAATTCAGCCCACGGGCGACTAGCTCTTGGACTCAATACCACTGGTAGTAGCAACGTAGCTAACGGATATGCAGCCCTTTATAACAACATCACTGCTAATAATAATGTAGCTGTCGGACACAATGCTCTTCTGTCCAACACCACTGGCGGAGATAACACATCAGTAGGCAAAAGTGCGCTTCAAAATAACACAACTGGCAATGAAAACGTATCTACTGGATACAACAGTTTGCTTGCCAATACAACTGGTGGATACAACGTTGCATACGGAGCAAGAGCCTTATATAGCAACACCACTGCCAGCAATAATGTAGCTGTCGGATATTTTGCACTCTATTCCAACACTACTGGCCACAGCAACGCGGCTTTAGGTTCATCAGCTCTTCGTACAAATACTACGGGAATTCATAATACAGCCACTGGTATTAATGCTCTTTATGGCAACACCACTGGTAATTACAATGTAGCTGCTGGATATGCTGCCCTTCAAAACAACACCACTGGCGCCAACAACGTAGCTAGCGGATATTTTGCTCTCGTTAACAACACCACTGCTGCTGATAACGTAGCGACTGGATACCAGGCCCTGTATACCAACACCGGTAGAGCTAATACAGCAGTAGGTAGATCTGCGTTGTACGGTAATACCACTGGTCAAGAAAATGTAGGACTGGGTCCATATTCTATGTATTCAAACACTACTGCTAGTAATAACACTGCGGTAGGTTATGCCGCATTAGAAGACAATACTACTGGAGGCAGTAACACTGCCTTAGGGCAAAGGGCACTTCGCGATTGCACTACTGGAGGTGATAACGTAGGCTTAGGTAGACTCGCTTTAAGAGATTGTACCGTTGGTTGTGGTAATACTGGAATAGGTTTTCTAGATAGTACCGGCACTTACACACCTGTATTTGGCGTAACAACGCATCATAATCGTATTGTAATGGGCCACACTAGCGTTACTAACGCTTACGTCAAAGTAGCTTGGACCGTTACATCAGACGAACGCGATAAGATGAACTTTGCTCCAGTACCTTATGGTCTGGACTTTGTTAATCAACTCAAGCCGACTGCCTATCAATTTAAGGTAGATCGTGACACTGAAAAACCAAATGGTGATGTACGTTATGGTTTCAAAGCGCAAGAGATTCTTGCGTTAGAAGGTGACAACCCAGTCATTATTGACACTGAAGACGCTGACCACCTCAAGTACAAAGGTGAGCATCTTGTTCCTGTACTGGTTAATGCAGTACAAGAGTTGACTACAATGGTTAAAGAGCTGCAAGCCGAAATCAAAGCACTTAAAAGTTAATTATGGAAACTCTTACTACTGAACAAATCGCACAGAACTACTCTGCTGCTCTGGATAGCGTCACACTAATCAATGAGTTAATGGCTCTTGATTCACGTGATGCTGAACAAACATCAACAGTTGCTCGGAATGTAGAGCACCTTGAACTTATGGTTGCTAAAGACTACTGGACAACAGAAGACTTAGAACCATTTGAGAGTGCAATTGAAGCTGGCAAGGAATAGTTGCAAACTCTATTACTATGAATATTTGTAGCTATAATTAGGTTGAATAAATAAAATTTATATCATGTCAGACGCACCAATTACAATTACTTGGACAATCGCTCAGCTGGATCGCGAAACAAGTGATGGTTTTGTGTTTACCGCTCATTATCAGATTAAGGCAGATAATGGTACTTATACGTCAGGTGCATACGGTTCACTAGCTTTTGAGCGTCCTGAGACACTTGTTCCATTTTCGGAACTTACTCAAGAAGAAGTCATTGGTTGGGTAAAAGAAGCACTGACTGAAGAGAAGGTTGATGAGATCGAAGCCGCTTTGTCTACTAATATTGCAGAGCAAGTTTCTCCAACCAAAGCATCAGGTGTGCCTTGGTAACAGCATTACTAGCAGAAACTAGATATACTTAGTACAAAGACTTAGATTTTAAAACTTGGAGGAATATATCAATGGCTGCTATACAGTTTCCCGCAAACCCAAGCGCTGGTGATCTATTCGTTGCAAGTAACGGAATACGTTATACCTACGATGGTGAGAAGTGGAAAACCCTTGGTACATCCACTGTTGGAACAGAAGGGCAGTTTCTAGAAACACCTACGACATTGACAATTAACAAAGTTGTAGCAGCAAATACAAACACGTTAGCTGTAGGACCAATGGCACTTGCTCCCGGCGTGACATTAACAGTGCCCGCTAGTTCTACATTTAAAATGATTTAATTTATATCTATTACAATAGTATCAGCGAGAACTGTGTCTAGCATTTAATTATGGCTTACGGGAAAATCAAAGCAGATACCTTAGTTTTTGACAATAGTGGAAGCGATGTAGACCTAGTAGTATCAGAAATTGTAACTGCTGCAGGGGTAACTTTTACTGGCAATGTTAATTTTGATGATCAAGTAATTGTCAAAGGGGATTCAACCAATGGATCTGGTGCTCTGACACTTAACTGTGAAAACAACACTCATGGTATAAAGATTAAGGGACCTCCGCATAGTGCAGGGGCTAACTATACGTTGACCCTACCTAACAATACTGGTGCTAATGGTCAAGTATTAACTACGAACGGATCAGGTATAAGTTCTTGGTCAACAATTGATCTTTCATCTAAACTGTCACTTGCTGGTGGCCAGATGACAGGAAACATAACGTTCTCTGGTTCTCAA
>TARA_R110002074_G_scaffold73860_1_pt1 | contig 15278 bp, 18 predicted proteins | sample TARA_R110002074 | Tara Oceans TARA_R110002074 (sample SAMEA4397215) | marine metagenome | biome: Polar Biome; feature: [MIX] marine epipelagic wind mixed layer (ENVO:01000061); material: water (ENVO:00002006), including particulate matter (ENVO:01000060) such as... | depth 10-100 m
TTTATTTTTCCACTCATATCTATTATAGAATGAGTATTCGTTTGAATCTTCAGGATTGATAAAAATCATTAAGTGATCTGGCCATCCCATCCAAGTTTGATTAAGTTTTATATCACTAAATCTTTGTAACATGATTGGAACGTTTCCTGGATTACCAGTTACTTTTATTTCTACTGGCAATCCATCTGGATCGATCACATCTTTATATTCTCTTACATCATCCTTCCATCCTAATATATCTATAAGGAAGAGCTCAGCAGCATGGCCTCTGCGAGTTTGACGGATTAAATCCTCGTAAGTTCTACCACTCATTTTGAATGAAGCGTTAGTTGCTATTTTTTTAGCTTCGTTTGTAGCTCTATCATGAAGCTCAATAGTGTTTATGTCGTTTAAGTTAAAATTTATCATTTGTAAAATATATGGTTCTCAATAGTTATGACTCGAGTTAAATGATCAGCCCAATATGGATAAACATAATCTGCATGATACCAAAGCGCACCGCTTGTAATATCTACAGTTTTTTCATTTAATACCATATCAGCTATTCTAATCGATTCAACCCACGTTTGTGAATCTTTCGGTTCATCTGATTTTCCATCGCAATACCAACTGAATTGGCACATTCCTCTTACTGGCACTTTTGCACCTGTCCAAGATTCGTAATATGCTTTTGATTGATATACCACATCGCATATATTTTCCGGAAATTGCAAATCTTCTACTCTGTTAAGAGTTACATTAGCTACAGCTATTTTTCCTGCAAGTGGTTGATTACCAGCTTCAAAATAAATGTTTTGAGCTAAACAAAGTCTATCACCGTTTTCGTCGAATCCATGAGCCTTTTGAGTAGCAAATGCTAGTATCAAAGGTAAACATACAATAAATGTAATTTTTCCTATGTTTTTGTGAAATAGTTTTTCCATAATATACTCCTATATATTTTTACTGAATACGAACTCTATTGCTCTTTCAGCTTCTTTATCTATTGGCCTTTTTAAGTACCAATTGCCACATTCGGCATCCAGATCTCTTATAATGTATTCAACTTCTTTAGCAGTAATAGGATAACCTTTAGCTATAGCATTACCTGCAATTGAAACCATGAGCTGGTAGAGAGCATAGTACCATCCATCATTTAGGCGTTTATACTCTTCAATCTTTTTCTGATTAACAAATGGACAATCTTTATATCCAGTCCATGTGTAATTTTTGTTATTTAATTGGTTTTTTCTGTGGTCCATTAGACCTTGTCTTATTGCTGGTGGAAGTTTATCAAAGAAGCTTCCATCTTGAACTACATATCTATGTTGTTCCATAAGCATTGAAGGGTCCAATAGTTTCCCTTCGTTTTTATATATGAAATTATGAGCACCTTCATATTTAGCTGGTATATAATACATACGAGATAAATCTTTAGTTTGAGCATCACCTATTTCACCTAACTCTTTATTCAAAGCAAACCAAAAATGCTTGATTTCTTCTTTATTAACATAACGAGTTAATGGAAATACCAATCTAAATTTTGGTAATTCTACAGTAGAAGATGCAGTACTATACTTAATGTGATAGTATTTATTCCATGGTTCTTCGTTAACTTCAACATCTACATCAACTGCACACCAGCCAGCCCATGCAACTACACCGTCATTACAACGAGTAGCATCTTTTTTATAGATTGCAGGACTTATAAGAGGAGCATCTTTCTTTGTAGGATACTTTGTACTCTCAGATAGTTTAAATAATACGGCTTCAAACTCATCAAAGGAATCATAATCCATCCTTTGATGAGTTTTATTGTCGTATATATTATTAAATATCGTTAAACTTGCCATGGTTTCCTTCATGACTTGGAGCAGTCCAGCCTTCTGGCTTAATTAAATCTGGAACTCCAAGTGGGTTTGGCCTTGATGGCTTTCTGCCAACTTCTTTATTCATATTAGCTTCTAATACTGCATCCCATGCTTTATATGGATCTATTCCAAAAGCATCGAGTGTACCAATAGCTACTACACATAAATCAATAAGACCATCTACAATTTCTTCAGCATCTTTTTCACCAGTAGCTTTGAATGTTTCGTCAAATTCTTCTTTAAGAAATGCTACACGAAAGTGCAAGAATTGCTCAAGTTTATCTGGATTATTTTCAACCCATTGCCTAGTGAGATACTTAGCTTGCATTACATGAATATCTTTTACCCAATCTTTGCTCATTATACAATAATTCCTGAATCTGATGTTGCTGCTGATAAGTCAATTGAACTTGTGGCATTAGCATGTTGTTTAACTAAATCGCCTACTGGTTCAACCATAAACATTACGAATTTTTGATCAATTTCAAATCCATCTTCAGCTTTAGTGTATGGCATAAAAGGCATAAACCCTAGTTTACCTTCACCAGCTGGAATGAGAACGATCGCATCCTTAAGTATAATTGTGTCAGTGTCGACACCGTTTAGGTCTACATTCGCGATGAGTTCTTCACCTGATGTTAACCTGACTAATTTTATATTTTTCATTTTTTCTCCATATATGGTATATTATAACACAGTTTTGTGTAAATGTAAACTACTTTATGCAAAAAAATCATTTAAAGTAGCAATCTCTTTAGAGGACCAACCTATAGCGTCTAAGACAGGTTCGATCGCATCTAGAAAAGTCTTTTGGAATTGTAGGTCATAATCAATATACCTATGTAATCCAAACTCTTCGGGCAAATACTCAGGGAAACTAATTACATTTTCCTTAAGGACATTTGGCGTTTTTAGATAGACGAATTTAATCTTTTCGCCATTTCCAATTGGTTGATGCTTTTTCTGTAATGACAAATCTACAAGCATCTTGTTGTATAGTAACCCACCTCTAGCATGAATTGGAGTACCTTTTTTATAGATCAATTGATTGTCTTTAAAAGACTTAATGTTTGTAATTCCACGAGGGAATGCAATTTGATCTGGTGGTAGAGTCTTAAAGTATGTTTTAAATTGATCTATAGATTTCTGTACTTGTGTTTCAGATCCTAGAACAATCTCTTTAAATATCGCTTTAAGAGCATCTCTACACGGCATAGGAGTAGAAGATTTAATAGCTTCAATACCCATGATCTTTAGTTTTGGTTCGGCATAACGAACGCCTTCGTTGTCTTGGACATTAAGGATATACCTTTTTTTAGCTGTCCATATTCCAACATCAGCAATAACTTCACGACCCATAACCATTTTGTTTTCAATTCCACCAAGCAAATCAAATAACCTAGCATAATTAGAAGCTAGGATTGGTTCAATCTTATCTTGGCAAACCGCGTCAAGGAAATCAGTAACGTTACTTGGATTAAACTTTTTAACTAAGTCATCTAAGCTAACATACACACTGTCTGTGTCGATTGCAATAACATAATCCTTGAAACTATTTTCATTTTTAGGGTTGAGCAATCGATTGATATAATCATTGACTGCCTTTTCAGCCCATCGGATTGTAAGTTGTCCGGTAAGTGTAATACCTTCGGCAATTCTTTGGTCAAAGAACCGGAAGTATTTGTTGCCCAAAGCACCATAAAGAGAATTAAGGAGAATTTTAATAGCCATTTGGCGATTCTCACTAATTGATATGTCTCTTTCAATTCTGTATACGTCTTGTTTGTCATTTTTATTTACCTTTTGTAATTCCTTTTGCGATTTAAGCATAGACTGTTTAATTTCAACACGTTCAGTATATAAGTCACCAATGATCTTGGGAAGTACACCCTTTTTATCAGTATTAAAATGTTGACCACCAATAGCAATACACTCATTATCTGGTCTATCTATGTTTAAATTATAATCAATCACATTATCAACAGTAATATGTGGAGAAACCTTACCTTCGATAATAGTTTCTGGAGACATATTGTACTGCATAATTAGTGATGGATATAGTGAGTTTAAGTCAAAAGATACTACGTTTCTGTGTAAACCAGTAATAGGTTCCTTTACGTAACCACCAGGATATGGTGTTTTCATCTTATCTTCTGAAAATGGAATTGCAATTTGATTAGCGTATAAATCACGATATATGATAGTGTCCCATATCGCAGTTGTGCCAAACGTGTCACCATAGTTAACACCACCCTTGTATCCTATTGTCATAGCAAGAGTAATAAGACCGGTTTTATCTTCAATACGATCAACTAGTTCAACGTCTTTGATATTATAATCAATAAACTTTTGATAATCGAATTTGTAAAGACTAAACAAATCGCCATGTTCTTCATAGGAAAGTTTCTTTTCACCAAGTACAACATGAGAGATATGATTAAGAGAATACGATTCCTGTGGGCCATAAGAATAGCCAAACTTCTTAAATAATTCAAGATAGTCTAGGTGTTCAATACCACCAATTTCGTATGTTTGCTGCTTTCGGTTAAAAGAATTAATGATTCTTTCGTCAACCATTCCCCACGGAGAAAGTTTTTTGTGAGCAGTAGGAAGTAATTTGTTGATACGATTTACTAGGTATGGAATATCAAAGAATCGACTGTTCCATCCAGTAATCACATCAGGAGTATGAGAAGGTGTAGACCAATGGTCCAAGAACTTCTGTAGAAGCATAGCTTCATTAATGCATTTAATATAAACAACTCTATGAGTTTTCATAAGAGATTTACTTACATCATAATCACCAACACCAAAGACATAATATGTATTATCAATATTATTCTTAAGGCAAATAGCAGTAACTTCTTTAGAAGCTTCTTCTGGCTCTGGGAATCCATCATCAGAAGCAACTTCGATATCGATTGTAGTAACGTTAATTAAGTTACGATCGAATTTAATTACTCCTGGAAAGTATTCATTAATGAAAGATGAAATATATCTGGTGTTGCCAAAGATCTTACGACCGGCAACTTCTTTGTTTTGTTGAACCCATTCTTTAGCATCGCGCATTGTGTCGAATCTAATGGGTGCACATTTTTCTCCTGTTAAAGATGACCAATCACCTTTAGGCGAAGAGACAAATAACGTAGGAGCGTATTTGATTTTGTGGCTAACTTTCTTACCGTTTTCATAACCTCTATAGAGGATCATGTTTCCGTATCGAGTAACGTTAGTGTAAAAGTTCATAGGGCAATTTTTCCATAATGTAGATATATATTATAACACAGTTAGCTGAGAAAGTAAAGGATTATTTTCAATATATTCATAAAAAATGAGGGGAATATTTCATCCCCTCGAGTTGCGTCAGACTCTATATACCAAATTGATTGCTAGCAACCCAAACTAAACCCGGTGCAGTGCCTAAGCAAATTACAGCGATTAGTACAGGTTCAATAATATGGTATAAGGTCTTAGCGATTTCTTGATGTGATGCCATATAGGCTTTTAATACACTCATCATTAATCTCCAGTAAAAAGTTTTTAACTATCTACCGAGTTTTCGCTAATTGAAGATCTATTCTTGAATAAATCTTTTCTTCGTTGATGCCCCAGCAGACCCTATTTCGATCTTCCTAGGACGCCTTTCTTCTGGAACTTCTACTCTGGCATTCACCACGAGTATACCATTCTTAAGATTAGCACCGTCTATTACTACAAATTCTGAGAGGCGGAAGCTCTTCTCAAATTTGCGGCTTGATATACCTTTATGTGCGTATTCTCTAGAATCTTCGCCATTTTCACCTTTTACTAAAAGAATGCCATCTTTTACCTCAACGGAAATATCCTCTTCTGAGAATCCCGCAACAGCTAGCTCAATAATGAAATTTTCATCATCGACCTTAACAACGTTATGAGGTGGATAGTTATCTTGAGATCTTCCAGCTGAGTGGATTCTTTCAAGTTCGTTTAGTATCGGTTCAAATCCGATAAACAGAGAACGCGGTACGTTCATAGTATTTCTTACCATTTTTAGTTCCTCCTATTAAATAGCAAGGTTAGTGGATACCGGCCCAATGCCGCATATCTCAGTTATATTTATACATATTAAAACGTTAGTTTTACGTTTGTTACAAAGTTGTAACAAAACTTATATAAATAGTTATATGCAAAAATATTTAAAAACAAAATTTAAACAATTTCACAAATTAATGAAATCAGGTAGACTGAATAAGGTAGCTAATAAAATACTAGCTTAGTCTTTACTACTGTTTCCAATATTATACTTTGGACATAGATCCCATTGGCTTTTATCTTTAAAAGGTATAACCTTTATTTGCCTAAGAGGAGCAACATCTTTAGACTGTTCTGGCTCAATGATTGATACCAATCCCCAGTCAGCCAATAACACAGCAATTGTGTTACGTCTTTGAACATCATTTTCTAGCAAATTACTAGGTTTTCCGTCCAATAAGAATAATTCTTTAAAATGCACAATAAAGTATCTTCCTTGTTTGTGCAATATATGACATGATTGGAATAACTTGTTATCTCTTCTAGAAGCAACACCAATTCTAGTTAGTGTTTCTCTTACTTTGAGAAAGTCATCCGGTTCGTTGAGAGTAATTTCTAGCATCATTTCTGGCTGCCAATTACTTATTTGTTTTAGTTCTTCCACCTTTATAAATCCTTGTTTTCAAATCTTCAATCTGATTAATATTTAATAATGATAAGACAGATTTAGCTTTTTCATTGCTATACCCATAATATTCTTTTATAACATTCAGATTCTCATCATCTGTGGCTTTAAACCACTTTGAGAATCTTCTCTTCTTTCTTATTATATTTATAAGAAAATCAAATTGAAGGCGCCCATCGATGTGATGTTGCTTATTCATTTCATTAGCGTAAAGAACAGTGTCTGGAAAATATGATAAACCACGGTTAACCATAAAAGCATTATAATCCTTTTCAGATATATCATCAATCATGATATCTTTCTTTGTAGAATTAATAGCATTTAAATAATCAAACGGATTCATCTTCTCCATACCTCCCACGAGACTCATTACCATCGTAATTAAGTTCGGTGATAGATTTTTGCATCATTTTATAATCTTTATGATCTTCAGCATCTTGCAAATCGTCAAGTTTCTTTTTAGCATCTTGGCTATAATCAAATATCCATTCACGAGTTACAATATTATTATTCATTTCAACAACTCTAAAGCGAGTTTCTACACCATAATGCACTGGATATAGGTAATAAGTTTTTGCTATTGTCATTTGAATTTTACTCCAGCCATTACTTCAGTTAAACATGCGACTGTATTTAGTTCATGATCAGCGACAAATGCATTCTTATATTGATAATCAGCTAGGATTAATACCAATTGTGGTATAGAAGCTGAATCAACATGATCATTCATGCTATCATAGATCTTACGATAAAGCGCTGCTGGTTCGCTATCCATATTTTCAGCAACCCATTTACGCACTTGTTTAAAGTTTTTTTCCTTTAAGAAAGCCATTAAACTATTAATTGATACATCAGACAATTGAACTAATATACCTGAATCAATAGTACCACTTACAGAATATCTTTGTAATTCATTAAGAACCTTGCGCCAATCTGGCATATGTTTCATAATCAATTCTGCTAGAATCTGTTTCTCATATTGTACATTGTTCACTTTAAGAATCATTTCGCACCGTTCTAGGAATCCAATCGCTAGTGGAGCTGCATTTTTCTTTGAAACATTAAACTCGATTGTTGTACAACGAGAATGTAGTGGTTCAATAATACGATTTTTAAAATTACATGTAAGTATAAACCTACAATTAGACGAGAATTCTTCAATGAATCCACGCAAAGCTGGTTGAGTTGATTGAGGATTTAAATAATCCGCCTCATCTAATATCACAACTTTATATCCACCTTGTAAAGAAACAGTAGAAGCAAAATGCTTAATTTTATTTCGAAGTGTATCGATACCAGATTCTTCTGATCCATTAATTAATAGATAGTCAAGATCTAGTTCATTACACAAAGCTTTTGCAGCTGTGGTTTTACCGGTGCCTGCCGTGCCTGTTAAGAGCATGTTTTGCATTTCACCATGTTTTAATACATCGGTAAAATTCTTTTTTAGCTCAGGAGGCAGTATACATTCAGCAATAGTTTTTGGGCGATATTTTTCAACCCATAGAAATTCTTCCATTAAAGTACCTCCCAACCTTCAACAGTGTCTAGTCTAAAAGCTCGCCATGCATCTTTGTCTAATGACCAAACAGGAAAAGCTTCCATATTTTGAGATTCATAATTGACTTTAGTTGCAACGTTGTTTGCTTCCAGGACTGCTGGATTGAGAGTGCAGGGCATAACTCTAAGTTCCCCTGTGTCTATTTTTCGAAAAGTTACTGTGACAGTTCCTTTTTGTAACGCTTCAAGTAGCGCTTTACTTTCATTTGTATTCATAATATATCCTATAATAAAAAATAAGAGCGGGAGCCGAAGCTCCCCTCTAGTTTTGGTTTAAGCTTCTTCAGCTTCTACCACTTCCTCAGCAACTGGAACGTCGCCTTCAGGAGCTTCAGCATCTTTCGGTGCATTAGCTTCTAGGAATTTAACAACTCTTGATCTAAGACCACCAACTGCTTCCAGTTCAGGTCCTTCAAAACCACCTCTTTTAGAACACAAATCGATGATTTGTACCATAGTTGAGATGTCACCTAGGGTGAGTTGAGGTGCAGCTTCTTCAGCCACTGTGTTTACTTCTTCAGTCATTTTATTTCTCCTTTGCAAAGTAGACTAATTAAGGAAGACCGGTTATCCGCATCTTCCACCTTATCCTCATAACTAATTATGAGAAATTCTTTAATGTATTTATATTTATACATTAAATTCGCTTGTTTTCTCCAAAGCTATAAAATAATTTACAGGAGTTGAACGTGAAACGTTACTCCAATTACTTATCAACTTAGAAGAAATACTAACAAAATAATCACCAGGTAGTAATTTTAAGTTAGCAATATTGATTACAAATTTAAATTCATTCTTGCATTCATTGTCACCATCCAATTCCATGGAAAATGTGTTTGCAGTTGAATCTCTTTCATCCAATACAGTTGCAGTTACGATTCCATTATCACCGGAGAGTACCAGTTCTGAGTGGCCGAGAACAGCTGCAGCTTTTCGGATTTGATCTAATACAGATTCAGATAAAGAAATACCAAACTCACAATCAGGCATGCTAATGTCTTTTTGTGGAGTTGTAAGTATTGCTGGTTCTGAAAAGTAGTATTTGATCTTTGATCTATTGTCGCCATTACTACTAATTGTAGTAAACTTATCATCAAAGCTTAATTCAGCTGGCGATACTAGATTCATTACCGACAAGAATTCGTTTAAGTCATAGACTCCAAACTCCTGCGGAAAGTCTTCCACTATTTCTGCTGAAGCCATAATGTTTTTTGCTTCTGAGATCGTTTTAATTTTTTGCCCAGGACTAATCACAATATTTGGATTAATCGAGGCAAAGTTTTTTAACACTTCAAGTGTTTCATCAGATATATTCATCATCATTCTTCCTCAAGATTTGCTGCACGGTCATCATGAACGTTTAGCATTATTATAGTATAATGGAGTACTTTCATCAAGTCTGCTCGATTGTATCCATTCTTTTTTCCGTATCTTTGCGCATATTTTAATATGTTTCCAATACAAAATCCTTCACCATGACCACAATCTACGATAAATTCCGTTGATTGAAATTTATTCTTAGAATAGTGACCATCATATGTTTTGTTAATATATTCGGCAAGCTCTTTTACAAGCTCACCTTCATTAAATTTGTAGTTAATCTGACTCATCAAACTCCTTTGGACCAAAGTCCTCATCTTCATTAAAATTAACTCCTGAATCTACTTTAGTGTATAGATCCAAAAACGCTTCTTTAGTATCATCATCAAACCTAGCAATACATAAATTAATTGCTTTCATTCTATCGTTAAAGATAGAGTATGTTTGGACAATATGACATAACCTTCTAGTTGAAATGACTTCATCAACACCATCATCAAAGAAAGTCTTTCTGATAATATCAGCCCAATCAATGAGCTTATCGGTAAATTCTGAAACATCGCTATCTATATTCATACCAAACTTTTCGAAATGCTTGATTACGATCTTTTTCTCAATTGACTGAGAAGGATAGTTTTGATCAATTGAAATAGTAAACCTTTCGAGAAATGCTTCATCGATAATAGAAGCAGCAGTAAACCTACCATCTTCTGAACCTTTACCTTTCGTATTAGCAGTAGCGATGATATTGAATCCATGTGCAGGTTCAACTATTTCGCCAGCCTTTTTAACAAGAACTGGTTTGCCTTCAAGGATTCCTTGGAGACACATGATTTTATTAGTAGCTCTATCTACTTCGTCTAAGAGAAGGATTGCTCCATTCTCCATAGCTTTCAAAACTGGGCCTTTGGAGAATACTGTCTCTCCATTTACTAGCCTGAATCCACCAATCAAATCATCTTCATCCGTTTCAGGATTGATTTGAACTCTTATGAATTCTCTTCCTAGCTTAGCACATGCTTGTTCTACCATAAACGTTTTACCGTTACCAGATAGACCGGAAATATAGATAGGGTAGAACATTTCAGTCTGAATGATTTTTTTCAGATCATTAAATGGACCCCAAGCTACAAAAGTTGGATCAATTTTAGCGAAGTTCTTTTCACTATTAACTACAGATTGTGGTGCCATAGCAACTACGTTATTAACTGTTGGTTGATTGACTACAGTTTCTACTGGTGTAATCATTTGAGAAAGATCATAGGTGCCTCTACGAATTTTCGTAGCAGCATTAAAGATTGGGTTCCAATCCTTTCCACTATAACCTAGTGATTGAGCAGCATCTTTAACTTCTGCTGTTCTAAATTCCTGTTTACCAGGAAACCTTGAGGATAATTCCTCGAGGATTTTTTGACTTGATATTTTCAATTCATTCATAATATAGTTCCTTATCTCAATTATTTAATATAGTATATTATATACCATTTTCAGCCGAATGTAAAGGCTTTTTTTCATTTATTTTCATTTATTTGCACTTTATTGCACTATAAAATGGTATATGTATACACTTTATGGCACTTTGTTTTGTACCTTACAGAGTACAATATGCATGGTGCGTCAGCGTCACTTGTTTTAGATGAACAAGGGGATAACCCAGCCATATTCACGCTGTGTCCCATTATGCTACGACTCCACCTAGCTGCTTCATCAATACCTTGTTGTTTCTGTTATTCTTAGATATCTTCTTAAAAGTATTTCTAATTTGAGCAGTTGTCATATGATCAGTTTCGGTATTAGCAATACTTTCGCCTTCAGCACTAAGATTCTTACCTGACTTAATCATAAAGAACTTATCATATCCAAGAGCCTTTTCGACAATTGCAACTTTATTCTTATTGTATTGCTTTTGCATTTCTTTATAGAATTTGCTATCGTTATCAATCCAGTGTAGACCATCGATTTCAGCTATTTTGCTTTTCCAATCTCTTGTGTCTTGCGAAATAAAGAATCCAAGAGTTGTTACACCATATCTTTTCTTAAGATTCTCTAGTAAAGCTTTAGTAACACCCGATCTACGACCTTGAGTAGTAATAGTCTTACCATCAACGACGACGTTGATTGAACCATACCTATCAGTAGTATCTGCATGATCAACGTTGTAATCTCTAACTACTTGCAATCCATTCGAATCACCATCTGATAAAACAACCAGATTCATTTTTTCAACATTGTGCTTTCCTACAAATCTTTTTACTAAGTGATGAGCAGTAATAAGCGCTGCGTTTAAAGGTGTAGATCCATACTCTTCACTTTTGCCTATAATAGCAAAGTCATAGTATCTTGGATTTTCACTATCCCATCTATCGTTATTAGACTGAGTAGCTAGTTTTCTCATGTATAGATGCTTTAAAGCTTCTTCATAATGAGATTTACTAAGAGATGAAGAGATTAACTGAGGCATTTTCATATTGTCAAAATCGACTTCGCCATCTTTCATTTTATAATCAGGGTTATCTTCTCTCCAAGCAGTAGTAAAAGCGTATACATCAAAAGGTATATTAACAGCTTTACAAAACGATACTAGGTGAATTAACTGATCTAATACTTGTGGCATTGTTGAAGACATAGAACCTGAGTAATCAATTAACATCACCATTCCATGGTTCTTAGCATCTGCCAAATTAGTAACTCTTTTAAAAATATCATCATTAGTCTTATAAGACCAAAGTCGATCGACATTGATAGAACCAGTTTTAGCTGTTGATGCTCTTTGCCACTGGAATGCAGCCTTTTTCATTTCAAATTCTTTAACTGCAACATTTACAGATTTCTTAACACTTCTGATATATTCAGGATATCCATCTAAAATGGTTTCATGTGCCTCTTTAACAAAGCTATCAGACGCTTCAAATACAGACTTTCTTTCTTCTCTTAAAGAAGAGTACGGTATTACCACACTTGATATAGTGTTTTTACCTCTGTCTCTTGCAACCGTTGTTTGGTTACCATGTTGATCAGTATCAAGTAAACGCTTTTCAGAATCTCTAAAAAGAATATCAGTAAGAGATACATCAGCATCTTTAGACTCTTCAGGAGTCTTCGAAGCTTTTACTTTTGAATCACTTTCTTCTTTTTCACTATCACTGGAATCTTCCGATTCTTCTTGTCCGTTACTAGTGTCGTCTCCTTCCTCTTCAGTTTTCTCTGATGAGTCCTTTTGGTCACTGTCATTGTCTCCTTGTGCAGTGTTTTCGTTTTCTTCTTTTGCAGGAGCTTCTTGGTCATCATGTCCTTCAGGCATATCCATATCATTATCTTCTGGAAGATCAATGTTTGGCGAAGTTTCAGGCTCAGGATTTTGCATAAGCTCTGGTTGATTTTCTTTTGTATAAGCTAATACATCTTTAACAACTTTTAATACTTCTTCAAAGGTTTCAGTATTCATAGTTCTATTAAAAAGAGTAGCTTCTTCATTATTAAATGGTACTTCAATAAGATTATTAAGCTTAGCTTTTAAGTTAATTTTATCTATAAGCTTTACTTGATCCCAATCCGGATTATTGATATCACCAAAGAATTCTTCATTAGATAAGACTTTATAGCCTCTAGCCATAGGACCTACAAGACCGGGATATGCTCTTCGTATCATTTTTTCGATACGAGCATCTTCAATAACATTGATATAAGACCTAGGGCAACCTTCTAATTTTTCCGGAGTATCATGCCATCCTTCATACGGAGTAAATAGAGCATGACCTACTTCATGACCTACTAAAAGATCATGTACGTCTTTACCCATATCTTTCCATAGAGGTAATCCAAGTGTTCTGTTTTGAATATCAAACCAAGCAGTATTGTAGTTACCATATTGAACTTCAATATTCTCCTTAGCTAGTAGTTTGGCTACTGTGGTATTGTGCATAATTAACTCCTTATTTAATTATTTAATATAGATATTGTAACACAGTTTTAGCCGAATGTAAAGGTTTATTTTCATTTATTTTCACTTTTTTCATTATTTTGGCGCGCCTGGCAGGATTCGAACCTGCGACCCTCGGTTTAGAAGACCGATGCTCTATCCAGCTGAGCTACAAGCGCTTTTTTCATTTTAGAAGTATATTATAACAGGTATTTTAGCGAATGTAAAATAACATTTTGTTATATGCATATAACTATTTGATCTTAGAAAAGTTACGGTCTTTCCAGAACTCGATTTTAGCTCTAAATTTGTTTTCTAGTACATCACCTTTATGAGATATAATAAACACATTAGTATCATCATCAAGAGTACTTAGAATCTTAGTTAAATTTTCAACACCATCTACATCTAAACTTGAATCAAATGTCTCATCTAAAATAAGTAAGTTTGTAGCTGCTGAATTCTTCATCTTAGCAATTTGGCGCCAAGTGAATAGTAAAGATAGATCTATTCTTTGCTTTTCTCCTTCAGAAAAAGAAGCATAGTTAAATGTATCTCTATGACGAGATCTAATAGTCTCATTAAAGCTTTCATCTAAGTGAAATGCTACAAAGAAGTCCAATACTTGTAAGTACTGATTAATAAACCTATTCATTACTGGAAGATATTGCTTTACAACTTTGGTTTTGATTCCTGTATCTTTAAGCATTTCTCCAATAACTTCATTATAAGTTCTTTCTTCTACATGCGCTAGCTTACGCTCAGTTTCACTATCTTTAGAACTTCGAAGAGAATTAAGTTCTTTTTTAGCGCCTTTAATATCCCCTGACTGACCTGATAAAGAATTGATTTCTTTTTGAATTTTATCAATCTCAGTTTGTAGCAAAGTAATTTGATCGTTATTGGAATTTATTTTATTCTGACGTTCTCGTAACTTTTCTATACTTTGATTAATAGACTTAGTAGTAGTATTTAGTACACTTAATTTTCTGTCAAGGTCGGCTTTTTCTTGCTGTATAGTTGCGGCTTCTCCTTTAATTGAAGTAATCTTTGAGTTCTTCTTCGATTCCTCGATTGGTTGGTCGCACGTTGGGCATTCATCATTTTCTTCATAGAATTTAGCGTCCTGGACTAATGATTTAATTTTAGTGTTTAATTGCTGATCATGAGACTTATAGCTAGAAATTTGATCTAGTTGTTTTTCATAATTAGTTTGCTCAGACTTTAAAGATGCTGCTAAGTTACTACCTAGTACTTTAGACTCTTTAAAAATTTCTTTAATACGATTAGAATGTTCTTTTACTGAAGATTCTTTCTTTTCAATCTGATCTTTATTAATGTTATTTAAATCTTTAATATATTTTTCTTGTGCTAGCATCTTGGTTTTTACAAGTTCTAGGTTGTGGTTTATATCAACTAGATTGTTTTTAATAGTAGCATTTCTTTCTTTTAATATCTGATTCATTTTAGAAAATACATTAATATCTAATAGATCTTCAATTACATCTCTACGAGACCACGCAGGTAATTGCATAAATGGAATGAATGAACTAGATCCTAAGACCACAATCTGATGAAAGGACTTATGGTTTAACTTAAGAATATTTTGCTCTAAAAACTTTTGATGATCTCTAGCATTAGAAGCTTGATTGATTTGTCGATTGTTTTGCCAGATTTCAAACTTACCTGGTCTAATTCCTCGAATAATTTTAAAGTCTTGACCACCCGTTTGAAACTCTACTTCTACCATAGTTTGTTTTTTATTAATAGAATTAATCAATTGGTCTTTCTTTATATCTCTATGAGCTTTACCAAACAAACCAAAGGAAAGCGCATCTAATAAAGTTGATTTACCTGCTCCGTTTTGTCCTACAATTAATGTTGATGGAGTTCTATCTAATTGGATTTCAAGATATTCACTGCCTGTGGATAA
>TARA_R110002074_G_scaffold7552_5_pt1 | contig 15187 bp, 10 predicted proteins | sample TARA_R110002074 | Tara Oceans TARA_R110002074 (sample SAMEA4397215) | marine metagenome | biome: Polar Biome; feature: [MIX] marine epipelagic wind mixed layer (ENVO:01000061); material: water (ENVO:00002006), including particulate matter (ENVO:01000060) such as... | depth 10-100 m
GCTTTTGAAACAATCACCAACACCAATGCCGATCAGGTTCTCCCTGTTATTGCTGGTGCAGATATTGATGTAGTATCTGCATCTACTGATGATGATGGTTCTCCTGCTGGAACTGGTGCTAATACCATAACGGTAACATATCTTGACGATAACTTTGATCAAGCAACTGAAGTCATTACCATGAACGGTTCGACTGAAGTTGAAATGACTGAGCAGAATATTTCCTTTATCCAGAAAGCTGAGATTACAACTTCTGGTACTGGACTTGCTTCTGCTGGTGCTATCACTATCGCTGATGTAACTGGTGGTGGTGTTCATGCTGTCATTGATGCAGGCTCTAAAGAGTCAGGTAACTGTACTTGGAAGATTCCTGCTGGTCATACTGGCTATGTTCACGGTTTCTGGTATGATGTAGATTCTGTTGCTGCTGGTCAAGGTACGGCTGAGATTGCCCTTCAGGTGGCTCATGCTGAAGCCTCTGGTGTAGCTAACTCTGAAACGTGGCGTACTGTTGCTAAAGTAACTGTAGTCGAGCAAGACTCTGACGTAGTTGCTGCTAGTGGTGGTAATGGTGGAACCAATTCAGGTTCATTCTCCTTTCCAGGAAATGTTCCTTTTGTTGTTCCTGCTAAATCTATGGTAAGGCTGGCTGGTAAAGCTTTGTCTACTGCTGTAGCTGCTACTTGTGGGTTCAGTATGTCGGTACAGGGTTCTGGTGGTGGAACTACCGTAACCTCAAGTTAACCTTTTGAGGAGTCTAGGGTAACACTTAGGCTCCTCATTTTTTTTTACATTTTGGAGAGACAATGACTGATACAAGTAGAACCGTAAGCAACTTAGTTACTAACTTGTTTCAAGACGGTCAAGCTGCTGGTTCTATTACACCCCAAGACTTGCGTGACTTCATTGAAACAACTCAAGGAAAACAAGGGAGTATGTATGTTTCTTCTCCTGGAAGCACTACAATCAGTGTAGCTGGAACGTATGTAGAAGGTGTAGCAGGAACATGGACTCTTAGTACAGCTCCGACTGCAAATGAGTTTGATGAAAATACCGATGGCAGACTAAGATATACAGGGACCCCTACAATTAACTGTCTATTTTTAGCTTCAGCTTCTTTGGAAATTGATACTTCTGCTGTAGATAAAGAGTTTGGATTAGCTATACATAAAAACGGAACACTTATTACAGGCACTAAAATAGTAGGCTTTTGTCCTAGAGTTACAGTTAACTCAGTTAACCTTGTTACTTTTGGGTATGCTTCAATGGCTACTAATGATTATGTTTCTATCTTTGTTGCTAATATAGATAGCACTGATAATTTAACTATTAGAACTGCTCAAGTTATGGGCATGGGGTTAGTTACTTAAAATGTCACATTTTTCTACAGTACCTATAACAGAACTAGATTCAGTTAATATACTCTTAGCTGCGGTAGGTGAGGCTGCTGTTTCCAGTTTAGAGACAGCTACCACAGTAGATGTTACTCAAGCTAAAAATCTTATATCCAATATCAACAGAGAGGTACAGCAAAAAGGATGGCATTTTAATACGGAATGGGATGTTGTATTGTCCGTAGATTCAGACAGTCGGATTCCTCTTGGGACATCCGTATTATCAGTTTATTCCCCTACTAAACTTACAACAATCAGAGGAAGGGAAGGCTCTCCTTTTCTGTATGATTTAGACAATAATACTTTTATTTGGACAACTGCTGTTAATGATGCTGTTACTATTACCTTGTTGGATTTTGAAGACATTCCACAAACTGCAAGGCAGTATATAACTACAAAGGCAGCGCGAGTATTTCAAGAAGAAATTATAGGACAAGTCTCAGCAGAGACAGTTAATCGACAAGAAGAAGCCGAAGCTTATGCTGATTTACTGGATGATGAAGGAGAGAGATCTGGATTCAATGTAGGCTATGGTACTACAGATATGTATAACACTACCAAATTATACAGGAAGCTATGGTAAATGCCTCTTATTACAGAGCAAATAAGTAACTTAATCAATGGGGTTTCGCAACAACCTCCTGCATTACGCTTGGCTTCTCAAGCGACTACACAAGATAATGGTTTAGTGACTATAGCTGAAGGTCTTAAAAAAAGACCTCCGTTAGAATATATAGCAAAGTTAAGTAATAAAACTGATACAGATGCAAATGTTCATTTCATTAACAGGGATGCAACTGAAAGATATATAGTACACCTGACTTCAGACCAGTTCAGTTCTGATTTTAGTTCCGATTTTTCCGGAGCTGAGATGGAAGTATGGGATCTAGATGGTGTTTCAAAGAGTGTCTCAGGAGCTACAGGAGACGTATTAACCTATATAACTAGTGCTAATACACGAGATAATCTTAAGTTATTTACAGTAGCTGATTTTACATTTCTATTAAACAAAACTGTTACCACTGCTAAGTCATCTACTACAGGAGATACTAGAGCTCCTGAAGGTATTGTATTTATCAAACAAGCTACGGCTACTACAGATTTCTTAGTTCATGTAGATGGTACACTCAGGTCTACAATAAATGCTGATGCTGATGCTGCCACTCAATTAGATGATTGTTATAATGAATTAGTTTCTGCTATAGGAGCAACCTTTGATATTACCAAGTTTGGTAGTAGTAATGTTCACTTAACTAAAAAAGATGGAAGTGATTTTACACTTCATGTTCAAGCTCCAGAAGGTAATTGTATTGCTATTAAAGAGAGTGTTGTAGATTTTACGGATCTTCCTTCTAGAACTAAAGATGGTTTTATAGTGAAAGTTACCGGAAGCCCAAGTTCAGGAACGGATGACTATTGGCTTAAACATAATAACCAAGCAGATGAAGATGTAGGTGAATGGGTAGAAACTGTAGAACCTGGATTGGCTAATAGTCTAGATGCAAGTACAATGCCCATACAGTTTATCAGGACTTCTGAAGATCCTTGGGATGATGCGTTTGCTGCTGATTTTGGTGAAACCGTATTTTCACTGTCTCAAATTGTATGGACTGATAGGCTAGTAGGTGATGAAACGACTGCTCCAGACCCTAGTTTTATCGGTGAAAAGTTAAATGATATTTTCTTTCACAAGAATAGATTTGGATTGTTAGCAGGAGAAAATGTTATACTGTCTGAGCTTGGGGAATTCTTTAATTTCTATAATACAACTGCTACAGATTTACTGGATACAGACCCTATAGATTTAGCTTCTCCTAGTAACCAAGTAAGTATTCTTCATCACAGTATTGCTTTTAACGAAGACCTTTATTTATTCAGTAATTTTGCACAGTTTAAATTATCTGAGTTTGCAGCAGGAGGCTTGACTCCTACTAATGCTAAACTATCATTACTTACAGAATATAAGAATGACATAGGGGCTATTCCTATTCTGAATGGACGTAAACTTTACTTTTCAGAAGAAGTAGACGGCTTTTCCGCGATTCGAGAGTTTGGAACTATAGAAGACTTACAGGAAGAAACAGCAGAAGAAATTACAAGTCATGTGCCAAGTTATATCAAGGGTAAAATATTTGATATAAGTCCTCATAGTGACTTTTTGTTTGTTCTCTCAGATGAAAACTTAAATGAAATATTTGTATATAAGATGTTATTTGAGAGAGGAGTTAAAAAGTTAAGCTCATGGTCTAAATGGAAGTTTAAAGCTGAAGAAAAAGTAATAGGTATTAATGTTATAGACCATATCGCCTATCTTGTTATTGTTAGACCTGATGGAACTTATCTGGATAAAATAAGTTTACAAGATGCTAACCTTGTGAATCTGACTGAAAGCTCAACTCAGCTTTCCTTCAAGCCTCATCTTGATAGACTCACAGAAGTTACTGGCTCTTATAGTTTAGGAGCTGATCTTACTTCATGGACTATTCCTTATCCTGATGATTTTGGTTCCACGTTTAGAGTGGTCTTTGGGGCAGGCTTTAGTGGAAAAGAAGGTGACTTGGTGCAAGGGGTATCACAAACCACTCCTACAACCCTCACTGCTTCTGGAGATCACTCAGCCAGCTCATGTTTCATAGGTAAAGATTACCGCTTTCTCTATGAGTTTACTGAGCCGACAATTAAGACTGAAGTAGCTGGACGAGTCAGTTCGCTTTCTGGAGGTATCCTTAAGATCCGTAAGTTCAACGTAGATTATTTTAACACCGGATATTTTAAATTTCAAGTAACAGCTCCAGGAAGGGATGCTTTTAGCCATATCTATACTGGACGTATTCTAGGATCGACTTTAAACAAGATTGGTACTATTCCATTTGAAACTGGTAGTTTTAAAAAGCTTATCTTAGCTGATTCTAAAGATCTTAAACTAGAATTAATCTCAGATTCCTATTTGCCTTGTGCATTTACAGGAGCAGATTGGGAAGGCAATTATGTAGTACGGACTGTTTCAGGTATACGAGCTAGATAGGGAGATAACATGAAGCCGTATCATAGGCAATCTAGGTTACATGATATTTGTGACCTAGCTCCAAATTTAAGGTACGAAGATAAACGAGAAGTCAATACGTTAGGAAAAACTTCTGAACAAGCTTTACTGTCAGGATATTTATTTGGAAAAGTTTGTCGTTCTATAATAGATAATCATGGACAAGTAGTAGGGATGTACGGAGTTTGTCCTGTAGATAAAACAACAGGCATTGTGTGGATGTTAGGCTCTAAAGGTTTACATAAGATTAAACGCGCTTTCTTACGAGAGAGCCGAACTGAAGTCAACGGAATGAATAGTCTCTTTCCGCATATATGGAATATCATAGATAGTAGAAATGATCTACATATTAAATGGATAAGATGGTGCGGATTTAAGATTATAGGAGAACGCATGATTAATAACGTAAAGTTTTATGAATTTTCTAAGGTAACTAATTAATGGGTTTTTGGGGATCTCTAGCTGCGGGAGTTAATACGGGTCTATCTGCTGCTAAAGGTGCTGATCTTGATACCTACTTGAAATTAGGTCAGTTTACTGCTGCTGCTGGAACCAAACTGATGGAATATCAAGAAACAACGATATTAAGACAACAGCAATATCATGCAGCAAAAGAACAGGCAGCTTTTAATAATCAATTATTATACAATTCGTATACCAATTTAAACGAACAAGAACAGCTTGAATATAAGAAACACGCAGTCGATCAATTTGAATTACAAGTTCAAGTTAGAAGGGCTGTAGCTGCTAGATTAGCTCTACAAGGATCAGCTAATAAATCTGGAGGGTCTGCTGAAAGTATCATAATGAATATCCAAAGACAAGGTTTATATTCCAGTCATAGAAAAGATTTTAATTATGAAATACGAATACGAAATCTGCAAACCCAACGTGCTAATGAAGCCCTTGCAACTCAAAGTAAAAACAATGCGTTATATAATTCATTACAAGGATTCCCAAGTGCTACAGGATTAGCTTTATCTATTGGAGCTTCAGCCGTACAGTATGGATCTGAGTGGAAAAAAGGACGTGCAGACGCTGAGTACAAGAGACAGACATTGTCTCAGCAGAAGAAGGACGTATAAATGGCTCAAAATCAAATTCCTCTAGATCCAATTCAAGCACAGCTAATTAAAACTGCTCAAACTGGTACAGCTTCAACAACATCAGGACCAGCTTATACACAAAACGTATTTGGTACTCGAAGCCCAGCAGGAACTGGATTAGTAGAAGGTCTTAGAGCTTTTAGTAAAGCTTTAGGATCAGCGTCAGAAGTAGCAAAACAGCGAAAGTTTGCAGAAGATATGGTTACTGCTGGAATATTTGCAGCTAAAAACGAAGTAGCTCCAGGATTAACTTCTCAAAAGGCTTTACTTCATAATTATAATTTATTAGACGAAAACTACACTAATAGAATTTTAAACCAAGTAGAAGTTTATGATAATAATACGGCTTCAAATATCTCGAATCACTTAGGATTGACTACAGAACAAAAAGGTATACAACACAGGACATTTATTGACCAAATTAAACAAGAAGCAACTAACAATGTTACTCATAATGGCGAAGCTTTAGGAAAACTACTTGTTAAGCTAGACGGTTATCAACATAAGTGGGAGGTTGATATAGCTTATTTTGACATGGCACAACGTATGCAGACAGCTATGGAAAATGTAAGCACTGATATTCATACGTATTCTACTGAAAATAAAGGGTTTACACTAAAATATATTAAATCTTTAGCAGACAAATTAAAAGACACTGAACTTCAACATAACCAAAGAAATGTTGGAACTAAAGAAAATCCTAAATTTATTCGTGCTGAACTTGCTATAGATTATAATAAAGCTGTATTTTCACTTCTTAAAGAGCAAGTGGTTGATTCCTACAGATGGAATCCTGAGTTATACGAATCATTACTTGAGAGAATTGATGATTATTATAGACCTTTCGCCATTAAAGAAAACGCTTTAATTACTGCTGGAAAACAAGATGCAATCGGAGATCATCAAACTTTTCAATCTTTGTTTGATGGGTTGGAAAGCGATATAATAGCACAACAAAAAATTCAAACAGACTTAGATAAAAAAGGTACTGCCAACTGGTTTAGAAGTTGGATAGCTCCTAAACTAGAAAATAATGTACCTTGGAATGGAGATTTAGATACTACATTATTTTCAAATATATTTGGATCAGAGGCTTCTACTTGGATTAATAAAGCTAAAGTTATGTTAACTGCCGATAAACGTGGTACGCATAGTCCAGAATTTATCCGTGCTTTAGAGCTTGTTCAAAATGGAACCATGAGAACGGAAGAACAGCTCCAAGGTGTAATACAACAATTTCATCTAAACAATGACGCAGGATCTAAACTATCTAGATTAATCTCCCAATTTAAAGGTGAGTTTAAGGAAAACATAACAATATTAAAAGAGGCAAGCATACTTACTGATGGGCGAATAAGTAAAGTAATCCAAAATACATGGCTTCAAAATCTATTGGCTCCACTTATAGAAAAAGAAGGCTTTACTTTTAAAGAAATGACTAAAGAAAGATGGGTTGAAAAGTTTCTTCTTGTTAAAAATAAAGTTAAATGGCCTGACGAAATTAGAAATCTATGGAAAACTTTACAACGAGAAGTAGCAAAAAATATAGGTGCAATACGGAATGAAGCTTCTATGAGAGTTTATGATGAGCAATTAGCTAAGGAATATGGGTCTCGTACTTTTGCACCTAAAGAAGCTTCTGCGTGGGTTGAAAGCAGAACAGAGCTAATGCTACAAACTCTAGAGTCCCTTGGAGAGTGGGAGGTTGCAGAAAAAATACAGAACGGTATACTAGTAAAAGTATTGCAAAAAAAAGAAGTTAAGAAGGGGTCTAAATAAAAATGGCAGATAAAAAATCTACTGAATCTAAATCAGAATACTTTCCTAATTTAGGTGAGTTTCTAGCAAATCAAGAAATGGAACAAGCTCTTAAAGAGGATGATGGTTCTGATTGGGAAAAGAAAGAAAAAGAAATAGAACAAGCATTTACAGTTTTAAGTAATCGAGAAGAACAAAAAAAGAAATTAAGACAACGTAAAGATATGAGTGAGGGATTTCGTCCAAAGGAACCCGAAGCGTTTGGTGGATACCCTTGGTGGGCAGACCCTCGATTAGAAAAGCCAGCACTTCACCCTCCAACTTTTGATTACCCACAAAATTATTCAATAGGTAAAGTTCCTCGCAAGGAAACACTTAGGGATGCACTAAGTGATGCACCAAAGTTTCTTCTCGCAGGAATACATGAGTGGACTAAAGATGGTGTCGAGGCTGGAAAGCAAATAGGTGAAATGATAGCTAAAGAAGCTAAGGAAGCAGAAACTGATATTAAAGAATTTGTAAGCTATCTTAAGATACTGGAAGATCCTTTGCCTGCAAAAGCATTTATAGGTTATTTAGCTGATTCAGCCAAAGCTAGAATTAAAGCTGGACTAAATCCAACTCAAGCTGAAGTAGATGCTCAACGTACTTTTACACCTTTAGATGATAACCCTTTTACTGGTGAACCACTTATAACAGATCAACACATAGAGGTTTTAGATAAATTTATTAGAAATACCAATACAAATGAGTGGGAAAACAGTGATAAAGGTAAAGGTTGGTCTAGTCTAGATTTGCTTGCCGATAAATATAAACCATTACTAGCTAAAGATCCTAAGTTAAGAGCTATGGCTTGGACACTTGGTAAGGTTAGTTTCAAAAAAGATCCTAAGACAAACACAATAACTTATGCAGATAGATATGATTTTGGAGATAAGGAAATAATAGGTCCATCGGTAGCTCCAGAATTTACAATAAAGGGACCCACCAAAAAAACAGAAATTTAATGGATAATATAAATGGCTGACGAATCACAGAATATTTTACAGGGTTCTCCTTACGGTAGATTTCAGAAGCAACCTGAAGAACAGATAATTGAGCCTGAAGAAGAAACAATTAATATTCCAGATAGTTCTTCTATAGAAGCTCCGTCAGAAGAAACTTTAGCAGCAGAAGATTTTGATAAAGAAATGGCATTTGATACCTTTATAAATAAATATAAAGAACATTCAGATGATATTTTTATCGAGGCTACTAAAGAAGAAAATAATGTTAGCCAAGAAGATCGTGACAAAACAATTTCAGAAGAACATACGGAACGGCTTAAACATGAAGCTCAAAAAAAAGAAATAGATAAATTAGAAGCTGAAGCTCCTGATAGTATTTGGTGGACTGTTAAAGACTATGCCAATGATGCTAAACGATTAGCACAAATGCCTGCGTATGGTGTAATGCAAATGGGCGAAAATGTGTTATCTAGGGGTGGAGTTGTTAAAGAAGGTTCTTTACATATCCCTGAACCTAAAAATATAGTTGAAGCTTTATTAAAAGGTTTTCCACAAGCAGCCTCTTTTTTTGTTCCTGCTACTTGGGCTCTTAAAGGTCCAGTAGCTGCGATTAAAATAGGTCAAGGATTAACAACTTTATTTAAGTCTTCTAAAACACTTAAAAAAGCTCAAGAGGTTTTAACATGGGCTATAGCTGGAGCTGGTACAGATGCGTTAGCTTTTAAAGCAACTGATCCCAATATGGCTAATTTGTTATTTCTTTTTGATAGTATTGCTCACAATCCGGTAGCTGCACATACGGTTTATACTTATTTAGCTACTAAACCTGAAGGTTATAGAGATCCTGAAGGAAAGCTAGATCCTGATTCTACTGCGTTAGCTACTACTAAAAATGTACTGACAGGTGGTACTACAGCACCTGTAGTAGCAGCGATGTTAAAACATCTAATGCAGTTTCTGGGCTGGTCTTATACTAAAACTTCTACTTTGATTAATCCTCAAGGTGCAGAGGAGATGCTTGGTGTCGATAAGAGTTTATCTAAAGAAATAGCACAATTAGGAAAAAGATTTCAAGTTGAAACAGGAGTTTCACTTAAGGATTTTGAAAAAGCCACTCAAGACTATGTAACAGAAATGTTACCTCTTTTAAAAGCTTCTTTCGATCAAGCTGATGAAGCTGGTAAAAAAGCTATTCTAGATAATTTACCTCAAAATTTAGAAGCTTCTGCTAGAAAAGAAATCGAAAACAGTTTAAGAAGTCCTATACCTAAAATTGGAAAAGCTATTACTGAACCAAATCCAGGTTTAGTTAAGTTGTTAACTAAGTATGCTAATGGAGAAAAAATAGAAACTCCAGATTATTATTTTATGGGTACAGATAGATCTGGAAATCCTAAACAAATACCCATTATAGAATCATTCAACTTATTAAAGTTTCAAACTACACCAGAAATTAAATCATTGATTCAAGCTTTAAGTCGAGTTCTAGATACTAAACAATTAAAAAATAAAGATTATTTATCTCAAGTTCAAGAGGTAGCAAATTTACTTGGTAGGCCTGTAGATGAAGTAATTGATACTCTAGGACAAAATGTAGCTAATTTAGAAAAGGCTGTTGGGTATGTACCAGCATATAAAGCTTTAACACTAATGTCGTTAGAAAATGTTGAAAAACTTTTTAAACAATTTAAAAAGACTAAAGCAGGAACCGATGAATACGATAGAGCTTTAGCTAATCGTAATGCAGGAGCAGCTCAACTTGAAATGATTTTACAGTTAGGAAGTCGAGAATCTCATTTAGCAAGTAATTTACTCAAAGCTCATGGGGAAACAGTTGGAGCACCACTTACAAAATCGAAAATTACCCTGCAAAATGAGTTGTTTAATGCTTCACCTCATTCTGAAGTTTCGTATGCTAGAACAATAGATAACATCTTTAACATGAGTCATAGAAGAACTGACGAGTTTCTTGACATAGTGGATGAATTAAAAGTTGATCTTCCTGGAGCTGCTACTCGTAGAGTTAAAGTTAAAAGAGGGGATACTAAAAAAGGTAAGCGTTTAACAACAAAATTAAATGCTACTCAAGCTAGAATTAAACGACTAGAAAAAAGATTAGCTAATTTAAAAGCTGGTAAACGTCCTAAAAAGGGAGAACCAAGACTAAAAACAGCTAAAGAATTAGAACTAGAAGACCTTATAGAATTAGAACTAGAAAAACTTACAATTCCTAAAGAACAAAGAGCTATACAACTTAGGTTTGCTCAATTAACTCAACAGTTAAAAGACTTAAAAGCTGGTAAAGTTACTAAAAAGGGGTTTAAAGAACTAAAAACAACTGAAATATTAGAGCTTGAAACAGAAGTAAAACAGCTTAGAAAACGACTTAAAAAGCCTAAAACAGATGCTCAAAAAGCAGAAGCTAATATTAAACGATATAGAGAAGAACTTAATAAGCTTATATTAACGAGAAAAGGTAAAGCTCCCACCACTGCTAAACGAACTCCAACTGATGTAGAAAAAGAGCTTGTCCAAGAGATTAAGAATCAAAAACAAAGATTAGGTTGGCTTAAAGATAAACATAGAGTAACTTTAGAAGATTTAAGAGATATTGCTTTACAAACAGCAACTCAAGAAGAAGCTAAAATTATTGGTGACTCTGTATTAACACAGATACGCATGAGACTCTTAGCTCCTAAGTTAAGCACTTGGGCGAAGTTTAGACTTATAACAGGAGAAATATTTATTAATGGATTACTTAGTAGTTTTAAAACTCCTACTGTGAATGGTATCGGAAATAATTTTATGCTAGGCATAACTCCGATTGATAAGTTTATGGCTGCTCAGAAAGGTGGTGGGCCTGTAACGCATAAAGAAGCAGCTATATTTTTCCAAAAATCTATGAACGCTATTCCTTCACAACTTAAAGTGTTTTGGAGAGCTATGCGATATGGCGAAGGTTTAGATGATCCTAGAGTTAAAACTGATATGCAACAGCCTCATACACGCTATCTATCAAAAGAGCTACTTCAATTATCTGGAGCACGAGGCGCAGCCATTGATTACATAGGAAAAGTTGTAAATCTTCCAGGAAATCTTGTTTCCTCAATGGATATAGCTTATAAAGGATTAAACATAGCTGGAGAAATTCCTTCATTAGCTTATCGAAAAGCTGTAAGCGAATTTATGGCAGAGCATAAAGGCCTTAAACCTACTACTGTGGATCATCAAATTAGCGTTGATAAACGAGCTAAAGAAATAATGGATGATCTTGACGCACATCCAGAGATTAAAGAAGGAGCTCAACAGTTAGCCGAAAAAAATACATTTACAGATGATTTACCTACTGTTGAAAGACCAGTTATAACTAAAGATGGGGTTGAAATGCACGAAGTTCCTGGAATAGCTGCTAAACTACAAGGGGTAATAAACGAAGAGCCTACAGGAATTCTAAGAGGTTATATTCCTTTCTTTCGTACACCTTACCAGATACTAAGAACAGGTGTAGAGCGAACTCCTATGCTTAATAAATTCCATCAAACACTTCAAAAAGAATTAGATCCTAAAATATCTTCACCAGAAGTTGTTCAAATGGCTAGAGGAAGGGTAGCTGCAAGTAACTATTTAATGGGAGGAGCTATATTTTTAGCTGCTAACGGAGCAATTACTAATGGTCCTCCTGCTGATCCTAAACTCAGAGCTCGTATGGAAAAAGCTATGGGTGGACCACATTGGTATTCTTTTAACTTAGGATTTGGTCCTATACCGTATTCGCGATGGGACCCTATTGGTATGATATTTTCAGAAGCAGCAATTCTATCTCAAACTATGCGATCATTACGTCATTTAAACGGACAACAAGCTTTAGATGGACAAGGTGAGCCACTAGATGATGATAGACATATGGAAAAACAATATTCAGAATTGTTTAATACAAGTGTTCTTTCTCTCCAAGCGTTAATTAAAGATAGACATTATTTACAAAGTATAATGCAATCACTAGCTATTTTTGATGAAGATGTCCATATTAAACGAAAATGGGTAAATCAACTTAGATTACGTTTTGATCCTAGTGTTAGTTTATTTTCGTCTATACGAAGAAATATAATTAAAGGACACGAAGCTGGTAAACCTATAAAGGAACTACCTGAACGTATGAAGTCTGAATGGGACCCTACTACACAAAGATATACTGGTGAAATAGGTGCATCAGCTTTTGAACAATCTAATCGTGCGATGCTAAATGAGGCATCAGTTGTTTTTGGCGAGTTCCAAAAGAGTCTTACAGGTTATGGGGAACACGCAAAAGTTAAGAATTTAATGGGAGAAACTGAGTTTTATCCAGGAACTCATTACGAAAATGAAAACCATATCCAAGCCCATGAATATATGCGGAATATGGTAAATAGTGTCCTGAATATTGGTGCTACAAATATAGGTTTATCTGAATCTGATAGTGCTGTTATGCGAAAACTTGCTGAACTTGGTTCTACAATGCAATCACCAGAACAAATTAAATCCTTTTCTGCGGGTACTGATGACCAGACTGAAAAAAGTTTTGGTGTTGTCAAATTAACTACAGAGGAATGGTTATTTTTCAGAGACGAGTGGATTAGGCGAAATACCAGAGAGAATAGATTAGAAAAAAAGGTCAGAGGATGGCGGTGGGCTTCTCCACCTACAGGTCTTGGACCACAAGAACTTACTGAATGGTGGCAAAACCATGTTAAAAAAGGTGGTTTATCAGCACCAAGACAATTAGCACAACTAGAAATAGCACTTAATGCAAATAAAGACGTAGCAAAAGATAGAACAAAAGCGAAGTTTCCAGAATTACGAGCTCGTATGCGATATGTATATGAGCAAGGTATGGCTCTTAAAAAAGCTGCTACACTTCCATCTTCAAATATAATGGATCAATATTCATCACAAATGGCTCCTTTAAGCCCATTACCACAACCCCAAGGACAATAATAAATGGCTAATTCAAGTGTAAGATATGTTGCTTCAGGTGCTACACAAGAATTTGCTGTCACTTTTCCATTTATCAGTCGAACTCATGTAACTGTTGAGGTAGATGGGACAACAGCAACTTTTACTTGGAACAACGATAGTTTAATAACAGTGACTTCTCCTGCTGATATAACTGCGGATCAGGTAGTTTTAATCAAGCGTACTACAAGTCAAGCTACAAGGCTTGTAGACTATGTAGATGGCTCTAATTTATCTGAGACAGACTTAGATACCGATAGTAAACAAGCGTTCTACATGGCTCAGGAGGCTCTAGATGAGCTCACGTTACTTGATGATGCTGCTATTGCAACATCGGGTTTTATATTAGTAGCTGACGGTACAGATTATGCTGGTGTAGCTCTCTCAGGAGATGCAACTATCAATTCTGCTGGAGCTTTGACTATAGCAAGTGGAGCAGTAGAGACTGCCATGATAGCTGCGGATGCTATCAATGCAACAAAAATAGCCGATGATGCCATAGATTCGGAACACTATACAGACGCAAGTATTGACACTGCCCATATTGGAACTGGACAAATAACTACTGCTAAATTGGCTGATGATGCTGTTACCGGAGCTAAAATAACATTATTTGATGATTCTTATGCTGCTACTAATACTCATATCTTAGTTGCAGATGGCACTGATTTTGATAATGTAGCTATGTCCGGAGATATAACTATATCTAATGCTGGTGTTACCTCTATTGGTAGTGGTGTTATTCAAAATGCTGATATTAATGGAAGTGCTGCTATAGATGCTTCTAAGATTCATAATGGGACTATAAGTAACACTGAGTTTAGTTATCTTAATGGTGTGACTTCAGCTATTCAAACTCAAATAGATACTCTTGAATCTGCTACTATATCTACTCTAGATGATGATAACTTTACACTTCAAGATAATGGAGATACAACTAAAAAAGCTCAATTCCAATGTTCTGGAATATCAACTAGTACGACTAGAACCTTTACTTTTCCAGATGCTAATGCTACTTTAGTAGGCATAGCTACTACAGATACACTAACTAATAAAACTTTAACTACACCTGTTATCAATACAGGTGCTAGTTTAAAAAATGCTGCTTCAAGTGCAGGCTATTTAGATTTTTATGAAGATTCAGATAACGGTACAAACTATGTTAGAGTAATTGGTCCTGCTGCTACGACTACTGTAACAATCACTTTGCCTGCTGCTACAGATACATTGGTAGGTAAAGCAACCACAGATACATTAACAAATAAAACATTAACCAGCCCTACTATAAATAGTCCAGTTATCGGTGGAACTTGGACTTCTTATACAACAAGTACAGGCAAAGCATTAGTCATGGGATTTTAGGAGAAAGTTATGGCAAGTGAAGTTTTAAAATTAGCAACATTCAGAGGCGATGCTTCTTCAGTACAAGCTTTGCTGACAGTTGGAGCAGGGAAAACTTGTACTGTTCTAAGTGTAACTATATGTGAAACAGGAAATGCAGCGGAAACATTCAAATTATTGATTGATGACGGAGGGGGAGGATCAGATACTTATATTTATTTCGATCAAGACCTTTCAGCTAAAGCAACCTTTGAACATACAAGTAAATTTGTAATGGAAGCAGCCGATCATTTATCAATTATTACTGGTAGTTCATCAGATATTGATGTATGTGTTAGCTACTTAGAACAAACATTATAAGGAATAAACTATGAGTGGAATCGTTGGATCAAACGTAACCAGATCATCAGGTATTATAGCTACAGCAGAAGGTGGTGGCCCAAGTTTAGGCACAAGTCACATTATACGCACCAATGCCAAAACCATTGATGAGAATATAACTTTTCTAGGCTCAGAAAATGGGACAACTGCTGGTCCTGTTTCAGT
>TARA_R110002074_G_scaffold80445_3_pt1 | contig 15180 bp, 16 predicted proteins | sample TARA_R110002074 | Tara Oceans TARA_R110002074 (sample SAMEA4397215) | marine metagenome | biome: Polar Biome; feature: [MIX] marine epipelagic wind mixed layer (ENVO:01000061); material: water (ENVO:00002006), including particulate matter (ENVO:01000060) such as... | depth 10-100 m
TACTAATGGTTGTATTGACATACAGTTTTTTGGTAAAGATGGGCTACCTTTAGATTTAACAAAGTTTACTGAAATTCAAATTATGTTATATAATGAATTTGATTGTACTGTAGCTAATTTTTGGTGGCCATCTGTTCCTACCGGGTGCACAGGGCTAGTAATGACTATATTACAATATACTAATGCAAAAGGTGTAATTGTTAATAAAGGTATGATAAGAATATGTTTAGACCCAGCTTGTACTAAAACCAGCCCGAGTGGTATATTTGCAGAAATTTTATTAACTGAATTAACAACAGCAGGTACAGCAGAGACTTCTGGTATACCGTGTTTACAAGTTGCAAAGATTATACCATCAAGAATTTATGAAAACGGTTGCGCCGATGGTTGCAGTTAAAAATTAAATATTATGAATACATTAAAAGAAAGATTATTACATTATTTTATTATAAGTATATTCTGTAGCCTTTATTTCCTAGTAGCTACAATATCAATGATAAACTCTGTTGCATTTTTTGACTTAAGCCATAGCGGTTTAATGTCATGGTCACTAGCAATAGGTTTTGAGATTGGTGCAGCTGCATCCCTTGCTGCTATTATTATTTTAGACAAAACCAATAAGACAATGGTTTGGGGTTTGTTTTTGTTATTAACTTCATTCCAAATGATGGCAAATTCATTTCATGCATTTATTAACTTAGAAGATTATATGGGTTGGATCGAATTATTTGGATTAGAAGAAGAAGAACCGATTGTCCAAAAAAGAATTTTATCAATCGTAAGTGGAGCTGTTCTTCCATTGGTAGCATTAGGATTTATTAAATCATTAGTTGATTATGTCAGACCGCCTAAAGATGTTGCCGATGAAGAAGTAGACAACTTACCAGTAACAGATGAAGGACCTTATACTTTTGAAACCGATAAAGAGGTTGACGAATTAGAAAACATGTTAGTAGTAGACGAGGAGCTATTAACAGAAGACTTATATTCTCGTGATGCTATAATAGCACCCACCCCTGTGGTAATTGGAAAAGTACGCGTTGCACCTGAGATAGTTAATACTAATCACGCGGTTGTAGATGATGTAGAACAGCCAATTATCACCGAGCATATCACGTCCGTTGGTGACCCTGAAATAATCCCAACCGCTGATGTATTAATTCCAAATAAAGACGCTAAGCCACCATTGGTTGCAAGGTCATATGTAAGAACTAATACTCCATACAAACCATAATCTTTCAATGTAACCTGTTGGAAGGTTAAAAATAAAACAAGAATATGCCCGCACGTACCTATGATGATGAAGTCTTTCGTGAAAAGAGAAAAGTCAAAAATCCAATTACGTTTAAACTAAAATTAAACGAAGAACAGAAATTAGCTAAAGAAGTTATACTATTAAATACCATTACTCTCCTTGCTGGAAAAGCAGGATCTGGTAAAACTCTATTAGCTTGTCAAGTTGCATTGGATGGATTATTCCGAAGACATTACGAGAAAGTAATTATAACAAGGCCAACTGTTTCAAAAGAAGAGATAGGATTCTTACCTGGTGATTTGCATGCTAAAATGGATCCGTGGGTACAGCCTATCTACCAAAATATGTATAGCTTATATGGCAAAGATAAAGTTCAACCCTTTATAGAAAGTGGACAAATAGAAATAGTACCAGTTTCATTTATGCGAGGAAGGACCTTTGTCGATAGTTGTGTTATAGTAGATGAAGCCCAGAATGTAACTAATGATCAAATGGAAATGATTGTAACCAGAGTTGGTTTAAGATCTAAGATGATTATATGTGGTGATGATGGTCAAGTTGATTTAAAAGGTAGAGGGGAATCAGGTTTTAGATTTTTGTATAATCAAGCTTCTAAAATTAAAATGCTACAATCTATTACACTTTTACAAAACCATAGAGATCCTATCGTTGATGATTTACTTTATATTTATGAAGAAGAAAACTACAAAAGATCTAATAAAAAATAACAAAAGATAATGATACAGAATTTAAAAAATAAAATGTCAGTTGGTTATATCCAAAGTATTTGTGAAAAGATGGGGTATTCTTTTTTTACTAAAGGGGATTACAATATTAATATAATTGGTATAAGAAGTCCACAACTAAAAGCCAATAAGTTTGATGACACTATGATTTGTGCATACAAAAAACTAGGTGTTTGGAAACTTAAGGAGTGGAAAATTACAACAGATGCTGGCAAGTATTGGTTAAAACACCCAATGAATGAAAAGGGCTGTGCTTTGTTAGTACCTAATCAGTATCGTGGTGTTTATAAAATTGACAAACACCAAGGAAGATATGAAGCCCTATGCCAACGAAATGGCGAGGTAGAGGTATACCGTGATGATAATAAAGATCAAATACTTGACTTTAATGTAACAAAAGAATGGGGGATGTTTGGGATTAACATTCATCGATCAAACCCTAACACTGAAAGTAGCATTGTAGAAAAATGGTCTGCAGGTTGTCAAGTATTTAAAAGGGTAGAAGATTATAACGAGTTCATGGATATATGTGAAACTGCATCATACCAATGGGGTAATAGTTTTACTTATACACTTTTAAAAGAATCTGATTTGGATTTAGTATAGACTTTCAGAAGTAAAGATAATGGTTTATAGTTATATTATAACAAACAAAAAATAATATAAAAAGCAGACATTTTGACATAAGTAATGTCAAAAACTAGACAATATGTCCGATATCACACAGTTTCACAAAAGTGGCACGGTTTTTTCAGTATAGTATATTAAATAAGAATAAACTTATTGAAATTATTTAAAAAAGAAAATATGACAAAAAAAGGAAAGACGATAGGAATAGATTTAGGTACAACAAATTCTTGTATCTCGGTAATAGAAGGTGGTGACCCAGTTATCATTGTAAATGCTGAAGGTAAAAGAACTACCCCATCTATAGTAGCATACATGAAAGGCGATAGAAAGGTAGGTGACCCTGCAAAAAGACAAATGGTCACAAACCCAAAGAGCACGATATATTCTGTTAAAAGATTTATTGGTTCTAAATACTCAGAAATTAAAAACGACATATCAAAAGTTACTTATGACGTTATTAAAAAAGGAGACCAAATTAAAATTAAGGTAGACGATAAAGAATATTTACCTCAAGAAATATCTGCTGTAGTTTTACAGAATATTAAAAAGAGTGCAGAAGAATATTTAGGTACTGCTGTAACGAATGCAGTAATCACAGTCCCTGCTTATTTTAATGATGCGCAAAGGAAAGCAACTAAAGAAGCTGGCGAAATTGCTGGTTTAACGGTTGACAGAATTATTAATGAACCTACTGCAGCCGCTCTCGCGTATGGTATGGATAAGAAAGACAAAGATATGACCGTTGCTGTTTATGACTTAGGTGGTGGTACTTTTGATGTTTCAATACTAGAACTCGGTGATGGTGTATTTGAAGTAAAATCTACAAATGGGGATACTCATTTAGGTGGAGATAACTTTGATGAGGCAATTATGGATTGGATGTTAAAAGAAGCTAAGGATGAAACTGGAGTAGATTTATCTAAAGATGTTGCCGCCTTACAAAGAATGCGTGAAGCAGCAGAAAAAGCTAAATGCGAATTGTCAACATCTAGCGAATCTGAAATAAATTTACCATACATTACAGCAGATCAAACTGGACCAAAACATTTTGTTAAAAAACTATCAAGAGCTCAATTTGATAAAATAACAGCTGACCTTATTAAAAAGACGTTAACTCCTTGTAGGAAAGCATTAAAGGATGCTGGGTTAAAGCCAGGAGATATTGATGAAATTCTTTTAGTCGGGGGTTCTACTAGAATTCCTGCAGTACAAGATGCTGTTAAAAAATTATTTGGCAAAGAACCTTCAAAGGGAGTAAATCCTGATGAGGTTGTAGCAATGGGCGCAGCAATTCAAGGTGGAGTTTTAACAGGAGAAGTTAATGATGTACTATTATTAGATGTTACTCCACTTTCATTAGGAATTGAAACTATGGGAAATGTTATGACTAAATTAATTGAAGCAAATACAACCATTCCAACTTCTAAAAGTGAAACATTTTCAACTGCTGTCGATAATCAACCTGCTGTAGATATTCATGTATTACAAGGTGAACGACCAATGTCTGCTGATAATAGAACATTAGGTAGATTTCAATTAACTGAAATTCCACCATCACAAAGGGGAGTTCCTCAAATTGAAGTAACATTTGATATTGATGCTAACGGTATTATTACTGTAAAGGCAAATGATAAAGGAACTGGTAAAAGTCAAAATATTAAAATTGAATCAGGAAATAGTTTATCTGAAGATGAAATTAATAAAATGAAAGCTGAAGCAGAAGCAAATGCAGAAGCAGACGCAAGCAAAAAAGCTGAAATTGATAAACTTAATCAAGCAGATTCTATGATTTTTCAAACTGAAAAACAATTAAAGGAATTTGGAGATAAATTACCAGAAGATATTAAATCTGAAATTGAATCTTTAAAAGATGAATTAATAAAAGCTAAAGAAGCTAAAGATTTAGATTTAATTGATGAGCTTACTGAAAAGATAAATCAAGTATTGAGTAACGCTGCTAAGGCAAGTTCAGATAAACCAGATTCACAAAATACATCTGATGAAGTTGAAGCGGAAGATGTAGAATTTGAAGAAGTAAATTAAAATTTTATAGACATAAAGTGAAACTAAATAGAGATAATGATATATAATAATAAATATTTAAATAAAAAACGTTAACATGGATAACACAACAGAAAACCAAAATCCGGAAGAAGCTAACCTAACAGGTGAACTTAACGGTCAGCAAGCATTAAATGTTTTAATTCAAGCTGTAAGGATTGCACAAGGGAAAGGCGCATATACTCTAGAAGATGCTGAGATAATTTCAAAAGCTATTAAGATATTCGTTCCACCTACCCCAGAAGGAGAAGAAGGAACTGATCCTATTGTAAATGAAGAAGTACCGGCTGAGCCAGTAATGACTAAAGTTTAAAAGTACTTAACTTAATTATACTTGATAAAGGGCCTCTTAACGGGGGCCCTTTTTAGTTTAATATATAATACAAATAATATTAATAATGGTACCGTTAGAAGAATTACAACAATACTGTGGTGGTAAGCAAATCATTATAGTAGGTAATTCTACAGGTATGCTCAATGGTAAATATAGAAATATTATTGATAAGTATGACATTGTAGTTAGAATAAATCGAGGCTATCAACATAATCAACATCTTTATGATGATTACCTCGGTACAAAAACAAACATTCTGTCAATTGGTGTTAAATCTGCTGTGATGGCTAACCGCATTATAAAAAATAATATCGTAGATTATATAGTAAGTCCAATTATTTATAGCGAAAGATTAAATTTCCCTAATGTTTACGACGTAGAAGATAATGTTTATAATTCTTTAAAGCAATCATTAGGTAAGGTTAAACCTTCTACTGGAATTAGCACTTATAATTTTTTTAATAGATTTATAAATTTTGAAAGATTAGATTTAATTGGTTTTGACTTTTTTGAAAGTTCTACAAGACAAAGGAATGAACTTGGCCATCTTTATGTTGCTGATCATCATGGTATTGCAGAGATGAAATTTTTTGAAAGTACACGAGACCCCGAAAAAACTTTATTGCATAAAACTGAAGGGCAACGTAGTTTTCCACAAAATAATAATATCCCAAAGTATTTTATTAAAAATAAACAAAGATAATGGCTCGCCGAAATATTAAAAGAATAAAACAAGAGCCCCACTCATACGGTGATGCTCAGCGCCAATATCCTAGAGTAACTCTTAGAGGTGAAGTAACTAATCCTACAAGAAACTATTACAAAAAACATTTAACCCAACAAGCTAAGTCACCTGTTAATTTTTTAAATACCGAACTTCCTAAAACTAATAAAGAAGTATGTTTTGTTGTTGGGGGTGGGCCTTCGCTTAGCGGTTTTGATTTTGGGCAATTAAATGGATTTGATACTATTGCTATTAATAAGGCAGTAGAGTTTATCCAAAACCCAACGTATTTTATTACAACTGATTATACATATTTTCTTAAAGCAGCATTACCTATAGATAAAATAAAACAGAAGACACAGCATACTTATTTTGTAGCTAATATGGAACCTCCTTATATGTCTTTTAAAAATAACCAAGTTATTGATACACGTAGAAATTTTGTTTATGAAGATCTTTATCAATATACTGGGGTTATTCAATCTAACAAGACTACAGGTTTTAGTTCAACTTTAACTGAATTTTCACATGGTAGCAATAGCGGTCATTGTGGAATTCAACTTGCACTGCTATTAGGTTATAAGAAAATTTACTTATTAGGTTTTGATTTAAATACTGAAGGGCAAACCCACTTCCATCAATCCTATGGTGAAATAGAGCAAAGATCATTTAAAGCTAAAGCTGGTGTTTATTCTTCTATTTTATTAAATTCATTAGCAGATTATAATGGATCTCAGCAAATAATAAATTTATCTAATAACAGTGTTTTAACTACATCTCCACACATATCTACAGAATCATTTACAGATGTATTAAAAGAACAAGACATAAAACCAAAGACAGTAATTCTTAACGATAATAGCACATTAGAAAATTTAATGGTTGTTGGTTATTATACTGTGAATACACCGTATGAAGTAGAAGCACAAAATTTACTAGGATCTCTTAATAGATTAGGGATTACTCATGATATAAGTGGTGTTAAATCTTTAGGCAACTGGCAAGCTAATACTAGATTTAAAGCAGGGTTTATGCTAGACATGCTGATTAAGCATCCTAATCATAGATTATTATATATTGATGTAGATGCAGTAGTTCATAGTATACCAGATCTATTTAAAAATTATACTTGTGATATAGCAGTTAGGTGGCAAGACTTTAGGTGGAGACAAAATGAATGTTTAAGTGGTACTATTTACATGGAGAACAATGAAAGAACAAAACGTATCTGTGAATTATGGAGAGACATAAATGTAAATGAAGGTAATGAATCAAATAGAATGGAACAATGGAATTTAGATACTGTGATTAATAAAATGAAAGTAGAAGATCCTAATTTTACTTATAAGAATCTTCCCCCAGAATACACAATGATATTTGATAGTATGAGAGGTATGTATCCTAACATTACACCTGTGATAGAACACTTCCAAGCAAGTAGAAGATTTAAAAAAGACGTAAACGAAAACTAAAAACAAATAAAAACAATCATGGCATTTAATTTAGAGCATTGGGATAACCCAAGAGAAACTATTGCAACAGTATATAAAAATAATGATATGGCTTATGTTACTCATGGTATACTTTGTGCATATGAAATACTTAAAATACTAGATAAAAAACCAAGTGAATTAAAAAACAAAACATGCTTGGATTACGGATGTGGTACTGGTAAAAATACCCGCGCCATTCAATACTTCTTTGCTAATTCAGTAGGTTATGATCCAGTAGATAGCTGTATTGTATATGCCCATCGTGAATTTGACACTATTATCAAACATGAACCAGCATTTCCTGATAAATTAAATTTATTAGATCCTGCTACTTTACAATTTACTTCAAAGTTAGAAGATATTATTAATACAGAATATGATGTTACTTTTGCACATAATGTAATAGAACATTTATTTCATGATGAGCAAATGGCGGCTGTTAATAATATGTTAAAAATGACAAAGAAAGGTGGTGCTGTTATTTTTAATACTTTTATAGAAAGAAGCATAGAATTAATAAAATATTATGAAGCAAAAAATAGTTTAGAGGTTGATTTTAACTTTGGTTATTATACTATACTTAAAAAATAAAAATTATGAATATACTTAATCAACATTTTGACAAAATATACTGCGTAAATTTAGATAAAAGAACCGATAGGTGGAGTCATGCAGCTACACAATTTAAAAAATATAATATTGAGGTAAAAAGAGTTTCTGCTGTTGAAGGTAATCCTGATAATTTACCATGTATTTCACCACACTTAATACAATACCCAGGTGCTGTAGGTTGTAGTTTAAGCCATTATAAAATTCTTAAAGAAGCTAAGGAATTAGGATTATCTAATATTTTAATATTTGAAGATGATATTTTATTTAAAGATGATTGGGAAAAGATTTATACTGATAATTATAAAGATATTCCAGAAGATTGGGATATGCTATATCTTAGTACCAACTCAATATATAAAGTAATAACTTCAAAAGTATCCGAACGAATATCTAAAGCACATAACTGTTTAACAACACATTCTTATGCAATTAAATCTAGATTATTTAACTTAGCCATGGAGCATATAATTAAATTAGACCAACCTGTTGATGGGTGTTATGCTCATTATATACAACCGCATAATAATTGTTATATTTTTGATCCTGGTGTTTGTATACAGATGAACGGTTTTAGTGATATTGCAAACCGCCACGCGAATTATAGTAGAGAGATATTATGATAAGCTGTGTATTAAAAGGTGGTATAGGAAATATGATGTTTGAGATTGCTTTTCTAGAATATGAAAGCAGAAGGACTGGTTTTGCTGCAGGTTATTATAATATTGATACACAGATAAATGATATTAATAATTACCCAGCATACGCTGCTGCTAATGCTCAAGATTATCTTAAAATGTTTAAGCATTTTACATGGCCAAAAATAAATAAGCCATCTGGCCCTATGGTGAATGCACCCTTTCCATATAAAACTTTAACTATTAATGATAATACTAATTATAATGGCTATTTTCAATCTGAAAAATATTTCCCAGATAGAGAATTCATTTTAAGTTTATTTGAACCATCAGATTTTGTAAATGAGCAGCTTATAAAATACGATTATTTATTTAATAGCACTACATGCAGTATTCATGTAAGAAGAGGTGATTATTTAACTTTCAGTTCTATCCATAAGTCTAGAGATATTCAATATTACAAAAAGGCAATGGATACTGTAGGTGATGTTAATAAGTATTTAATTTTTAGTGATGATATTCAATGGTGTAAAACTGAATTTCTTGGAGACCAATTTATCTTTATAGAAAACGAAAAAGATTATGTTGAATTATTTTTACAATCAAAGTGTGATCATAACATTATTTCAAGCTCTACTTTTTCATGGTGGGGTGCTTACTTAAATAATAAACCTAATCGTATATCAGTTGGCCCTGCGCAATGGTTTGCCTCTACTGCACCTACCGATCTAATAGAAAATAATATAGTACCTGAATCATGGCAAACCATTGATGACGAAGCCTACAAACCTAGCGCAACGTTAACAGAGAATTCTCTAATTGGCTTATATAATAAAAATAAAATTAACTATAATGATGTAAAAGATTCGTGCACATTTAATATGCCTAATACGAATGATGTTGATGTTTCAATTATTGTACCTGTAATGGGAAGGGTGCCATTTCATAACCCTTTAATAGATCATCTTAAAAGAGCAATAAAAAACACTAAAGATAAAACATTTTCTATTACAATAATAGAGCATACTGATTTACCCGAGCATAAAAATCTATGTAATTTAAATAGGATTAATTATATTCATATACCAAAAAGTAATGATAAGCCTTTTAATAAATGTTTATGCATGAATGTTGGTTACTTACATTCAAATACTGCTAAATATTATCTTTTTCATGATATAGATCTTTTAATGAATAAAGATTATTTTGTAAATATATTTAAGAATGTTAAAAGAACAAATGATAGTATAGCATTACAAGCACTAGCACTAAAAAGAGTAATTGTAATGACCGAAGAGCAAACTGATTCTATTATTAATAAACAAATCATACTTACTGATATTGCTAAACCTGAATATTGTTTACCAGGGGCACCTGGTGGTTCTATTTTTATAAAGGGCGATTATTTTAAAACAGTTGGTGGGTATGATGCAGAATTTTTCTATGGATATTCCCCAGAAGATCAATTCTTTTATGATAAACTAGAATTAACAGTGGGTATAGAAGGTTGCAACAGTCCTATTGTTGAATTATACCACATGGACCATCCGAGAATGCAAGAAACAAATCCTGATTTAAAGACATTAAGAAATATCTGCTTCGCATTTATCGCACTAGGCCGCCGTGCAAAACTCAATTTTATTAATCATATATCTACTCAGTTTAAAAAATTATAAAAAATGAAAAAAGGATTCAATTATTTTGATAAAGTATTTTTAATAAATTTAGATGATAGGTCTGACAGATTAAAAAGATGTGAAGAAGTGTTTAAAGAATATGAAGTTGCCGACATTGTAGAAAGATATCCTGCGCAAATTCCACCACAAGAAGAATACTCTAGTTATATTACCGAATCTGGAGTTAAGAGTGATGGCACAAAGATAAAGATTGGAGAATATGGTTGTATATCCTCTCATGTTAATATAATTAAAATGGCAAAAGCTAACGGCTGGTCTTCAGTGTTAGTTTTAGAAGATGATGTTAAATTTTTAAATCATGAATACATTGATATATCAATCCAACAATTACAGGAAGAAGAATGGAATTTATTTTATCTAGGAAATAATACTCATATCCCTCTAAATAAAGTTAATGATAATTTATTAGAATTAAAATTTGGTTATGCAACTCATGCAGTTGCATATCATGAAAGATTCTATGATAAGATTATAAATGCATTTAATAAAAAAGAAATTAAAATTATAGATGTATGGCTTTCTGAAAATGGACAAGAAAAGACAAAATGTTTTTGTTCATTTCCTATAACAGCAATTCAAGAAAATAGTTATAGTGACATTCACAAATGTGTTATTGATTATTCTTGGATGGCTGTTAATTTTAATAATAACACAAAACATATAAAATAATAAATAAACAAATTATGAAAATGTATCTCGCAGAGAACCACAACTATTGGATGGAAATAAATTTACCATTTCCTGCAACTTTAATAAAGAGAATATACAATGTTACGCATCTTATTGATTGGAGAAAGTCAAACCCTTCAAAAAAATTAATTCTTATTCATTTTGAAGAACCATTAAGAAACAGCCAACCTTCCCATGAAGTTATTGCAGATTCTTATTTATTTGATTTTATATTTACATCAGACAAAAAAATTGTTAGTTCAGTACACCACGCACATTATTCTCCACTAGCTGAATGCTGGACCAATGGTAGTATGCCATCAGTTGGATATGATAGAACATCTGAAGCAATAAATAAGAACTTTAGTGTTAGTTTTTTAAATACATCTAAAAGTAATCATGGTGGAAATTATCAAATTAGACAATATATCTGGGATAATGTAGAAAATATTAAAATACCTACTAACTTATTTGAGAGCAATGAACACCCATCTGGATCCAACTACCCTCAGCTGCCACAGGGTGATAAGTTCCAAACGAGTGATAAGATTCATTTATATAAATCTATGTTTAATATCTGTCCGGAAAATATTAGCGGGGATGAAAACAATTTTAGCCAAAGATTAATTGATTGTTTTATTAATAGAACTATTCCTATTTATAGAGGATATGAAAATATACATGAGCATTTTAATATTAATGGTATGATTTTAATTAATGATGGTGAGGATGTTATTAATAAAATTAATCAATTAACACCAGAGTATTATAATGAAAGATTAGGTGCAATTGAAGATAATTATAATAGATGTATTCAACACGAATACCATTTAGCACCTGGCCAAAGGATAGCTAATAAAATTATTAAACTAATTAAACAATAAGCATATAATAATAAATATGGAAAAGATATATTCAAAAGTTAATCCTACTAAACTATTGCATATAGTGCAAAGAGTAGACCAAATAACAGAACCTAGGGTTGATTTAATACCAGAAGAACATTTTATTCAATGCTCAATACTAAAAATGGAAAATGGTAAAACTTTTAAACCACATAAACACATTTGGAAAAAGCGAACTCAAGATGTAATTGCACAAGAGTCATGGATCGTTATAAGAGGGAGTGTTAAATGCATCTTTTATGATACTGATAACCAGATCATTGCAACCCCTATATTAAATCCAGGTGACGCGTCATTTACTTTAGAAGGTGGTCATACATATGAAATATTAGAGGATGATACATTAGTTTATGAATATAAAACTGGCCCATACGAAGGTCAAAAATTAGACAAAACATTTTTAGATGAATGATGGGATAAAATTTTTGGGGATAGGTCAATCGTTACCTACCAATATTGTAACTAATAAAAAAATAGAATCTTTAACACCTGGTAGCAATGCTAAATGGATTAAAGACAAATTAGGAATTCAAGAAAGACGAATTTCTATAGATGATACTGTTGTTACATTAGGATATGCTTCAGCTACCGAAGCATTAAAAGATTCAGGATTGAACAAAGAAGATATTGATTTAATTATTGTTAATACATCTTCAGCTGATAATGTATCACCATCAGTTGCTTGTATGATACAAGATAAGTTAGGTCTTACCTGTCCTGCATTTGATATAAATGCTGTTTGTACTGGCTTTATATATGCATTAGAGCTTAGCTCTTTAATGTTAACTAAATATAAAAATATTTTAATAGTTTCAACAGAAACTTATTCAAAAATCACCAATTGGGATAATCGTAATTCATGTTTCTTTGGTGATGGCTCAGCAGCTGTTATTATAACTCGTAGCCAAAAAAGTTTTTATAGTAATATAGGAGCAGATGGTACAGGATGGAATCATTTTAAATGTAATCGTAAGTTTAATTTTGATATGAATGGGAAAGAAGTTTATAAATTTGGTACTAGAGTATTGCCAACTGAGATTAAAAAGCTTATAAAAGATAATAATTTAGATCTCAATCAAGTAAATTGGGTGGTGCCTCACCAACCATCACATAATGTTTTAAAAGAAACTGCCAAAAAATTAAATATATCAAATGATAAAATATATTTTAATATGAAAAGGTATGCAAATACAGCTGGGGCATCTGTTCCTATGGCATTATATGATGGAATAAAAACTAGCAAAATTAAAAATGGAGATAACTTAATATTAGCAGCAATAGGTTCTGGTTGGACTTATGGCGTTAGTTATTTAAAATTAGAATACAAATGAAAAAACTTGCATTATTTGGAGGGAGTGGTGGTTTAGGAACTAAACTTACGCCTTTACTAGAAAATAAATATAATGTTATTAAATTATCATCAAAAGATTTGGATGTAAGAGATGTAGAATCACTTAATAATTTCTTTGAAAAAAACAAAATTGATATTGTGATTAATTTATCCGGTTATAACTTTGATAAATTAATACATAAGTTAGCTGGTGAAGATGAGATTCAAACTATGTTAGATATTAATGTTAAAGGGAATGTTAATATTTTATCTGCATGTTTACCAAGAATGAGAGCTAATGGTTATGGTAGGGTAATTTTAATGTCATCAGTGTTAGCAACGAAAACAGTTATAGGTACTTCTTTGTATAGTGGATCAAAAGCATTCATTGATAACTTAGTAAAAACTGCTAGTGCTGAAAATATAAGTAAAGGTATTACATGTAATAGTTTACAATTAGGTTATTTTGATGGAGGGATGTGTCATCGACTACCAGAAAAATTTGTGGAACCTATAAAAAATTCAATAGGGCTTAAGAGGTGGGGTTCTATCGATGAATTATATAAAACTCTTGATTTTTTAATTGAAGTTGAATACATCACAGGACAAAATATTAACATAAGTGGTGGATTATTATGAAACAAAGTAAATACAAATTTAAAAAAGAAGGTGTAGATTTGTTTGTTGGGGAAATGATAGTAATTAAGTATCCAGAACAAATAGTGTTAGGTGATCATGTAGCATTAGATAATTTCATTTCATTTTCAGCATCAGCTAATATTGGTGATTATGTACATATTGCCCCAGGTGTTACTATAATAGGAGGAGTAGATTCAAAATTAATTATGGGTAAGTTTAGTGGAATTTCTGCTAATAGTACAATGATATGTGGCTCTGATGATTTTACAAAAGGAATGTTGAACCCACAAGTACCAATAAAATATAGAAAACCAAAAATAAGCAATATAATTATTAATGATTATGCGTGTGTAGGTGTTGGCTGTATTGTTTTCCCAGGTGTTACATTAGGAGAAGGTTCTGTTGTTGGTGCAGGGTCTGTTGTAACTAAAGATACTAAACCTTGGGGGATTTATTTAGGATCTCCTGCTAAATTAATTGGGCATAGAGATAAAACACCTATACTAAAAGGCGCAAAAGAACTAGGCTATAGCGTAGATGCACTAGCACATTTATGGCCATACAATAAAATGAATAAAGAATTTGAAATATGGGGTGACAAAGATTGGTCATATAGATTAGATTACGATCTTGATGAAAATTCAATAGTCATTGATGCAGGTGGTTACAAAGGGTGGTTTGCAGAACAGATCTTTAACAAATATAATTGCACAGTCTATGTATTTGAACCAGTTAAAGAATTTTATGATAACCTTATAAACAAATTTAATACCAATAATAAGATTATTGTCTTTAATTGTGCTCTAGGTGGAAAGTCACAGAACGTACAAATTAATTTACAAGGTGACGCTAGTTCTATTCATAATGAAACTGAAAATTTTAAAGGTCATGACCAAATACATATAGAAAGTATTTCAGATTTTATAAATAAGAATAGGTTACAAACTATAGATTTAATAAAATTAAATATTGAAGGGGAAGAGTTTTCCTTGCTTGAATGTTTAATTGAAAAGAACGAACTTAAGCGTTTTAATAACTTTCAAATACAATTCCACTCATTCATTGAAAATTCAATAGAAAGAAGAAATAATATAAGGAAATCATTATCAGAAGATTTTTCATTGGAATATGATTTTGAGTTTGTGTGGGAAGGTTGGAAGCAACAAAATGGAAGCCTAGCTTAAATTTTACTATAATATATAATAAAATAAACAATGATATGAGTTTTGAAACAATAACAAAATTAGAAGAAAGTCTTGCTGAATTTTTTGGCGCGCCTCATGCAGTTTGCTTAGATGCATGCACTCATGGTATTGAGTTATGTTTAAGATTACAAAATCTTTCATATATAAGTGTACCTAAAAGAACTTACATATCTGTACCATTTTTAGCTAATAAATTAAATATTGAATTAAAGTGGAGAGATGAAGAGTGGCAAGATTATTATAAA
>TARA_R110002074_G_scaffold357746_1_pt1 | contig 15178 bp, 15 predicted proteins | sample TARA_R110002074 | Tara Oceans TARA_R110002074 (sample SAMEA4397215) | marine metagenome | biome: Polar Biome; feature: [MIX] marine epipelagic wind mixed layer (ENVO:01000061); material: water (ENVO:00002006), including particulate matter (ENVO:01000060) such as... | depth 10-100 m
ACATGGTAGCCTTCTTTAATGAAGCGATCGCATAAATGGGAGCCTAAAAAACCCGCAGCTCCTGTTATTAAAATTTTTTTCAATTTGCCCTTTTTTTGATGTCATTCTATTGTCAACAAATTTAAATGATTAACTTCAATAATATTGTTTCTTTTTAATATTCTTCAAGCATGTCATCACGAAAAAAGTTGTACCACGGAACTTAAAAGACCATTTCTTTATGCTTTATCCCTACTGTTCCTATTTTCGTCTTTTCATTTAATTAATTCCTGTCAACAATACTCTATTAGTATCAGTATAGAGATACAAAAGCGTTAACATAAACATGAAACCGTTAAATGGAAAACTAAAAAAATTCCCACTAAAGCATGCTATGAGCAAAATTAGTATAAAATAACTCTTACCAATTCTATTATTGACAAAGATTCTGAAAATGTTTTTAAGCATTATAACGTAAAAAATAAGTCCCAATACACCTAAAAACAAAACAATATCTATAAAACTAAATTCAGATCTATAATCTGGCAAGCTAATTGTTCCAAACAACAGGTTGAAATTATCACTATTCAACCCATTTATAATTTCTAACAAATAGATGTTTCGATAAGAGAAAAATGCAGTTACAAGTCCTTTTTCAAAAATTATATTGCTAAACAAATTAGAAGACAAAAGCAAGTATAACGCAAGCAATGCAATGATTGAACTTATAGACACTATTGCAATTGCTTTTTTTTTATTTGCCAAACTATTCTCTTTGAGTATGTCATAAGCAACAATAAAAGAAAAAAGAAAAAACACACCATAAAAGGCTTTGGTCCCTAAAACTAGTCCACAAAAAATACAAATTAATAAAAAGATGTTACTTTTTTTATAAAAAACAAAAAGTAAAGAAGTGTAAAAGTAGGTTGGCTGTACTTGATTGAGCAGTAATCCATTAAAGCCAAACCTATTACCACTATATGTGTGAAATAATTGAAAGTCAAATATTAGTCCTACTAAAATTGCTAAAAAATTAATACCAGTAATAACTTTTAAAACTGGAAGTAGGTAGCTTTGTAATTTTATTAGGTTTTGATTTTTTACAATATAGAAAAAAGGAACAGTTCCAATTAAAAAAAAATTCTTAACCAAGGCTGGAATTTCGCTTATATAATATGCTTTAATGAAGAAAACAAAAAAGAAACAAGCCGGTATAAATATTAATTTATGCTTAATACTTTTGTCTTCAAATTTGTAGATTGCTACTGCCAAAAGAGAATAAACCAAAAAAAACAGTTTTAAATACTTATTCGTTTTAGGTAGGTTTAATTGATAAAGGATATCTATTTTATCAATAAAATCAGCTAAAATACCGAGAATTAAAAATAAAATAATCGCTGAAACAGTAAAATTAAAATGTTTGCCAAACGGTTTTATATTATTCATTTTTAATAATACTCATTAAATACTCATTGTACGTTTGGTTGATTTTTTCCCAATTATATTTTTCTTCTATTTTTCTTCTATTTTTAGAGCAATTTTCTTCTTTTTTTAAAAAGAATTCATCTAAGTTTAAAAGGTTTGATATATCTTCACTATTATCAAAATATCTTGCCTCACTTGCTAATATACTCGCGTTAAATATATTATTATGTGCTATTATTAATGCGCTTGAAGCCATCGCTTCTAATAAAGATGGATTTGTACCACCAACAGAATGTCCATGAAAATAATACCTTGAGTAAAACCTTAGATTATTTAATTCATTTATGTTGTAGTTAGCTCCTAAAAATTGCACCCTATTATCTTGTTTAAACTTCTTTTTTAATATTTCTCCAAACTTATTAATGGTTCCAAATATTATTAATGGATCTTCTCTTTTTGAGTTAGTATAACCTGTTATAATTGTTTCGATATTATTCTCTGGTTCTAATCTCGCTATTAAAACAGAATATTTATTTGGCTCTAAGCTAAACTTACTTAGAACTGTTTCATCTGGTTCTAAAAAAACATCTGCTCCATAGGCTATATATTGGGATTCTTTTTTGTATTTATCTTTAATATATTCATAAATACCTTTTGAGTCAGATATAAAAAAATCACTGTGCTTTATAGCTAATTTTTCAGCGTACTTTAAAAAATTTTGAACTGCAGGCGTGTATTTACTTCTTTTCCATTCAAGCCCATCCATATTAGTTACAATCACACTCTTTTTAGGAAAGAGTCTTGACCATATTGAACTTGAAGTATATCCTAGCTGTAGAATAACATCAAAATTTCGTTTCCTTGAGTCAAGTATACAGTTCAAATCATAAATAAATTGACCCGAAGTGCCAATTCTATGCTCTGGGTCATAACAATGTATTATGTTCACGCCTTTGAATAGCTTTTCTTGATAAGGGTGTTTATGAGAATTATACACATAGACTTCACAACCATTATTAGCCATATATACAGAAAAGTATTCTGCAAACTGCTCAAAGCCTCCATGATAATTTGGGACTCCTCTAATACCAATGATACCTAATCTCATTCCGTTTTATATTTTAGGCTAATATAAAACAAACTGTTAAATATCAAGAAATATATTAGACCATACTGTCTACTTAATAAAGATTCTGTTATTCCAGCAATCATAAATAAAACTAAGAACAGTTTATATTTTAGATCTCTATATTTAAAAGCCATTCTGATGGATTCTATAAACAAAAAAAGTAATACAAAAACGCCTAATAATCCATTAGAAAATAAAATCTCCAAATACATATTATGTGAATTAAAATTATTTTCTAATGCCCACTCTAAATTAAAATTTTGATAAGCTATCATATACTTTTCATGAATATCGCCAATGCTAACTCCATAAAAAAGATTGTTATTTAATAATTCTTGAAATATTGATGCCCATTGATGAAACCTAGAACTTAAACCACCACCAAAATATTTGGCATCTTCATGAAACATAAATGCACTTGTAACTCGCAACCTTAAAACATCATTATTGTATACTATAATAGATAAACTGAAAAATGAAATTACAGAAGCAATAATAAATAATGGAAGTTTTTTTTTGGCTTTTGCATACTTAAAGAGAAATAAATAAATTATCAAGCTTGATGTTAATAGAATAGTTCTTGCCGAAAGTAAAAATAAAAATGTTATTAACCCAAATAGCCAAAGCCATTTAACTTTGCTTTTAACCTTTAATTTATAATTCTCTTTTTCTAGTAAATCTAACATTAAAAAACAGGTTGCTAGCGATACAAAAAGTGACAAATAAATTGCAGATATATTAATGTTAGAGGCAATATAATGGTATGTAAAAAACCATGACTTAAATCTAAAAAAAGGGAAGTTATTGTCTAAATTAAAATTAAAATTCTTAACCAGTGCTATAACAAAACTAAATAACAATAAAACGGAAATTATATAAATGAAATTTCTTATTATTATTTTTAAATCAAATTTTGGCCGCTTGTAAATAGATGAAAAAACTGCTGCAGGTAACAAGAAAAAAGAAATATTTCTTTCTAGAACTTTTATTGCGTAAACTTTGTTTTCAGAAAACATAAAACTTATAACATAAACTAAAAAAACAGAAGCAGTTATAATTACCAATCTATCAGAAATAATCTTTAATATTCCTTCCTTTGAAAATGTTCCAAAATTAAATATAATAAATATTATAATTGCTATAGAATTAAAACGATTAGAAACCACAAGAGTTAATAATATTACTGTATAAAGCCAATAATTTATATTATTTTTTTGTTTAAAAATTAATTGCAAGTTCATTTACTTTTTTAAGATTTAAATCTTATTCTTAATTAACAAACCTGTTATTATCCCAGGAATAATAAAGCTTGTGAAGTTTAATGTGTTTTCTGACATGACTGCCACGATTAATTGCGATAATAGTATAATTGAACCTACAAAAATTCTATTTCCAAAAATCACATATTTAACTTTAGGTATAAAAAACGATGCCCAAAAAATAAATCCAACTACTCCAATTTGCCCAATTACTGAACCTATGAATGTGTCGCTAATCTTGAATTTAGAATAAACAGAAAGATCATCCGCAAACATTTTCGCGTAGTTACCAACCATTCCTAATCCATGACCAAATAAATTCATGTAAATAATTGCATTTTTTAAACCAACTAAGTGAATTAAAATCCCTTCAATGTTTATAACTAATAAAGAAAAAACAACAATCGCTATTGGAATAATAACCCTAACTAACGGAGAAAGCCTCTTGTTAAAAAAGAAAAGTGCTAGTACGACTTGCAAAATTGCCCCTTTTGAAAATGTTAGTATCAGTCCAATAAAAAGTATTAACAATAATAATTTTCTTTTTCTACCTGTAATAGCAATTGAATAATAACACAGTATTAGTGGAGTAGCAATAATATGACCTAAACTAACTGGGTCCAATACCGTTGAAACTAATCTTTCTGTATAAAAAACCGCAGGTTCATAAAACATATAAGATACACCTCTTGGGTCAACTGGAATTCCTTTAAGATTAAAGTAATTAATTAGACTTAGATAGTCCCACATTCCAAATAACTTAAATAAAAGACCTATAGCAACAACCCAAAACACCGTTTTATATAAAAACCTTATAACGCCCGTTATTCTTTCTTCATCAGTTATCTTAATATAATATCCAAATCCTATAATTAATATCGGAGAAATTAATTGCCTCAAATTATAGACTATCCAAGAATTTAGCTTAAAAAAGATTGAAGTGAGCAAAAACAAGTACACAAGAAAGATAAAAATCATAAATGTATACAAAAACAGCCCTCTAGATTTACTAATAAATAAAAGAAGCAAAAAAGATGCATAAAATATAATATCTTTAATAATAAAGAGTCCTTGTATCTCATAACTCGATAATATTACAGCAAGAATTATTGGCAAAAAAACAGCCCAAACAATGTTAAACTTCAATAACCATGAAAATAAACTCTGTGTTGGTATTTTTAAACTCATCTATTTAATCTCAAGTTCTTTAATTAATTTAATGTAGATGTTTTCGGAATATGACCCAAAAGGTTCATTGAAAATACTTTTTTCTTTATTTTGTTCTTTTGTGTTATTTGCAAGACTTTTACATAAATGATCAACAGACTCTACTTTTTTCACATTTAAAACATTCTCGTAAAGAAATCTAAAATCAAAATAAAGGTTACGGTCAGAGGCTGTATATTTTTCTAAATCAAATGGGTAAACCATTATTCTCTTGTTAAGCAACTCGTAATCAAACATTACACTAGAATAATCTGTCACCAAAACATCTGTAGCTCCTAAAAACTCATAAAGATCAAACGGAAAATCATATTTAATTAAAACATTATTTGTGTCTTTAATATCTTTTAAGCTATCTTTTTCATAAAAATGCGGTTTAACAATCACTTTTATTTTGTTTTGTTTTAAAAACTGATCTTTTAAAATGAGCTCTTTCAGAATTGGAATAAAAGGGTTTTCTGACTTCCCCTCATTTCTATGAGTTGGAAGATAAGCTACTAATTTTTCTTCTTGGTGTACGTTAAAATAAGATCTAATTTTAATTCTTGTTTCTTCATTTATGACTAAATTTTTATTTCTTGGGTATCCGCTTCTAAATATTCTGTCTTGCCCCTTAAAAAAAGCCCTTTTAAAGACACTATCAAAAACATCGGATGGAGAAACAATCAAAGAATAATCATCAATAGTCTTCAATCTAATAATGTCAAGTATTCTTCTAATTTTATTTTTCCTTGAATCAACTCCAATATGTTTAATTGGACTACCATGATATAATTGAACAAAATAATTTCTTGGAGTGAGTAAAAAAGGAATAAAGTCAGAGGAATTAACACATGTAATAAAAACCTTTGCTTTTAATTGTAAAATAATTCCTTTAAGAGAATATGCATAAGCACATTTATATCCTTTTTCAATTATTATTTCCTTTAATTCTTTATTTTTATAGATCCAGTAATGCTGAATATCATCATTCAAACTATTAGAGTATTCAAAAAAAACTTTTGAGTTATCTGCATAACGTTCCCCGAACCATGCTCCATAAAGCCATATTTTTTTGTTTTTAATAAAAAACAAAGATACTATAAACCAAAAGGGTGATAGTACTGTGAAAACATATTTCATATACTCTTTTTAAAATTAAAAAAATCTTTTAAAGATGGAATAAATAGTGATTTGTATTCCTTATAAACTGAAAAAACATAAAACGTTGTAATAAAAACATGTGCAAATAATAATACATATGCTGCAGCAATATATCCATACTTTGGAATTAGAATTATATCACTTATTATTATAATAAATATACTTAAAGCTCCTGCAATAGCTCTTAATCGTTGTTTATCTGAAATAGTTAATAGAATTCCATAGGATGATCCAATTATTCTAATACCAACAATCAATGCTATTATCCAAAAGATTTCTTGAAGTTCTAAAAATTTACTTCCAAAAAGAACAATAATAATAAGTTTAGAAAAAGTAATCATACCGACAATACTTAAAATTGATAGTCTAAAAACATTTGTATTCAATTTTAAAATATTTTTCAAAAAAAGATTTCTATTTTTATTTAAGTATTCATTTAATAAAGGTAAATAAACAGAATTAATAATAGTAAGTAAAATACCTAATCCGATAATTATTCGAATTCCCGATTGGTATATTCCCAAATCTTCTTCTGAAACTAATGGCTTCATTATAATTGTGTCTATGTTTAAATATAGGCTTCCTACCCAATAATGAACTCCATATGGCAGTGCTTGCTTTAAATCTTGAATTATATCATAATATTTTGGAAATACAAATTCATTTTCTCTTTTATAAATACAAAAAGAATAAACTAGAGCTATTAATTTTGAAAAAAAAAAACTAATTGATGTATATAAAATATCATTAGTAATAAAAGCTATAATAGAAACAATTATTACTGTCACTAAATTATCTACTATTACTACTTTTAAATCTTTTATATATTCCTTTCGTCCTTTAAAGACACTCAGAAAAGTATTCGTAAAAGAAAATACAACTAGTGATAAAAACAGGAATAACCCTGATAACGATAATTCATTAGTGTTTTTTAACAAAACTGTTGTTGTTATAAAAAGAATAATAGACAAAAGCAGTAAAAGAAATTTACTTCCAATTGTTTTAGAAACAACTTTATTTACATTAACTTCATTAGAAGAAACGTCTTTAATGATTTTAATGTTAAACCCGTAATCTACAATTAATCCAAAAACAGTTCCTAAAGTTAAAGCATAAGTGAAATTCCCAAAATCTGCTAAGGAAAAAGCTCTAGCTAATATTGATATTAAACCTATACCTCCTATTATCTTAGCCAAAGCACTAAAAAAGGAAAGTGTTAAATTTTTTTTTACCATAAATAATTACCCAAAGTACTTCCTCTAATAAATTAAGGAATTACATTAAACACTATTAATAATACAAATAAAGTTTTCTGTTTATTTTCCAAACTCTGATTTTGCTCTAATATAATCTTCTTCAAAATCAACTTCAACAAAGTTATGGTGTAAAATATCCATAGCATTAATTTCAAATTTATTCTGATTAATAGCTTCTTGAATAACAGATTCCATGTAATGATTAAGTTCTCCTTTTTTAAATAAAATTTCTGCTGTTTGTTTAAAAAATGGAATGGTACTTTTATTGAACTTCGCAATACCCAAAAACTCTCCATCTGCTAGGTTAGCATCCATTTCTTTTGTGATTTGTATTACTTTATTGTCTTTAAGCAACACCTTCATTTCTTCCTCACAGCACTGTTTTCTCTCAAAAGGTAAAACTATCTCGCCTTCAGCTTTTATAAGATTGTCCCAAATACTTCTATCAGCCAAAGTATCAGCATGTAAAAACAAGAAATCATCATTTATACTTTTCAAAGCCATATATAAAGACCCCAACACGTTGCAGTGATCCCAAAAAGGGTTGTAAACAACCTCTATGTTATCGTATTTCTTAATATGCTGTTCTATTTTTTCACTGTTAAAACCTGTTACAACAATTATTTTATCTAATTCTAACCTACTTAAAAGGTTTAAATTATAATCCAACAAAGTATCGTTATTATCATTTAATGGTAATAAACTTTTAGGAAGATCTATGGTGTAATTACCCAATCTACTTCCTTTTCCTGCTGCTAAAACTACTCCAATCATGTTTAAAGTGAATTTATTAAAATGTTTTCTATTGTGTTGATATCTTTATATGAAGGATCTGCCGAAACGTTTCCCGTAACACCTTGTGTTATCTCTTTTATTTGATCCTTCTTAACGCCTAAATCCGAAATAGTGTAATCTATATCCAATTCCTTTTTTAACTGATGTATTTGCTCTAAAAATTGGACTGTACTCATTCCTAGGTCTGATGCCAAATTATTCAATTCTGGTAATTTGATTTCGTATAAATGATTTAACCATCCTTTATATAGTGCGATTAAGCCTTGAGCATGACTAGTTTTTGTTAATGGCCCAATAATATATTGAATACGATGTGGCAAACAAGTTGAGCTATATGCTAAATTTATTCCCATTAAAGCTGATGATATTGCTATTTTCTCCATAGCATGAATATCGTTTTCTTTACATGCTGGTATTAAATATTTAAACACGTTAAGAATGCAACTAACCGATTGATTTCTAACCAAAGGATTACTTTTTCTTGAGATATAGGTTTCAACTGCATGGGTGAGACAATCGAATCCTACTTCGGCTTTTAATTTAAATGGACAAGCGTTGTGGAGACTTGCATCTATTAAAACATTATTAGGTTGTAAAATCTCGCCTCTTAGACCTCCTTTTATTGAATTAATATTGTCGTAAATTATTGCTCCAAAAGACAATTCTGCTCCAGTACCAGCTGTAGTTGGTATTGCTAAAACTTCTATTTTATTTTTTGGTATTTCAGTTTTTTTATAAAATATATCTTTGTAATCAACATCTTCTAAAGATACAGAAAGAGCCTTGGCTGCATCTATAATAGAACCTCCTCCTATGGCAATAATTGTATTTATTGATTTATTTTTTAATTCTTCTATCACACGATCCAAATCTTCAAATGGTGCATCTGGTCTTATATGATTATAAACGTATAAATTACGTTCTTTTCCTAATTCATCAAAAATTAACTGGAGTTTAAAGTTCTTCAATATAGTATTTGATACTAGAACTAAAACCTCATCTCCTATATTAAATTCTTTTATAGCTTCTGTTGAAATTGGAGCCACAAGAATTTTGGGCTTTATATAGTAGTTTGTCATAAATTGCTAATGGTTTCAGATGAAAAAGATTGAATTTGTTTTTTTAAATGCAAGTGTTCATTATACATTGGTAACAACTGGTCATTTAACTTTTTATAAAAATCAAAAAACTCACTGTAAATTGAATGATTTGCATCAGAAGGGTTAATGATTTTTCTAATCTTTATTATTTTGCTCGCAGCCTCCTCTATAGAGTTATATTTTTTTAAACTTACCATTAACAATATAAAGGCACCAACAGCAGTACTTTCAAAATTTTCGATAACTTTAATCCTTTTGTTTGTTACATCTGCTTTAATTTGATTTATTAAATCAAATTGCGCTAAACCTCCACTCACAGACATTGAATCTATTTGTACACCGTTAGAGGTGATTAATTGCAATAAATCGTTTGAAACGTACGCAGTAGATTCAAATACTGCTCTAGTAAACTCTTTAATTGTACTGCTTCTATCAATACCAAAAAAGACACCTCTAGCATTAGGGCTTTTAAATGGGGAACGTTCTCCTAACATATATGGAAGAAAAATAATCCCATTTGCACCTAGAGAGATTTCGTGTGCATTGTTTTCCATGATATAATAGACGTTCTTGTCTTTCTCATCATAGAAAGCTTGCTTTAACCATTCTATTATGCCGCCTCCAAGGTTATTAGAAGCTCCTATCAAATATTTATTATAATTACCTAATTGCTGAGATAGTATTGTTCCTTTATGATCTTCATTCAATCCCGTATTAGAAAGTACCCTAACAGAAGTAACAGTTCCAGAAACGTCGCATGCCGTATTTTCTTCTCCATCATACGATCCAATTACAGCACAAATGGCATCATAAGTGGTAAGGACGTATTTGCAATCTGTAGCAAAATTATACTCATTTTTAACCGTATCTAGTATAGATAATTCATGTCCAATATCATTTACCTCAGGAAGCGTATTAATATCTAATTCAACGGCATCAATTACATTTTTTAAATAACTACCATTTTCATATAAACCTTTACTTGCATTTAATGAGTCTGTAAATACTTCACCTGTAAAAAATAAATTAAGAAACTCCCCTGCTCCCAACCAGTACTTAACATTGTCAAATGTTTTTGGTTTATTTCTTTTATACCATAATGCTTTGGGAATAATTGAGGATGCCGGACAATTTAGTTTAGAACTACTATTATTAGTTCTAATAAAATTCTCAATTTCTTCGGCTTCTTTAGATGCTCTTTTATCAGAAACCATCATAACTTTAGTTAATGGGTTTCCTTCATTATTTACACCATAAATACAAGAAGAACTTGTAGTTGAAGTTATATATTCAATCTTATCATTTAAAAAATCTATTGACCCAATTTCTTGTAAAATTGACTCAAGTTTACTCTTCCATTCCGCAGCATCTTGCTCAACTTTATCTCCTATTAATTTAGAATATACAGCTCTAGATGAAGCATACATTTGCTTCCCGTTATCATTAAATACTATTCCTCTAATAGATTTAAGACCTAAATTTACAACTAAGTACATATCTTATTTTGTGTATTTATTTAAATAACTTTCAAAAAGCAAAGATAACTCGTCTATCATCAAATTATTAAAAGATATCTCATTATATAGCTCATTCTGTGAAGTATACATATTGAATATATCCATTGTTTTTTTCTTAATTTGTGTAGAGACATTAATTTTTACCACACCATAACTTATAGCTTCTTTAACAATCTCATCTGGCAAACCCGTTCCCCCATGAAGCACATATAGTTGGTCTTTATCCAATTTATTGCTGGCTTCTTTAAGAATATCTGTTTTAAGTCCATCTAAATCATTATAAAAACCATGAGCGTTTCCAATACCTAAAGCCATTAAATCTATTTTTGTCTCTTTTACATATTTTTCAATTTCGGCAATTTCGGCGTATGATGACCCTTCATCTCCAAAACCATCTTCTACCCCAGAAACTTTTCCTAATTCGCCCTCAACCAAACATCCTTTTGTTGATGCATAATCTATTATTATTTTCGAGTTTTTAATATTAGTGTCAATATCAAATGCTGAACCATCATACATAACTGAATCAAAACCTGAATCTACACAAAATTTAATAAAATCTATATCTATGCAATGATCTAAATGAAAGTATACAAACGGATTAGAAAATCTATCAACAATATATGCTATCCCATATTTTTCATGTAAAAAACGAAGATATCTTTCAGAAAATTGAATGATTACAGGTAATTCTAATTTTTCAGAGGTTACTTTAATTGCTTCTAATTGATAGAAGTTTTGCAAGTTAAATGCAAGAACAGATTTATTTTCTTTTTTAAGAAAAAGCAGTATTTCTTTTAATTTAGTTTTCACTATTTAATATATTTAAGCATTCTATTAAACTGTCTCTCCAATAAGGAATTTCTAACTGTAGTGACTTTATTATTTTTGTCTTATCCATCAAACTAAAAAAAGGTCTTTTAGCAGGTGCAGGATAATAGCCTTTCTATAATAGCCTCTCCATTTACTTTAACAATCGTTTTAGGGACATGGGCTGTTAAAGGCCTTAATCTAGATCCTATTCCTGCAACAAGAATTATTATATCCTTTTTCATCTTATTTTTTTTAATATTTTTAAAAATAAATTATAATTTAGTCTCTAAGACCTTATTTAATGCCTGATTACCTCTAATGAAAGGATCGTAGATATCAATCTTTCCTCTTTTGAATGTTTTTAATGTAAATGTCAATGAGTCTGAATTTACCTCAACACCTTTGTTAAAATGAAAATATTTATTTAAATCTTTACCTTTTATTTTGAAAGTTTCATTTCCATAATGCAGTACACATTCTTCAATTAAAACTGGAGGTTGTTCCTTATTTGTTCCTAAGTCTAATCTTATATTATAAGGATATACTATTTCCTTTAATTCAAACTTTATTTCTTGAAAACCCCCATTTGGTATAACTTCTTTTTCTATTTTTCTTTCCCCTGAATACTCATCTGATTGCTCCGAAAGGTAATACATGTGCAACTTATCCCACTTACTAAATTTAGCTGTCAATGTTACATAAAAGAATGGGGCATCAACAGTCTCTTTTTTAATTACTGTTTCATTACTTGTATTTGAATTAATAGTTTCTTTTTCTTTTCCCTTACAAGATGTGATAACTAAAAATAATGCGAAAATAGCTACAGTTATATGAAATTTAATTTTCATTTTAATTATGTTTAAAGATTATTTGTTTTTAATAGGTTTTTTAAATTATGTTTTCTTTTTTTCTTCTATTTGAAACAAAGCTATTTTTAAACTTTCTCTCCAATGTGGTATTTCTATTTGAAGATTGTTTTTTATTTTGGTTTTATCTAACACGCTAAAATGAGGTCTTTTGGCTGGCGTTGGATATGCTTCCGATTTTATTGGTAACACCTTGATATTAATATTACTTTCTTCAAAAATAGCTTTTGCAAAATCATACCAACTAGCAACACCCTCATTACTATAATTATAGATTCCATATTCTTGATTGTTGGTTGTAATAATTTTCAGTATTGTTTCTGCTAAATCTGTTGCGTATGTAGGTGTACCTATTTGGTCTGCTACAATATTTAATACATCTCTGTCTTGCGACAATTTAATCATGGATTTCATGAAATTATTAGCGTTTTCAGAATATAGCCAAGAAGTTCTTAAAATAAAATGTTGTTCCAAGTTTTTTGCAACCTCAAGTTCTCCTTCTAATTTTGTTGCGCCATAAACTCCGATTGGGTTTGTTGTATCTGTTTCTGTATATGCTACAGATTTCTCTCCATTAAACACGAAGTCTGTAGAAACTTGAATTAAAGTTGCTTTTTTTTCTGCACATGCTATTGCTAGGTTTTTAGCGCCTAGCATATTTACCTTCTTTGCAGTTTCTTGGTCGCTTTCTGCTTTGTCTACAGCGGTATATGCTGCACAGTTTATGCAATAATGAATGGTTTGACCATTAAAAAAACGCTTCACAGCTTCAAAATCTGCAATATCCAATTGCGCAATATCTGCATATATAAAATGTAAATTAAAATGGTTAGATTCTATATCTTTTATAGATTCTGCTAATTGTCCGTTTCCTCCTGTTACAAAGATATTTGTCATAGTCTAGCGTTCTCTAAAGTTGGCAAAACTACATCTTTTTCTGATACAAGTAGTTCTTTTTCAGGTAATTGCCAATCTATGTTTAATTTTGGGTCGTTATATGTGATTCCTCCTTCAGAAGCTTTGTTATAAAAGTTATCGCATTTATATGAAAAAATTGCTGTGTCACTCAACACAATAAATCCATGAGCAAAACCTCTAGGCACAAATAGTTGTTTCTTATTTTCTTCTGTTAATTCAACAGCTACATATTGTCCAAACGTTATAGAGTTTTTTCTAATATCTACTGCTACATCTAAAACTTTTCCTTTTACAACACGAACTAATTTTGCTTGTGCATGTTCACCAACCTGATAATGCAATCCTCTTAAAACCCCTTTAGCAGAAAAGGATTCATTGTCTTGAACAAATGCTACTTTATTATTAATTAGCGTATTAAACTTTTCTTCGTTAAAACTTTCGAAAAAATATCCTCTTTTATCTTCAAAAATCATTGGTTCTAAAACAAAACAGCCTTCTAGTTTGGTTTCTGTTGCCTTCATATTATTTTTCTAAAATGCTTAACAAATGTTTACCATAACCACTTTTTATAAGTGGTTGAACCAAAGTGTTCAATTGTTCTTTATTAATATAACCCATTCTATAAGCTACTTCTTCTATAGCTCCAATTTTAAGACCTTGTCTTTCTTCTATTACTTGAACAAATTGAGATGCTTGCATAAGCGAATTAAAGGTTCCTGTGTCTAACCAAGCTGTGCCTTTGTCTAATACACTAACTTTTAGTTTCCCTTGTTTTAAATACTCTTTATTAACATCTGTGATTTCTAATTCCCCTCTATGGCTTGGTGCAATATTTTTAGCAATATTTACTACAGAGTTATCGTAAAAATAGATTCCAGGAACTGCATAATTAGATTTTGGGTTTTCTGGTTTTTCTTCAATAGAAATAACGTTACCTGCTTCGTCAAATTCGGCTACACCATAACGTTCTGGATCATGAACATGGTATGCGTAAATAATACCACCATCTGGATCGTTATTAGCTTGTAATAATTCCGCTAATCCTGTTCCATAAAATATATTATCGCCTAAAATAAGTGCTACTTTATCATCGCCAATAAAATCTGCACCAATAACAAAAGCTTCTGCTAAACCATTTGGTGCTTCTTGAACTGCATATTGAAAATTACAGCCAAACTTTTTTCCATCACCTAAAAGTTGTTCAAATAATGGTAAATCGTGAGGTGTAGAGATGATAAGGATATCTTTAATTCCGGACCACATTAATGTGGATAATGGATAATATATCATTGGCTTGTCGTAAATAGGCATTAGTTGCTTACTTACTGCAAGTGTTAATGGGTGAAGTCTTGTACCAGAACCTCCTGCTAGTATTATTCCTTTCATGCTTCTGTTTTTAGTATTAGCTGTATTGTTTTTGATAATATGCTTGGTAAGAACCACTTGTAACACTGTTTAACCAGTCTTCATTATTCAAATACCATGCTATCGTTATTTCTAAACCTTGTTCGAATGTTACAGATGGTTTCCAGCCTAATTCTTTGTTTATTTTAGAAGCATCAATGGCATATCTTAAATCATGTCCTGGACGATCTTTTACATACGTGATTAATTTTTCTGAAGATCCTTTTTCTCTACCCAATGTAACATCCATTTGTTCGCAAAGCAGTTTAACTAAATCAATGTTTTTCCATTCGTTAAAACCGCCGATGTTATAAGTATCTCCTTGTTTTCCTTTATGAAAAACTAAATCT
>TARA_R110002074_G_scaffold180964_2_pt1 | contig 15162 bp, 9 predicted proteins | sample TARA_R110002074 | Tara Oceans TARA_R110002074 (sample SAMEA4397215) | marine metagenome | biome: Polar Biome; feature: [MIX] marine epipelagic wind mixed layer (ENVO:01000061); material: water (ENVO:00002006), including particulate matter (ENVO:01000060) such as... | depth 10-100 m
CTTAGAAAATAGTAGAAGTAAAAGTCAGCTCCATAGTAAAGACGGAAATAAAGTAGTTTTTACTTCTGATAAAACTTATAGAACTCCTTTCACAAAAATGAAACAAGCAGGTATCAGCTATATAAACAAAGAGTTGAAAAAGCAAGGTAAGCCCGAAATGTCTGAGGGACAAAAGCAGACTGTAAATATGGGTATGCAGAGATTGCACCAAAATGTCACTGTAGGTTTAGCAAGATTAACGAAGGTTTTAGATGTTCTTGAAGGTGATAAACTAATAGGTTCAAAGTTCAAAGAGTCTAAGTTAATGAACACACTGCAAGAAAAATTCGGAGACGTTTTAGCTGACTTTGAGATAACAAAAGATAGTAAAGGTAAAGAAAGTATTAGATATACAGGACAAGTAGCTGTGTTAGTTCAAAGAAAAGGAAAAAACTTTCCTGGCTCGGAACACGGAGATTGGGCAAAAGTTTCGAAGTTTTTAGAAAAAGAATTAACAAAGTGGTTGAATAGTAAAGAAATAGCAAAAATACCCGGAAGTAAAAGTATAGAAGAAGAAGCCGTAGAGAAAGCTACTTCTGTAGTTATGAAAAACTTAACTAAAGCTGCCTCTATAAAAGCTTTAACACGTATACCAAGAGCAAAAAGTACTTCTAAGAAGGGAGACTCTAAACGTAAAGGGAAAAAACCTGCCTCAGCCAAGAAAGCAACAGCAGCTAGAGTAGCTAGAGTAGCTAAGGCAAAAAAGAGCCAGGTCAGTAATATATTGCGCTCTATAGCTATAATAAACAAAGAGTTACCGGATACCGTTAGAAAAAATATGCAATCTCCTCAACTTGTAAATAGAACAGGAAGATTTGCAGATAGTGTAAAAATTACAGATGTAGTGCAAACACCGAAAGGATACCCTAGTATAGGATATACCTACCAGAGGAATCCTTATGGAGTTTTTGAAGACGGAGGAGGTTCGGCTCCTTGGGCTAATGGAGAAAGAGATCCTCGAAAGTTAATTGACAGATCTATTCGAGAAATTGCCGCAAACATGGCAATCGGAAGATTTTATACTAGGAGACAGTAATGAATAGAACTTACACAACTAGACGCCTAGGTATAATAGAGGCACTAGTCAATAAATTACAAGATATAGATGGCACAGGCCACTATCTCAGTAATGTAGATCAAAACGTATCTCCTCGTTTAAAGTTTTGGGATGAAGTAGAAGAGTTTCCTGCAATTCATTTAAATGCAGGGTCTGAAACACGAGAGTATCAGACTGCTGGTTACAAGGATAGGTTCCTTACTGTTACTGTAAGGTGTTATGTGCAAGCAGAAGATGCGGTATTAGCTCTTGACGAGCTGATGGAAGATGTAGAGACAGTAATAGAGGACAACTCTCGATTAAAGTATAAGGATCGCAACAACGCTGATCAATATACACAACAGATCACAGTCATTAGTTTAGATACTGATGAAGGTGTACTAGAGCCCATGGGTGTCGGAGAGATGCTTCTTGAGGTTCGATACTAGAAAATGCAGGCACGAGCAAACGTTCACGTCCTAGCCTTTTCAAGATAACATAGGAGATTAACTATGGCAGATAATTTATTTTTTAGTAGAGATACTAGAGTAGTTGTATCAGATGGTACAGCTTACTGGGAGATTCCGGTTTTAGACGGTTTTTCTTTCTCGCAAGCAACAAACACGTCAGAGATTGCTCTGGCCGAAATGTCGTCAGCAGCGTCAGGTAATGCTAGCCGCCGAGGACGAAGAATGTTTAACGATTCTTATGCACCAGCAGAGTGGAGTTTCTCTACATATGCTCGCCCCTTTAAGTCTTCGGCTAGTGGTGGTGCTTTAGGTTGGGACAACAGTAGTGTACAAGGTCACGCGGTAGAAGAAGTTCTATGGGCAGCTCTTGTAGGTAACGGAGTATTTACAGAAACTGACGGAAGCAGCACTAACAGTGCTTGGGGCGCTAGTCAAGGAATGGGCAACACTGCATCCACTATGACGGCAGACTTTTCAGCTTCAAACGTAGCAAGTTTAAAAGAATTAGATATTTACTTTATTATGGGCCAAGGAGCTTACGTTTCAGGTACTCATACTGTCTATAAAATTGAAGCTTGTGTAGTTAATTCTGCAGCTATGGATTTTGATCTTGAAGGCATTACAACTATTAACTGGTCAGGTTTTGGAAAGTTAATTACAGAAAGAGCAGATGCTCCTACAGTTAGTATTTCGGAAGGTTTTGATAGTTCTAGTAACTTTATACGCAATCGTCTTACTACTCTTGCTGTAACAGCGACGACAGGTTCTGATAGTGAACTAGCAGCTAGTTATAATCTTACTTTAACGGGTGGTAGCCTTAACTTCGAAAATAATCTGACATATATTACTCCTGAAACTTTAGGTGTAATTAATCAGCCTTTTGCAGCTGTAACAGGCACGCGTACTATTGGTGGTTCTTTTACTTGCTACTTAGGTAATCATAGTTCAGGAAGTGCAGACTTATTTGAAGATTTAATTGAGTCTACTGAACAGATTACTAATGACTTTAACTTAGTATTTAATATTGGAGGAACAACTACTCCTAATATACAAGTTACTTTACCTACGTGTCACTTAGAAGTTCCTACACACTCTATTGAAGATATTATTTCTTTGGAAACTACCTTCCATGCTTTACCTAGCACTATTAATGGCGCAGATGAAGCGGCGATTGTGTACAATCCGGCGTAATAAGGTATTGAAAAAAAGTTCTTGACATAAGAGATCTTTTAGACTATACTATGAAATAGAAAATCGAAATAGGGGTGGTTTTCACCCCTATTTTATTTACACAACTTTACTTTAAAGGATAAAAAACATGAGCGAAACACCTATTTCATTAGCGAGTCTTATGACTCCTAGCAAGACAGTAACAATCGACTTTCCTGGGTACAAAGGCATGTCAGTAGATCTTTGTTACTTAGCTCGAGAAGAGTTAGTAAAACTACGTAAGAAGTGTGTAACCACTAAATTTAATAAAAAAACTCGTCAACCAGAAGAAGAGTTAGACGAAGAGAGATTTTTAATAGAGTATTGTAAGGCAGTAATCAAAGGATGGTCAGGCTTTAAATATCGTTACCTAGAAGAGCTTCTATTGGTAGATGTCTCGGCCCTTGACTCAGACGATGAATTAGTGCATACTCAGGAAAACTCAGAATTACTTATGAAAAACTCAGGAGATTTCGATACTTGGGTTACCGAAACTGTAAGTGAGTTAGAAAATTTTACTGGGAACAAGTAGCAGAAATAAAAAGGCTGCTTGAAAAGTACGTAAAACAATCAGACGAAATAGATATAGATAAGTATTTATCTATATGTGCACAATTAGGTGAAGAGCCGGACCCCCACAAGATGCCACTAGAGACTTCAGATTTTCCATATGAAGTCCAGGTGGCATTTTTCGTGTTTAGCTTTCTGGAAGATAGATACGAAGGTATGTCGGGACAGTACATGGGTAAAACTTGGAACAATTTAGAGTTTCTATTAAACTTATATGAAGTACAGGAGCCAAGAACGATAATATACATAATGAAATTGTGGGAAGTACTACTAGTTAACTATAGGTCAGAGAAAGCGGCTAGGAAAAATAAGGCAGAGGAAAAAAGATCCTCGGGCGGTGGGAAACAATTCACCCATAAAGTACAAGGCTAATGGCAAAAAATAAAGTTGAAATCGATGTAATCGTTGATGATAAAGGCAGTACAAAAAAACTTGGCCTAGAGTCTAAAAAAGCCGCTAAAGGCTTGGATGATGTAGGTACCGGTGCTCGTACAGCTGACCGCAATCTTAAAGGGGCCGCCCAGGCTTCTGCTAATGGAACAAAAAACTTTTCCAAAATGGCACAAGGCATGGGTGGCTTAGTAGGTGCTTATGCAACTTTTGCAGCTAGTGTGTTTGCTTTATCTGCTGCTTTTAACTTTCTTAAAAATGCCTCCGACATTCAAGTATTAGAACAAAGCCAAGTTCAGTTTGCTCAAAACAGTGGTATTGCTATGCAAAGTTTAACAGGCAAACTTAGAACAGCTTCTAAAGGTATGTTGGATTTTCAATCTGCAGCCAGTGCTTCAGCTATGGGGCTAGCAAAAGGTTTTTCTTCTGATCAAATGGCAAAAATGGCAGATGGAGCTTTAAGGGTTTCTAATGTCTTAGGTAGAAACTTTACAGACTCTTTTGATCGTTTAACTAGAGGTGTCTCAAAAGCTGAACCAGAATTACTCGATGAATTAGGTATTACTCTTAGATTAGAAACAGCTAAGAGAAAATATGCAGACTCTCTCGGTATTTCGGCAGATGCATTAACCTCCGCAGACCAAGCCCAGGCAGTATACTTAGAAACAATGACACAACTGGATAAAGTTGTGGGAGAGCAAGAAGGTAAAGCTAACCCCTTTATACAACTAGGCGCAACTTTTTCAGACTTAGCAAAAACATTGGCTTCTTTTATTTTACCCCCATTTGAAGCACTAGCCCGTTTTATGAACGATAATGCAGCTGTTGCAGCTTTATTCTTTGGAGCAATTGGTGTAGGTATTGCAAAAAATATGCCTTTTGTTGGAGAGGCAAAAACAGCGATTACTGACTTTTTTGAAAGTCAGGTTACAAAAGCGGCAGCGGCAGAAAGTGCTTTAGAAAAGTACAACCAAGAGATAGAAGAAACTAAGCAAGCTGCTGCCTCTCTAAGAGCAGAAGGTGCAAAAGAGTTAAAATCCGGAGCGGGTAAAGCAGTGAAAGCAGGCGCTACGTCTCCTGTGCTTGCAAGAGCCGCTGCAGGCGAAATGAAAGGCCCAGATAAAACCAACCTCAAGAAAGCTTTAGCCTCTGCAGAAAAACAGTACGCGGCCAGCGGAAAAGTAACGAAAGGTATTTTTAAAGACGTAGGTATTGATATAGCGCGCAGTATTGGGGGAGGTCTTGCTAAAACAGAAATAAAAGCAAAAACCACAGGTAAAAGAATAGGAGGCGTCTTTAAAAGAATGGAGCTTCGAGCTAAAAAGGCTGGAGCAGTTATAAAGAAAAAATTAGCAGGTGGCCTTATGGCAGCAGGTAAAGCCGCTAAATTTATGGGTAAAGCCATGAACATGGCCATGAAAGCCACCGTTATACTAGGTGTAATTCAGATGATTTATGACTTAGTAATGGCTTTAATAAACGCTCCTAGAAGCATAATGGATGGTATAATTAGCGTTATCAAAGGTACTTTAAAATTCATACAAGTTATAGTGAATGGTGCAATCGCAGCAATAAACTATGTAAAAGAGCAGGCTAATCGAATTCCTGGAGTTAACCTTAAAATGTCGGAAAAAGCAACCTTCGGAGATGACCTAGGTAAAGCAATAGAAGACACCATAAAAGAGAGTAGTGTATACAAGGCCGCAGATACTTGGCAGACAAGCAGAGAATCGGCAGATGCCTATAATGAGTCTTTAAAAAATGTAAGGGAAACTGCGGAAAAACTAGGAAAAGAACTAGGCGTAATTACCGCAGGTAAAGTTTTTAACAAGAAAGATAAGGGTTACGACCCTTTAAAAGCAGATCGAGCAGGCGCAGAAACAGTAAAAAGCTTACCTGTTTTAGATATGTTAAGAGAGTTGGATACACTAAAAGGCACCGACAAGTATGCAGAAGGTCTAGCAAAAATTAAAAAAGAAATGAAGGGTTTAGAGAAAATATCCCCCGCTTTTGCAAAAGCAGTAAACGAAGGAAATACTGTAGCAGTAGAAACTATGAGTAAGAATGCAGGACGATTTACTGCAAATATTGATGGAGCAAAAGATAAGCTAGCTAACATGGCTACTGCTTTAAAAGGTGGTGGCGCGGAAGCAGTGTTAAGCTATACTAGTAATATTAGTAGGATGGGCGATGCGGCAATCGAGGCAGGAAAATCTCTAGGATTTACTACTGATATTAAAGAAACTTTAGATGCTCGTTTTAAAGATTCAGGCGGCATAGATGCTTTTATAGCGAACTTAAGAAAGATAGAAGCAGAAGATAAGAGAATAAAAGACGCTAAAAACGAAAATGCTATTAGCAGTACTAACGCAGGGTCTACTTTAAATTCCGCTTTTGGAGCAAGAGAACAAGCTAACTTGGCTATGAAAGCCGCCGAGTTAGAGTTAGACCAAAAGAGTAATGATTTGCAGAGAATGAAATCTGATAGAATACTCATTATTGACGAAATTGGCTTAGCCGCTCATACCAAGTTAATGGAGCAAGGTCAACGAGAGATAGATTTGCAGGAAGCAAAAGTTGATGCCGCTACTAATGCAGCAAATGAAATAGCTCAGATGGGGTTAAAAATAGGAGACTCCCTTCAGTCTAACATGCAAGGAGCCTTCCAATCGCTAGTAGACGGAACAAAATCTGCTAAAGCAGCCTTCGCTGATATGGCAAAAGCAATAATAGCAGATATAGCCAGAATGATCATTAAAATGATGGTTATGAAAATGCTCGAATCTACCTTAGGCGCCACTGGTTTCGGTAAAACATTTTTAGGCCTCGGAGCAAGAGATGGCGGAATACTAACCCCTAAAGGGAAAGCTCCAGGTTATTCAACAGGTGGAGTCGCTAGAGGTTCTACATCGGGTTATCCTGCAGTTCTTCATGGAACAGAAGCAGTAGTTCCTTTACCGAATGGAAAATCTATACCTGTAGAAATGAAAGGTGGTGGCGCTACTAACAACAATATTGTAGTAAACGTATCCTCCGATGGAGCCTCTCAAAAGAAAGAAGGTAGCACAGGCCCTGATATGGATAAGTTAGGCGGTGCGATAGCAGTTGCGGTTCAAGCAGAACTTCAGAATCAAAAGCGATCAGGGGGCATACTTAACCCTTACGGAGCAGCATAATGACAATAGGTATTAAAGAGTTAGATGGGACATTTATAGCCACTCCTGATAAGTCTATGACTAAGACGAGTGCTCCAAAAGTTTTATCCGTATCTTTTGGGGATGGATACGAGCAAAGAATAGCAGATGGTATTAATAGTTTAAGAGAAACCTATTCTTTAAGTTTTAAAACAAGACCCAAAGCAGATATAGAAGATATAGTTGTGTTCTTAGACACAAAGAAAAATGTATCCAAGTTTTTATTTACAATGCCGGATACAAACAACACTACCCGAACAGGAGAAAAAGACCTAAAAGTAGTATCTACAGGTTACTCTCTAACATACGACTATGATAATTTCTATAGTCTAACACTATCATTAAAAAGAGTTTTTGAAGCATGAGCAACTTAATAGCAACAGATAGCCAATCACAAGAAATTAATTCAAGTTTAATAGAGCTATTTCAAATAACACTGCCTACAGGAGAAACGCTATACTTTCATCCAGGTCTTAATGAAGACCTCGAGGAAGTAAAATTTAGAGATAAAACTCCTCCTAGCACTGCACCAGTAGTTGCAGGAAACTTTATTATAGGAAACTCTTACAGTATAGTATCTGGCACAGGTTTTACCTCTATTGGTGCAGGTGATAATACGGCAGGTACAACTTTTACGGCTACGGGCGTAGGTACGGGCACAGGTACAGCAACCCAAAATGACCATAGCATTAGAGAGTATACTCCCATGCCTTTGATATTAGACGGCTTGGATATTTCGGCTGATGGAGCCCCCGCACGACCTGCCTTAACTATTGCTAACATAGGTAGTCTCTTTAGTTCTCATTTAGGTGGGTTTAAAAACGACGATTTAGTTGGTCAGAGACTTATTCGCAGACAAACATTTGTAAAGTACTTACATGGTGAAAGCGGGGACGCAAGCCCTCCTATTGAGTTTCGCACTCAAGAGTATATAATTGATAGAATAGGTGCAGAAAATGCCACTGCTATTACTTTTGAAGTAGCGACTCCCTTTGACCTAGAAGGCATTAAGCTACCTAGAAGAGTGGTAGTTGGAAAATACTGTAGTTGGCTATATCAAGGGCATGACAAGGGTAAGGGCGGAGGCTGTACCTGGAAACAAGATAATACTTATAGGTATGAAGATTCTAATGGAAATGTATATACCCATAGAGCTTATTTTGATTTTGATGAAAGGCCCTTGGTTCACCATGCAACGGGCTTTGGCGCTTATGGCTCAAACACATCCCACACACTTAACGACTATGTTACTTATAGTGGTAAGAAATGGTTATGTGTTATTGCAGGTACTGGAAACACTCCTTCAACAACCTCTTCTTACTGGAAAGAAGTATTTGTCTGGTCAGATTATTCAGCAAGTACTTCGTATGCATCGGGTGCTCGTGTAAGATATGATGGAACAATTTGGAGATCTTTACATACTACTAACTCTGGCAACACACCTCAACCTGGAGGGCACTGGATTAGGGATGAAGTCTGCGGAAAAACCTTACAGTCTTGTAAAGCACGCTATGGAGCTATTCCTGTAGTTCAGACTTCAGCAGATAAAAATCCTTCTGGAAGAACTAATAGAGCGGCAAGACTACCTTTTGGATCTTTCCCCGGAACTTTAAAGTACTAAATATGACACAATTAGAAAAGATAAAAGAACATTTCTCAGCTTGGTACCCCAAAGAAGCTTGCGGAGTATTTATAGCAGTAAAAGGTAAAAAAGAATGGGTGGCTTGTGATAATGTGTCCGACGAAGATGATAGCTTTGTTATAGACTCAAAGCAATATATAGCAGCCAGCCGCAAAGGAGACATAGTGGGTATAGTCCATAGTCATCCAGATGCTTCGCCTGAGCCAAGCGAAAATGATATAAAATATTGCAATACCTTAGGTATTCCGTACTACATATTTAGCTACCCTGATATGGACTTAAAAATTGTACAGCCTGAAAGAAAGACCAAACCTTTATACGGCAGAGACTACGAGTTTGGTGTAAATGATTGTTTCGAGGCAATGAGAGACTATTTAGCTTCTCGCAATATAGATATACCTACCAGAGCTGCTTTTGAAGATGATTGGTGGGAGAAAAGTCTTGATTATTTTACGGATGAGATAATCAGAGACTATGGTTATTCTAGAGTTGAAGGTAATATGAAAGAAAATGATGTAATTATTTTCACAATTAATGCCTCTGTAGGCAATCATTGTGGAGTTTACTTGGGTGATGACCTGTTTTTTCATCATGCAGAAAATAGAATATCCTGTAGGGAAAATCTTTACCCTTTTTGGAAAAAGCATATAAGCGGAGTTTATCGTTATGCAGCGTAATATATATTTACAAGGGGAACTTGCTGAAAGATTTGGAAGAAAGTTTGTTGTTAATACAGAAAACTATTCTGATATTTTTAAGTGTATACAGGCAAACCGACCTGATTTTGTTCCCTACCTGAGAGAATGTCATGAAAATGATATTGGCTTTATACTGGATACCGAAGAGACTGGTGCTTTAGACCATACAGATCTATTAGCGCCTGTATCTAAAGGAGATATAACTCTAGCCCTTGCACCTGCAGGTTCAAAAAGCGGTATAGCAAAGATACTAGCAGCTATTGCTATTATTGCTGTAATAATCTATGCTCCTCAGCTATTCCTAACTACTACAACAACAACCGCAGGTGTCAGCACAACAGTTGCGGCAACATCAGCCGCCGCCGCCACAGGTTTTACTATTAAGGGTGCCATGTTGGCAATGTTTGCAGCAAACTTAGCTTTATCAGGTTTACAGCAAATAATGGCACCAGACCCTGCAGTAGATCAAGATAGTGGAGCTAGTACTAACTATCTTTTCTCTGGGGGCGCCAACAATGCTAGAGAGGGAGATCCTGTACCTATACTTTATGGAGAGCTAAGAGTTCCTGGAAGACCTATTTCTATAGAAGTGATTCAAGGACGGGGTACTATCAGTTCGTATGCAACAGATAACGTATACGTGGACTCTAGTGGAAATTTGAATTCACTAACTAATCTAAATATATCAGTAGGAATGTAAAGGAGAAAATAAGAAATGCCAAACCCAAATGACGACAGAGGCGGAAATAACGCTGCTGGTAATAATGCAACATCGATCTATAGTGAAGGCGATAAACAAATTATCTCCATTACTGATCTTATATCGGAAGGCCCAATACATGGTTTAGTTGATGCTCAGTCTTCTGTTTTTTTAAACGATGACAGAGCTGCCCCTCTTAATCAATCTGCTGTAGCAGCAAGTCAAAGCTCGGCTAAGGTTACGCTGACTCAAAATTCTACAACAGCTACTATTAGTGACGCAGGACTTACTCCAATACTTCAAGCAGCAAATGGAGATAAATACTTAATTGTTAGAAGCGTACATGCGCATGCCGTTACAGCTTCTAATGGTTCATCGAGTGACTCTAATGGAAATACAGTAGCTACTTTAGAAACAGGCGGGGTTGTTTTTTTCACTAACAATATGATTTCTTCTACTTCTGGAGCTTTTGAGACTCAAGTACCCGTACGCTTAATAGGTTTTGGCACCGGGACAGGAGACGCAGGCTTTGGAGAAGGTAAAATTATAAGCAGAAACGGGGGAGGCATTGCTAAGTTCATGCCCGGATCTGGAGCTGCAGCAGGTTTATGGATTCCTAATGGTACTTATTACTGTATGGTAGATAGAATTGTTAAAATAGCAAGTATTTCTGGAGTAACAATTACACTAGCTACGGCATGGCCCTATCCTACTACAGGCGCTGCTGGACAAAAATATTCTTTTGACGTAACAGGAGTACTTGTTAATGTTGCTAATGAAATTGATCAAACTCAAATTAAAAGATATAAGAGTGTAACCTCTCAGTTTCGAGTAGGTACTTTAGACCAGCCTCCTTTTGTAGGTAGCGGGGGAGTAGGCTCTACTTCTATTACAAACTCTCCTAGTGCTGGAGGAGCTCTTGAACAAAGTCAAGGTTATGGAAGTGGTACTCAATCTCCCAAAGTATTAGTTGCAAGCTCCGCTGCAGGATTTAATCTAACCGCCTCTCAAATACAAGAAGTAGATTCTTCTACTTTGACCTTCGCCTATCCCGGAGGATTAATGGCCAGGGATAAGAAGGGTAGAGATCGTATAACATATGCTACATATAAGATAGACATTGCAGTAAAAAGACCTGGTCAGGGAGACTTTGATAATTATACTACACTGAATAATCCTTTACAACATTCTGGAAAATATAAGAATGCAATTAGTTTTGTTAAGACCATAGACTTAACAGCTTACAGACCTTTTGTAGATTTTAGAGTCAAAGTTTCCAGAATTTCTAGCCAAACTGGTGATGGGTATGTAACTGCAACGACTACTGATTCAGAGTGGCAGGGAGTAACGGGAAGCACACTAAGCACTGTTACGTCTATAATTAAAGATGTTTTAACACACCCCTTCACTGCTCTTGCTAGAAATACGTTTGATACTAAACAATTTCAAAGCGTACCTGTACGTTCGTATCACGTAAAAGGTTTAAAAGTACAAGTACCTTCTAACTACGTCACCAGAGATCTAAGTCCTACTGGAGTGGCTAATTATCAGCGTAATACTTCTACGGGTGCGCTTGAAAGTACTTATCAAGACTGGGATGGTTCTTTTATAAAGGAAAAAACTTATACTAATAATCCAGCTTGGGTTTTTTACGATATTCTTACTAATAACAGATATGGTTTAGGAGACTTTCTACTTGCTAGTGACATTGATAAGTATAGCTTATATAGAATTGCAAGATATTGCGACGAACTCGTGGATGATGGTAAAGGAGGGGAGGAGCCAAGGTTTACTGCTAATTTGTACTTTACAAAGCAAGTAGATGCTTATAAAATATTAAAAGATATAGCTACAGTATTTAGAGCGATGGTATACTATTTTGACGGTCAAGTAGTGCCTGTTATAGATGCCCCTAGTGGCCCTGTCTATAACTTCACAAGTGCAAACGTAATAGACGGTCAGTTCAGTTATGAAAGTACAGGTAGTAAGACCCGAATTAACCAAGTCATTGTTACTTGGGTAAATCCAGACTCAAGCTATAAGGCTGAGCCTTTAATAGTAGAGGACAGGCTAAATATTGCAGAAACCGGAAAAATAATATCCCAAACCGCTGTAGCTATGGGAGCAACCTCCGAAGGGCAGGCAATGAGATATGGGCGGTGGAAGCTGTGGACTGCTGCAAATCAAAGGGAAGTAGTAACTTTTTCTTCTGCCTTAAACAGCTCTTTTATATCTCCAGGAGATGTTGTTAATGTCCAAGACCCTAATAGGTTTGCAGTTCGTCTTGGCGGACGTGTTTCAAACTCAGGGACTACTAGAACTACGAGTTCCATTCCTCTAGATAGTCCCACAGGTTTAAATAGTGGTAGTGAGTATGAGCTTTCAGTTCTTTTTACAGAGCCAGCGGCTTTTGCAACTTCGGATATTACTATTGCAGGCGTTACCTATAGTCCAGGAGATCTTATAAAACAAGCTTATATTACAGGTAATTCAAACTTACAGAATATAGATACAGAAGAAAAAGCTTCTAATGCAAGGGCTTCTTCTGGTGCTACTGAAGCCTTGGTCCTTGCCTGGACGGACACAACACGCGTAGAAACTAAGACAGTAGACTCGGCCCGAGGACTTCTTAATACTATAAGTATAAAAACTTCCGGTAATGATGCTAACGGGAACCCGCATACTTTATTTGCGTCAGTGCCTGAGCCTGAAGCAATATGGGTACTCACAGAAACTGCAGGGGGAGCAACGGTTTCAAGCTCTTCTAAGCAGTACAAGATACTTGCAATAAGTGAATCTTCTAAAGGCGAGATGTCTTTTACTGGTGCAGAGCACTATGATGAAAAGTTTAAAGCTGTTGACGAGGACTTTACCACTTTTATTGCAGATACTGTATATCCTGTTGTTACTGACACAGATATTGTCCCGCCCCCTGTAGACGTGTTTTGTACCACTGAAATGAAGCCCGAATCTGTAGGAGAAGAGCTAATTGTATCTTGGACTCCTCCTTCAAATGTTGGAAGTGTTCCAGGAGAGTATGAGCACTTACATGGTTATGAGATTACACACACATTTCCTGGAGTAGAAAACCCTGTTCGTATCTCAGATGCAGCAGAAACTTCTTGGAGCGTAGATAGTGTACAAGACGGAACTTATGGTGTTGCCGTACGAACTATAAATACTCGCAATAACTTATCCGAAGCTACTCGTACAGAAGTTACCGTAGACGATAGGTTTAGAGAGAACATCCCTAGACTCCCCGAAGGTGTACCTTATACAGGTACTGTAAACGTAGGTTTTGAATTATTAGGAGACATTTTTAAGTTTAAGAGATATACTTACTCCGCCACCGGACCTAGTGCAGACTCTGCGTTTCTTATAAATACCGACGGATCTGCAATGGCATGGCAACAAAATTGTTCAACCCTACCTGAGATAACGTGGTCAGAGGCAGATAGAGCCGCAGGTGGAGAGTTTATAAAGGAACATGCATATATTCTTCTAGATGCAAGTGCCAGCTCAGATAAGTTAAAGCTAATTAAATATTATAGACCTGCTTTAAGTATCCCTTTTTGGTATGATGTAGGAACAGGTAATGTTACTAATAAGTATACGGGTGCTTTAACAGGTACTGTAAGCAAGCCTGCAAATGCTACTAAAATTACAGGCTCAGGGACAGCTTTCTTGACACAGGTACAGGCAGGCGATGTAATAAAACTTTCTACTACTGAAGGCTATAAAGTAGCTGCTGTACTTAGTGATACTGTTATGTATGTAACTAATTCTTTTGGATCTTATAGCAATGTAGCTTATTACGTACCGAATCTTCGTATAGATTATTCTAACGATGTAATTATTGCACGCGTATACAATACCTCAGGAGGTCTTATCCTTGCTGAGACTTATGCAAAGGTTGATTCTGAGCTTAAGTTTGCAGGCGATATTATTCAAGAAGATGGAGTTACCGTTGCTGAGATTGATACTAGTAGTGAAACTGGTGGAACTTTTGGAGCAGTAGTTTCTGCAATAAATAGTCAGAGTTTTGAAAGTATAGATACTAACGTATTGAACGCTAACTCTGTAATTGCTCGTGAAGTGCAAGTATATCCTTTAGAAGGCACTCCTCCTACTATTAATGGTACCACTCTTGCAGGTGCGGGTATTGACTTAAAGCAAGACGGCGACTTGTATGTGGGAGACTACTCGGCTAATAAATACCTATTTTATGATCACTCCGAGGGCGTAATGACTTTCAGAGGTACGTTAAACCTAGATGATATTGTAGGTTCAAGCGCTACTTTTTCTACTTTGATGGCAGAAGTTGCCACCATCGGTACTCTGAATACAAAAATGTTAGACTCTGATGCCATCGTAACTCGAGACATTAGAGTAGGCCCTTCTGCAGAACTCACTGGAGGTTCCTTTGTAGTAGGTACTGAGTATTATATTACAGAACTAAATAACACAACGCAGGCTCAGTGGAATACTACTGCAGGAACCTCGGGAACCGTATATAATATAGGAAGCATATTTACAGCTTCTACTGTTGGAGCAGGCACGGGTAAAGCTCGTAATAGAAGTACTGTTGCAAAAATTGCAGGCGCTAATCTTACAGGTTCTGGAGCACACTTAAATGCGGCAGGAGACTTTTATGTAGGTAATGCTGCGAACAATGAGTATATGTTCTGGCATGGTGCTAATGGCACATTAGATATTCGTGGACAATTAAACGCAGACGATATTGTAGCGGGTACTATTGATGCTGATAAAATTGATGTTGATAATCTATCTTCTATTAATGCAGATATTGGAGCAATTACGGCAGGTACTATTAAAGGCGACACAATGCCTGATGCAGATGCAGCTCCAAGCGGCGCAGAAAATGGAGCTTTCTTAGATCTTACAGGTGGTAAGATGGTTTTCGGAAATGCAAATAAGTTTATTCTTTGGGATGGTACAGATCTTACTATTAGTGGTGTTACTATTAATGCTGCTCAGCTTACTGGCAGTACAGGATTTGCTACGGCGGGCTATGTAGATCAGGCAATTACTGATCTCGTAGGTACTGCAAACTCTAACTTAGATACTCTCGGTGAAATTGCTACAGCTTTGAATAATGATGCAGCTCTAAATACTACACTTACTACTGCTATTGGCAATAAATTGCCAAAAGCAGGTGGTCAAATGACTGGCAATATTACTTTCTCAAGTACT
>TARA_R110002074_G_scaffold110671_1_pt1 | contig 15160 bp, 14 predicted proteins | sample TARA_R110002074 | Tara Oceans TARA_R110002074 (sample SAMEA4397215) | marine metagenome | biome: Polar Biome; feature: [MIX] marine epipelagic wind mixed layer (ENVO:01000061); material: water (ENVO:00002006), including particulate matter (ENVO:01000060) such as... | depth 10-100 m
AGAAAATGGATTGGATCAATTCCCCCAACTTTTAGGACTGATCCGTAATTATGAAGATTTTGGGGGTATTGATCATAAAAAAACCTGTAAAGAATTTCTTTACAGGTTTTTTATGAAGTGGTTGATTTTAACCGTTTGGATGGTTAATATTTTGTTTTTCAGCGTTTTAAATCAATATCCTATTTGATTTTGCTGAGATTATCGCTTGAATTGTTCCTTTTCAAGGATCTTATTATGGTATGCCCTAGACCGAAATCTAGGGCTTTTGTGCACTCGGAAGGATTCGAACCCTCAACCCTCAGAGCCGAAATCTGATATTCTATCCAGTTGAACTACGAGTGCATGGTGTATTGAGGATAGCTCCTCAATACACTTATTAATTATGCTTCGAGTACAGCCTGTACTTTGTCAGCAGCTTCTTTCAAAGTGATGGCAGAGAATACTTTCAATCCTGAATCATCAATGATTTTAGCGCCTTCAGCAGCATTTGTTCCTTGTAATCTTACGATGATAGGAACTCTGATGTCTCCGATAGTTTTGTAAGCTTCTACTACACCGCTAGCAATTCTGTCGCATCTTACGATACCACCGAATACGTTGATCAAGATCGCTTTTACATTAGGGTCCTGAAGGATGATTCTGAAACCAGCCTCTACAGTAGTGGCATTAGCCCCTCCACCCACGTCAAGGAAGTTAGCAGGTTCGCCACCTACCAATTTGATCATATCCATAGTAGCCATCGCAAGACCAGCGCCATTCACCATGCAACCTACGTTTCCGTCAAGTTTCACATAGTTCAAACCTGATTCTCCAGCTTCTACTTCTAATGGATCTTCTTCAGCCACATCTCTCAATGCTGCCAAACCTTTTTGTCTGTAAAGTGCATTGTCGTCGATGTTCACTTTAGCATCTACTGCCAAGATCTTATCATCAGACGTTTTCAATACTGGGTTGATTTCAAACTGAGAAGAATCAGTTCCTTCGTATGCATTGTAAAGAGCAGTGATAAATTTCACCATTTCTTTGAAAGCATTACCAGATAGACCAAGAGCAAAAGCTACTTTTCTAGCTTGGAAAGGCTGAAGACCAACCTTAGGGTCGATCCACTCTTTCATGATTTTCTCAGGAGAGTTCTCAGCAACTTCCTCGATGTCCATTCCACCTTCAGTAGAGGCCATGATTACATTGCTACCCGTAGCTCTATCCAAAAGGATAGATAGGTAATATTCTTTTGGCTCGGAAGCACCTGGATAATACACATCCTCAGCTACCAAAACCTTATTTACAACTTTTCCTTCTGGGCCAGTCTGGTGAGTTACCAATGTACCACCAAGGATATTTTTAGCCTTTTCAGCGACGTCTTCCAATTTCTTGGCTAGAACCACACCGTTAGAACCAGTCTCATTGACTTTGCCTTTTCCACGACCACCTGCGTGAATCTGAGCTTTGATCACAAACCAGCTAGTACCAGTTTGCTCGTTCAACTTAACCGCTGCTGCATGAGCTGCTTCAGGTGTGTCGGCGACTATACCTTCCTGAATACGGACTCCGTAACCTTTTAATACTTCTTTAGCCTGATATTCGTGAATATTCATGTGTGTATGATTTTTTTCTCAAATGTCACATGGAATCTCGCATACTTGGGTGTTTTACCCCTGTGACTTTTCAGTCATGCTCGATTTCATCCTTTGGAAATTTTTGTGCGAAGTTAAGGTCTAGCCATCTATAAATCAACCTGCCTTTTTCCTTTTTTGATAAAAAAAGCCGTTAATTCCCTACTGAGAAAGGCATTTGTCCTATTTTTGAACTGATTAAAAATGTTAGCATGCTGAAAGCCAATGGAATCCATAAATCCTATGGAAGCCTTCAAGTATTAAAAGGGGTAGATCTAGAAATTTTAACTTCTGAAATAGTTTCCATAGTCGGTTCTTCTGGAGCTGGGAAAAGCACTTTACTCCATATTCTAGGGACGTTGGATCATCCGGATCAGGGTACGTTGGAGATGGATGGAAAAAAACTTCTCAATCTAAAAGGAGAGGAGTTGGCGAAATTCAGAAATGAGCGGATTGGCTTTATTTTTCAATTTCATAACCTGCTTCCGGAATTTACAGCTCAAGAAAATATTATGATTCCTGGACTGATAGGTCAGGCATCTACCGATTCACTGACCAAAAAATCAGGCGAACTCGCAGAATTGCTAGGAATCTCCCATCGTTTGGATCATAAGCCATCCACACTTTCAGGAGGAGAGCAGCAACGAGTAGCTGTGGCAAGAGCTTTAATAAATAGCCCGGCGGTAGTATTTGCAGATGAGCCCAGTGGGAACTTGGATACTCAAAATGCCAAAGGACTTCATGAATTGTTTTTCACGCTTCGCAAAGAACTGGGCCAAGCTTTCGTGATCGTAACTCACAATGAAGAGTTAGCTGCCATGGCTGATAGAAAAGTTGTAATGCAGGATGGACTGATTCTTTGAAGACGTTAGATTTTAGATACAAGATTTTAGATTGAGGACGGAAGATTGGAGAGAAAAGAGATTGGAGATTTTTCCTATTTTAACTTAAGTCTTTAGACCTCCCTGAAGTAGTCAGGGTTTTACTTCGCTCAGGGTGACAAATGAAAGGATTTTAAACGTTGCGCCGCCGCGTCGCTGCGAGAAAAAAAACTGCGCCTCCCGATAGCTATCGGGAGCGCCCTTGCGGGAGACTTTCTCTACTTCTGTAGATTCTTCAGCATCGCTTCGATATGTCCTTTTGACTCAAACATATCAGAAAATGCAGCTTCGATCTTATGATCTTTATCAATGAGGTAAGTAATACGCTTGGGCATTTTGATCAGGGGAATGAGTGCATCGTAAGATTTGCAAACTTCGCCAGTAGGATCAGAAAGCAAGTCAAAAGGAAGTTTGTGCTCCTTTTTAAATCGCTCGTGTGTCGCTATATCATCCTTGCTGATGCCTAGAACAGGAATGTCCAGATCTCGAAAAGCTTCAAATTGATCTCTGAATTCACAAGCCTCCGCCGTACACACTTTTGTGAAATCCTTCGGATAAACATAAAGTACAAATGCTTTTCCTTTCAAATCCTTGGAGGAATCGATTGATTTAGCGCCCGTAGATTTTAAATTAAATTCCGGTGCAGTTTCTCCTTTTTTCAATGCCATAGACAGTAAAACCCAAGTCGCGAAGAATGGTTCGTAAGGGATTTGGTTTTTGTGAAATATTTTGAACTATTAACAAGCTAAATTCCTTAGAAAAACATCACTCTGAAAAGTTACTATTTTGAAGATTAACAGTGTCCAGTCCATGCTATTGGCTGGTATATTTTTCGCTCTGATGAATGTCTCTGTCAAGTACATTCCACATATTCCCGCTATAGAAATCATTGTCTTCAGATCTATTTTCTCGCTGGTGTTCAGTTATTTAGTACTGAAAAAGCAAAAGATAAATGTCTTTGGTAATAATAAAAAATGGCTGATTATCCGTGGAATAGTTGGCTCTATAGGTTTGATTTCCTTCTTCTATACGCTACAAAATATACCGCTAGCCAGTGCAGTGACCATACAGTATTTATCACCAATATTCACCACAGTATTTGGCATTTTTTTACTGAAAGAAAAAGTAAAGCCCATTCAGTTCTTATTCTTTACCATATCTTTTGCCGGAGTCCTGGTGATTCAAGGAGTTGATGCGAGAGTAGATACCTTTTGGGCAGTAGTAGGGATTATTTCCGCGATATTTTCTGGCTTAGCCTATAATGTCATCCGTAAGTTGAAGAATACCGAGCATCCCTTGGTGATCATTTTCTATTTCCCCTTAGTGACATTACCATTTGCGTTGATTGTATCTGCGTTTGGCTGGGTGAATCCAGTGGGCTGGGATTGGGCAATCTTACTTTTCATCGGGATATGCACCCAGACAGCGCAGTATTTCTTGACCATTGCTTACCAAAACGCCAACGTGTCTAAGGTGGCAAGCCTTACCTATATTGGAATTGTGTATGCATTGATATTCGGTTTCTTCTTCTTTGAGGAGACTTTCAATGCACTGGCTTACGTGGGTATGGGGCTTGTATTATTAGGAATTTTACTGAATATGCGGGTGAAGCAAGTTTCTTAAATGTATTGGACATGAAGGGAATGAGGGTTATTTTTGAATCAAGCTAAAAACGAAAAATGAAAATCACGAAAGACCTATATCAAGGCTCTCTGGCACTTCTGACAGATTTTTATCAGCTCACCATGGCTTACGCGTACTGGAAGTCTGGCAAAGCAGAGCAGGAAGCAGTGTTCAACCTTTTCTTTCGAAAACATCCATTTCAGGGTGGATTCACCGTAGCTGCCGGGTTGGATTACATAGTTGATTACTGCAACAACTTCAAGTTCAGTGAGGAAGACTTGAGTTATCTGGCTACGATGAAAGGGAAGGATGATCAGGTTTTGTTTGAAACTGGTTTTCTGGATTACCTCAGAAAAATGAAATTCAGCTGTGATATTGATGCTGTGGAAGAAGGAACTGTCGTGTTTCCTAATACTCCTTTAATACGTGTGAAAGGACCCTTGATCCAATGTCAATTATTGGAAACCCCACTTTTGAATATTATCAACTTTCAAAGTCTAATTGCTACCAAGGCAGCACGAATCAACTTGGCCGCTCAGGGTGAGCCTGTGTTGGAATTCGGACTGCGCCGAGCTCAAGGTATAGATGGTGGTCTAGCTGCTTCCAGAGCTGCTTATATAGGCGGATGCACGTCCACAAGTAATGTGATGGCGGGGAAGCTTTTTGGAATTCCTGTGTCAGGTACGCATGCTCATAGCTGGATTATGTCCTTTGAGACAGAAATGGAAGCTTTTGAAGCCTATGCGGATGCCTTTCCCGATCAATCTATTTTCCTTGTAGATACTTACGACACGGTGAATGGAATCAAGAATGCCATCAAAGTTGGGAAAGCTTTGCGAAGCAAAGGAAAAGAAATGGTCGGTATCCGTATAGACTCCGGTGACTTGGCTTATTTCAGCAATGTAGCGCGAGAAATGCTCGATGAAGCTGGTTTTCCTGATGCTAAAATTGTCGCTTCCAATGATCTGGATGAGAATATTATTACTTCCTTGAAAGGACAAGAATCCTCCATCAATGTGTGGGGTGTAGGGACGAAATTGGTTACTGCATTCGACCAGCCAGCGCTTGGGGGAGTATACAAACTCTCTGCTATCCGTGATGAAAAGGGGACTTGGGTTCCTAAAATCAAACTTTCACAGCAATCCATAAAAATCAACATACCTGGATTACATACGGTCAAGCGTTTCTTCTCTAAAGGAAAAGCAGTCGCTGATATGATTTATCTAGAAGACCAAGAACTGAATCCACAGGCGGCATTGATTATAGATCCGAATGATCCTACCAGGAGGAAGCGTATGATGCCAGCATTCTATCAGGAGGAAATATTATTAAAACCCATCTTCACCAAAGGCAAGCTTACATATAAGCTTCCTACAATCAGTGAGATCAGAGATAGAGTGCAAAATCAGCTGGAATCTCTAGATAAGACACACAAGAGATTGGTGAATCCACATTTGTATCCAATTGGTCTGGAGGAAAATCTGCATCAATTACGTATGGAATTGGTGATGAAAGCAAAACAAGTAGACAATGGCAATGAATCTGAAAAATAGTGCACTTCTCATCGTAGATGTACAAAATGACTTTTTACCCGAAGGCTCTTTGGCAGTTAGGCATGGTGATGAGATCATTCCTGTGATCAATGCATTGCAGGAGAAATTCAATTTTATAGTTGCCACGCAGGATTTTCATCCAACAGATCATGGGAGTTTTGCCGTAAATCATGAGGGGAAATGTCCAGGCGAAATGATTGTGTTAGCTGATTTGCCTCAAATTCTCTGGCCAGTTCACTGCGTGCAGGGATCGGAAGGAGCGGAGTTTCATGAGGAATTGAATCCCATCAGATGGACAGCGATTTTCCAAAAAGGCAAAAACCCTGAAGTGGATTCCTACTCAGGTTTCTTCGATAATGCCCGAAGAGAAGACACTGGGCTTGGAGATTTCTTGCAGAACGAAGGAATAATGAACGTATTTGTGACCGGACTTGCTCAGGATTACTGTGTGAAGTTCACCGCATTGGATTCAGTGAGTTTGGGCTTCAAAACATACCTGATTTCCGATGCGACCAAAGCAGTAAATCTTGCTAAGGATGATGGAGATAAAGCCTTGGAAGAAATGAAAAAAGCAGGAGTGATATTAATAGAAAGTTCAGCTATACTAGATTAATCATGTTTGAATATAACCCAGAGAAATATTACCCTAAGGAAACAGAAAGCAGAGTCTTGATCAGATTTCAGGATTGTGATCCTCTGCGCCACCTGAACAATGCCAAGTACTTCGATTACTTTTTCAATGCTCGGGAGGATCAGGTTCCTAGGTTATATGGAGTGGAGATGATGGATTTCATCAAAAAATACCAAGCTGCTTGGGTGATCTATAACCATAATATATCCTATGTAAAACCAGCCATGGTAGGAGAGTGGGTACGTATCAAAAGTCGGATCATCTGGCATAACGATAATACAGTGGTGTTAGAGTATTATATGACTGATGATTCTGAGACACAACTGAAAACGCTTCTATGGACAACCATGCGCTATGTGACACTAGCTGAAGGGAAGTCTACTATTCATACTGGAGCAGTCAATGAATTTCTTGCCGCGACGTCCATGAACTTAGATATCGCTGGTATTGAGATAAAACAACGGGTGAAAGCACTTTCCCAAGAGTTGAAAAAGGTTTGATATAAATCAAATTTATGTATCTCAGCGAACAAGACCTGTACACGACCGTACAGGTTTTTATTTTTTAAACAATTTAATTTCAGGTACTTACAATTTTTTTAAAAATTAATTTTTGCTAACATTCGCAATAAAGTGTAACCCGTATTTTTACCGATTAGGTCATAAACTGTTCGGGCGCAATACAATTTCCAGGTAAAACGATCACTTTCACAACACATCTTATGATAACAAAGCAGGCTTAGCCAAATTATATTTTGTGAAAGTGTTAATTTTTACAAAGCATTTAAGCTTTCAAAATGGCTAGAAAAGGGCTTTATGGCACAGTTGGTACATGGTTCGCAACAGGGTAAAGCATAACTCTAAACCAACAATGTTATGAAAACTTTATTCACATTCGCACTAGCTGGACTTTTAGCGACCAGTTCTTTTGCAGCCAATGGGCCAGAAGATTTGAAAGAATTATCAACTGTACATGCTGTTTACAAAAAAATAGATGTACACCTTAAAGAAGGTGTAGGCAAAGCAAAAATTGCCATTTATGATATGTCTGGCAAAAGACTACACAGACGTACTGTAAAAGCAAATGAGGATCTACGTGTTCCTTATGATTTGAATGACCTACCATGTGGGGAGTATCAAGTGATGATTACTACAGAAGATGAGCAAGTGACCTATACCGTAGAAACCGTGGAGAAAGTTGATCCAGCTCCTATAGTGTATCCTTTGATGGCCTATGGCAAAAAAGTAAATGATTTCACTATCAACTTACTAGTCATAGGCCTAGAGGAAGCTGGAGTCGAAGTTAAAATCAAAAAAGTCAGTGATGACCGAATTGTACATGAGGAAATGGTAGATCAACCAGAAGGTTTCCGTAAAGATTATAGACTGAACGGAGTCCATGCGGAGGATGTCTATTTCGAAGTAACTGACGTAAAAGGAAGAACTCGCAAGATTTACATTTGAATTCTAAACCAACCTCTTGCGCTAGAACCCTGGATCGATTGATTTGGGGTTTTTTCGTTAGAAATTTTTAAACCACATAGACACATAGAAAAACATAGAGCTGGTGTTATTTATGGGAGCATTTCTCAAGTTGAGCTTTGTTCTCTTTGTTTCTTTATGGTTAAAAAAAGCTACCACAAAAGGCATAAAGAGAACAAAGTTATTAGATCCACTATTGAGTGCTGACTTGCCTTTTATTAATCTATGAGAGCTATGTGTCTATGTGGTTCACCTTTATTAACCACCTAGGCACATAGAAAAACATAGAGCTGGTGTTATTTATGGGTGGTCAATTCTCAAGTTGAGCTTTGTTCTCTTTGTTTCTTTATGGTTAAAAAAAGCTACCACAAAAGGCATAAAGAGAACAAAGTTATTAGATCCACTATTGAGTGCTGACTTGCCTTTTATTAATCTATGCGAGCTATGTGTCTATGTGGTTCACCTTTATTAACCACTTAGGCACATAGAAAAGCAAAGAGCTGGTGTTATTTATGGAGGGTCAATTCTCAAGTTGAGCTTTGTTCTCTTGCAGGGGAAAACATAGTGTCATTTCCCTAACATGTGACTTGTCAACTCGTTGGCGATTTGATCTAGGTCTATCCCAAGCAAATCTTTGTTAACCTGTAAGATTTTTTCGCGCTCCAGTTTTGGAAGATTTTCAAAACCATAATATGCTCCTAATATCCCGCCAGCTACTGCAGCAGTAGTATCATTATCCCTACCGTAATTCACCAAAAAAGTAAGCGTTCCCATGAAATCAAAATCTGAATAAATCATTGCTGTAAGCGTTTGAAGCCAGACTTCCCCTGCATGGAATGGCATGTCTTGTAGTCTCTGATCTAACTGCGCAAAGGCAAATTGAAGTGCTTTGCTGTCTGGGCGCAGTTGATTTCCCAAGCTGTCTTGCTTTGCAGCTTCAGCTGAGATCAGCAGCGCATTTTTTAAGATATTGTGGGCAGTGCGACCGACCAATCGGCTTTCGAAGTAATGCTCCGGATCCAAACGCAAGGACGCGAGTAAATCTTCCTTGGTAGCTCCTTGCTTCATTCCAGCCGCAGTCATGGCAGCTGAGAGTGCGGAAATGTCTTTTGCATAGCCCAAATCATAAAATGAAAGCTTGTAGGCTTCCGCGTATGCTTTTTCAGGATTTCCAGGAAAAAAGGAACCCAGTGTGGGAGAGTAAAGCAATCCCGCACAAACCATCTCACCACCATAGAATTTACCCAAAGAATCAGCATAGCCGATCAGGTTATTATCTATAAATGGTTGACTTACTTTAGCCCATTCTTGCAACCATCCCATCTTGAGCGTTACAGCTTCAAAAGGTTCCGGATCAGTGCTTTTAATATCCTTAAATTCTTTAGTATAGGATTCGTATGTACTGAGAATTTGCTTCGCAAAATCCTTAGCGTTCAACTCATCTCTTTTTTGTGTGAGCAGGTAATTGGAAGTTAAAACCTTCCAGCGCGTATCGTCCGTGGTGCCTCCTGCTGGTAGGTTTGCTATCCAAATACCTTCTGGAGAGACTTCTCTGACCATGGAGTCCAAGCTTTCTACAAATCCATATTCCAGATTGATTGCCTCTCTAGCCCACATTTCCGTAGGAGCACCCATTGCATCTCCAATGGCTGAGCCCACCAACATTCCAAGTATTTTGTCATGCAGTTGTTTTTCAGTTAGCCCCATTTCGGCTATTTCTTGATCAGAAAATTGAACGAGAGATTCCTTTTTGCCACAGGCACAAAGTAGGGAAAGGAAAAGTACTAGCAGGCAAAGGTTTTTCATTGTGGCAAAATATAGTTTCTGGCTTTTTCCAAAAGTGATTTCTTCTCCGCTAAAGTAAGTGAAAGAGGGAGCTGCGCTATACCTATAATTCTTCGCATAATTTCCATTCCTCGGTAGGCATTCACCAAGTCTTCTGCATAGCTATGTTGATACAGCTGCAAAAAGGTTTTTTGATAACTTTCATCCATTCTTGCTAGATCAAAATGTGCGAAAAGAACCCCAAGGTCGTATTCGCTATCGCCCATATAGGCAAATTCTGTATCGATGATTTTGACGCCATTCTCAGTTTTGAGCCAAGAGGCTGGGTAAAAATCCCCATGTAAAAGCGTGGTTCCTATCGCTAAATATCGCTTTCCTAGCAATTCTAAGGCGGCTTTTAACTCAGCGTCTGTCTTATATTTCAAGCTGATTTTCTGCAAGCCAGGCTGCACTATATCTAAGTCAAATCCATTCTCTTCCAAAAAAGGGAAACGAAAAAGATGCTCATGGTTAAGCTTTTTCATTTCCATATTGTCTGGAAAATTACTTACCTCAAGTGCATGTAATGCATTCAAATACCGACTGATAGAATGGAAATCATTGTCATCCCATTTGTAGTCTTTTGCATAAATAGTATTGAAGTCAATACCATTTCCCAAATCCTCAATGAGTAAAATATGGTGCTCAGCATTGTAATGAATCACTTTAGGGCTATAACCGCTGAGAATATCGTCATCTTCTATTAACTGGTAATAGCAAAGTTCAATTTCAATTCTATTTACCGGAGCTAATATCTGCGGGAATTTACGGACGTATGGCTTGGATTGCTTAAGGATAACTGATCTAATACTTGTATTTACACGTAATACTAGATTCATGTTACTTTCCCCTGCAGGTTCTACCGAAAGCAGTTTTTCATCTTTACCCCACAGTGGGAGTGAATGTAGCATCTCTAAGCTAGAATGCTCATTAAGGTCAATCATATTGATGAGTTTGGGTAATAGTAAGTATCGAAACTATGATAAAGTTTTTAGAGACAGGCACATTTTGATAAAAGTTGAAAAATCAGTGGCAAATGGTCTTTTAGAAGACATGTGAAAGCCACGATTTAAAATTCCCTATTTTTGAATTGAATTAAACCCTAAAATATATAGAACATGTTTGGACTACCCCGAACTCTTTTCACAGAAGAACACGATCTTTTCAGAGTAAGCGTAAGAGATTTCATTGCCAAGGAAATCATGCCTTACAATTCTCAATGGGAGAAGGATAAGATGGTATCGAGAGAAAGTTGGCTTAAACTTGGAGAAAACGGGTTTTTAGGGATTCAGGCTCCTGAGCGTTTTGGAGGAATGAATATTAAAGATTTCAGATACAACGCTATTTTTATAGAAGAGCTTGGATTGAGTGGATGCTCTGCTCCTGCGATTGGCTACCCACTTCACAATGATATTGTGATGCCGTACATCTTGCATTTCGGAACTGAGCTGGCCTTGGAAAAATATATTCCCAAGATGATAGCCGGCGAATACATAGGAGCCGTTGCGATGACCGAACCTGGAGCGGGCAGTGATTTGCAGGGGATTCGAACTAGTGCAATAGATCAGGGAGATCATTACTTAGTCAATGGTAGTAAAACCTTTATTACCAATGGTTATCTATCTGATGTAGTGGTGGTTGCGGTGAAAACAGATCCCAAGAAAGGCGCAAAAGGAATCAGCTTACTCTTGCTTGATAATAGCATGGAGGGATATACCAAAGGACTACCATTTGATAAAGTAGGATTGCATGCGCAAGATACCTGCGAATTATTTTTTGAAGATGTGAAGGTACCTAAGGAGAATTTGCTAGGTAAAGAAGGAGAGGGGTTCAAATACCTGATGACTGAGCTGGCGCAGGAGCGTTTGGTCGTATCTCTGGCAGCGGTAGCCTTAGGAGAATATATGCTCGAGGAAACTGTTAAATATGTAAAGGAACGAAGGGCTTTTAATCAGGCAATTTCCGAATTTCAAAACACCCGATTCAAATTGGCGGAAATGTGTGCCGCACTGGAGCAGGGAAGGATTTACTGTGATTACTTAGTACAGCTTCACAATGAAGGAAAGCTGGACTCCGCTATGGCTTCAGCTGCTAAATACAATATGACCGAGTTGCAATGCAAAGTGGCAGATGAGTGTGTTCAGTTGCACGGAGGATACGGTTATATGTGGGATTACGGGGTAGCCAGGGCCTATGCAGATGCCAGAGTTCAGCGAATATATGCAGGTACCAATGAAATAATGAAAGAGTTAATCGCAAGAAAAATCCTGAAATAGGCAAAAAATCTTTTGACCTAAGCCAAGTTTTTGATTAATTCAATAAATAGATTCACCCAACAATAACTCATAACATGAAGGATTTCCCTTGGTTTAAGTATTACCCAGAGTCTGTACCAAAAGAAATAGATTTTAAAGCCTATTCTAGTGTTGCAGAGCTTTTTGACGAAAGTGTAAAAAAATATGGTGATGCTGTGGCTTATGAATGCATGGGTAAAACCATGTCATTTAATAAGTTAAATAAGCTAAGTGAGGATTTTGCATGCTACCTGACGCAGGTGTTGCGATTGAAAAAAGGAACCCGAGTTGCCATTCAGATGCCAAATACCTTGCAGTATCCAGTGGCTATGTTTGGAGCTATTCGTGCAGGAATGATCGTGGTCAATACCAACCCACTTTATACCTCTTCGGAAATGAAGCATCAGTTCAAAGACTCTGGAGCTGAATTGATCATCATCGTAGCCAACTTTGCAGATAATCTGGAGAAAATCATGTCTGAGATTCCTGCGAAGCATGTCATCGTAACCGAACTAGGCGATTTGCTTGGAGGAGTAAAAGGTACTATTGTCAATCTGGTGGTGAAATACATCAAAAAGATGGTGCCAGCCTTCTCTATTCCAAAGGCAGTGTCATTTAAATCAGCCTTGGCCCAAGGAGCAAATCATAAATTCAAATCGGTAGATCTCACGTTGGAGGATACCGCATTTCTTCAATATACCGGAGGTACGACGGGAGTATCTAAAGGAGCTGAATTAACTCACGGAAATATCGTGGCAAACATGCAGCAGATTTCTGCCTGGATGAAGCCGAAGTTGAAAGAAAGGGAAGAGATTGTCGTTACGGCGTTGCCCTTGTATCACATTTTCGCGCTGACGGTAAACTGTCTAGCTATGCTCAAAATTGGTGCGCATAATCTCCTGATCACCAATCCACGTGATATGCCGGCCTTTTGTAAGGATCTTTCCAAAAAGAAGTTTACGGTATTTACTGGAGTAAATACCCTTTTCAATGGCCTTCTGAATCAGGACTCATTTAGAGCTTTGGATTTTAGTAGTTTGAAAATATCCGTAGGTGGTGGAATGGCTGTGCAAAAAGCAACAGCTGAAAAATGGTTGGCAGTGACAGGCACACCTTTGGCCGAAGGCTATGGCCTTACCGAAACCTCACCTGTAGCTTCCTGCAATCCCATAGATGGCACGGAAAGAAACGGTACTATAGGCATCCCACTTCCCAACACGGAGTTTATGATCATAGATGACGAGGGAAATACCCTCCCAACGGGTGAGCGTGGAGAAATATGCATTAAGGGTCCACAGGTAATGAAAGGCTACTGGCACAAGCCAAAGGATACAGCGGAAGTGATGCTAGGAGACTGGTTCAAATCAGGCGATATCGGCGTGATGGATGACGATGGCTTTACCAAGATTGTGGATAGAAAGAAGGAAATGATCCTAGTATCCGGTTTCAATGTATATCCCAATGAAGTGGAGGATGTGATCGCTTCCTATCCTGGAGTGTTGGAAGTAGGAGTGATCGGCATTCCCGATGTCAAGTCCACCGAGCGCGTAGTTGCTTATGTGGTGGTGAAAGACAAATCTATCTCCCAAGAGCAAATCATCTCCCATTGCCATGAATCCCTGACCAATTATAAATGCCCAAAGGAAGTACACTTCACAGATGAACTCCCAAAATCCAATGTCGGCAAGATCTTGAGAAGAAAGATCAAAGAAGCGCATATGGAGAAAATGGGTAAATGATCAGTTTTCATTACCTCACTAGCTGTAGAATCTTCGTTGGTCTAAGCGTCGATACTCACGATAGCAATCGGGAGTATCGACGCTTTTTTATTTTTTGTATTTTTCAATTGCTCTCTAAAGTGTTCAACCTTTCGAAATAATTGGGACAGGCACCATGGCGCTTGGATATCGTTACTTCTGATCGCTGCGACTGATCACTAAAACCAACTTCCTGTATATATAATACCCTGCCTCGGCAGAGCCAGGGATGCCCTAGGTAGCTATCTTGGCCATGGTTTACGAATTCGTCTTCATGAACCAGCGTCAAGTTTTCGATTGAAAGCAAAAAAAAATCGAAACGTTGAGTTTCGATTTCCTGAGAGTTATTTTTTCTTCGATTTTTTCTTTTTCAGAGCGGATTTTTTCTTAGCCTTTTTTTCCTTCAGCTTCTTTTGGGCTTTTTCTTTTTTTGCTTTCGCCTTTTTCTTTTTTTCAGCTTTTTTCTTGGCTTTTTTAGCCTTTTCCTTTTTTCTCTCTTTTTCTTTTTTCTCCTTAGTCTTGTCGCTCATTTTCTTTAAATCTTTAAGATTCTTTTTGTTCGATTTTTTAGTATCCTTGTCTGATTTATCTCCGATTTTATCCTTTCCATTTGTACTAAGAATATCACTCTTCGATTCTGTATCAGTAGTATCAATAGTAACTTTTGCAGTAGAAGTTACAACTTCAGTTTCTGTATTGTTTCCCTGCTTAAAATTTTTGGACTTTTGGCCTTCTTCCATTTCAACTGCTTGATTTAAATTGCTTTACTATTAATAAAAATGTTATGTAAATGTAAGGCAATGAACCCAAATGTTAATGTTAAGTTTTTGCAACGGTTAAAAACTTAACATTGGAATAAATCATTCTCAATACAAATTGCTCTTAGATTAAGGTTTATTTTTATAGTATTCTAAGTTTTATTTTAGAATAATTGAGGTCAATGAAAATTCTTCTATCAACTGCATTAATGGTGCGTGATGTTGGCGCCCTGAGCTAGCAACAGCTATTGCCCAGCATTTTGCTTCGCTCATACTGGGCATGTACGTAGCGCATAGTTGGCGCTTGGATATCGTCATCACCGAACACTGAGACTGAATACTGGGACTGATCACTTACCTCTAAAACCAGCTTCCTTTATATAAAATACCCTAAAGTATATCACATTCACTTTTTGATTTTCAAGGATCCTAACCATCTTAGATTTCTCATTATCAATAAACCTCCTCATGCTGAAGAAATTCATTCCTATCGCTGCGCTTGTGCTCGGTGTTTTTCAAACTTTTGCTCAAGCTCCTAAGCAACCCAATATTGTTTTTATTCTCGTCGATGACTTGGGTTACCATGATTTGAGTGTGACAGGAAGTAGCTTTTACGAGACTCCACACATCGATCAACTGGCAAATCGTTCCTTTCAGTTTTCCCAGGGATATTCTGCTTCGCCTGTATGTAGTCCGGCACGTGCGAGTCTGATGACTGGGTTGACGCCCGCAACGCACGGAGTAA
>TARA_R110002074_G_scaffold91272_4_pt1 | contig 15145 bp, 9 predicted proteins | sample TARA_R110002074 | Tara Oceans TARA_R110002074 (sample SAMEA4397215) | marine metagenome | biome: Polar Biome; feature: [MIX] marine epipelagic wind mixed layer (ENVO:01000061); material: water (ENVO:00002006), including particulate matter (ENVO:01000060) such as... | depth 10-100 m
GTTACAGCCGTAGAAGCTGGCACAGCTACTGACGTTACCGCAGCACAAGGTACGGTAAGCGACGCAGCTGTTGCAAAAGCAGACGCAGGTACACTGTCTGAAGGCTCCCTAGCTACGGTTTCCGATAGAGACGCAACAGCTGAAGCAGGAGCTATGGCTGATGTAAATGAGTACGCTATAAGCACTGAATCTTATGTAGATAAAGTTACAGGTGCCAAAGTTGAGGTGGCTGCAACTCCTGACGCAGAGGCTAAGCAACGAAATGCGATCACCGATGATACTTACGCTGAAGGTGAAGCGACTGAAATTATTAATACTATCGGCTACGAAGCTTCTCAAAGACGAGCGGTAACAGGCTCAGCCGCTACAGGGGCAGCCGTTGAAATGCTAGCAGAAGTTGGTGACATCCCACCCGCTATTGCAGCGTCGCTTGTAGAAGATCCTGCAAGTGTACAAGCGCAGCTAGATGAGGCACCTGTAGAAGTAGTGGCAGCTATTGCAGCGTTACCTACAGAAGCTTTAATGTCTTCGCAGATTGAAAACCTTTTAGGGTCGATGGAAGAAGGTAAGACTCCTGTGTGGGCAAGACCCGCTGTAGATAAAGTAAATGCAATGATGGCCGCACGAGGTCTTGACGCTTCTACAGTAGGTCGAGATTCTTTATTCAATGCTATCATTCAAAGTGCTATGCCGATTGCTCAAGACAACGCTAAAGCCCTTCAAGATCGAGCAGCACAAAACTTAGATAACCAACAGCAAGCTAATGTAACCACAGCTCAATTAGACATGCAGCGTCGTTTACAAAATGTTCAGAACCGTCAGACAGCAGCGTCTCAGACAGCTCAGATGGCTAACGACATGAAAGTGTTACAGAGTAAGTTTAATCAAGAAGCTAACATTACAACAGCTAACCAAGGTCAACAGATGCGACTTTCGAACTTAGAAAATCGCCAACGTTCTGCGGAATTAAACGCTCAGAATGAACAACAGATGCGCTCGTTGAACTTGAGCAACGAACAACAGATGGAATTAGCTAACTTAGAAATCCAAGCACAGACCGATAAAGATAATATGTCTGCGGTCAACCAAGAAAAACTAGCTGAGTACCAAGTAGCGGCAGAGTTTTTAAGTAAGAATGCTGAGTTAAAACAATCAATGGACATAGCTAATATGTCTAATGAACAGCAGATGAAACTAGCAAACTTACAAGCTCGTAATGACGCATCATCAGATAATTTAAATGCAGCGCAACAAACTGAACTAGCTAACATGCAGAAAGATCTAAACACTAGATTAAAGTCTGCGGATATTGCTTCGTCTATGGGTGTAGCTCAGCTTAATGCTGATCAACAAAGAGCTATTACTAACGCTACTATGGTAGCTAATGTAGATATGAGTAAGTTTAATGCTGAACAACAGGTTGAGTTAGCAAATAGTAAGTTCATGCAGACCATGACAGCTAAAGACTTTGATGCTGCAAATACAGCTATACTTCAAAATGCTACAGCTATGGCTTCAATGGATATTGCAAATGTAGATCAACGGACTAAACTTGCAATCACAAACGCACAAAGCTTCTTAGCTATGGACGTAAACAATTTAAACAATAAACAACAAGTGGTTGTTTTAAAATCTCAACAAGAGCAGCAGCGCTTACTGTCAGATCAATCGGCAAAGAACGCAGCTAATCAATTTAATGCTACTAGCCAAAACCAAGCTGAGCAGTTTATGAAGCAGTTAGGCGCACAGATAAATCAATTTAACGTAGCTAGTGCAGATGCAATGAAGCAGTTCAATGCAGGCGAAACAAATAAAATGGCCGCTGTTAAATCTAACAATGATCTAAACGCTAAGATTGCCGACGCTCAAGTCAAAGCAGATATTGGTAAGTTTAATGCTAATATTCAAAACAGTAGAGATCAGTGGAACGCTGCAAATATTCAGGCTATTGAGCAAAGTAATATTGCATGGAGACGGACAGCTAATACCGCAGACACGGCAGCTCTTAACGCAGCTAACACACAGAACGTTCAGAACGCATACAATATGAGTTCTATTGAGCTATCACAAATGTGGCAACAGCAGCGAGACGACGCAACCTTTAGACATAACTCAAAAGAAAATTATAACAATCGAGTAGTTCAACTGTACGGCTTAGCAATTGGCAGTGAAGCAGCCGCAGGAAATGTAGGATCTACATCTACTGGAGATTTAATCAATCATGTCACCGGAATTTTAGACGGCGGCAACAATAACTAGGAGAATTATTATGGGCTTTGGAACAGAGTTTCAACAATTCGTTAGAAATCCTTTAGGCTATCTTGGAGACGCTTCCGAGAAAGTAGGTAAAGAAGTAAAAAGAACTTTAAAAAAAGCAGGTAAGTTTGCTAAAAAGATAGGCGTTGCAGGAACGATCGGTTTAATGTTTATAATGCCCGGTGTTGGCAACTACTTATCACAGGGGTTAACCAATATAACTAACGGCCTCTTAGGTATGGACAACCCAATAGCTCAAGGACTTGGGAGTCTCTTGGAGTTTACTAATAGGGTAGCTACTGACACTCGTAATTATATTGGGAATGTGTCTTCAGCTATAATTGATACAACTAAAAACTTTGCAAAGACAGCAGCTAAGAAATTAGGTTTTGATGTAAAAGATGCTTCTGATACTTTCTTTGGAGAAGGTGATTCAGCATACTCAAGAAGTTTTGGTGTAGATTCTAAATTTCAAAACCTTAAAGATAATACATCAGATACAGCGTTAACTAAAGCCTTTACTGAGGCAGGGGTGGAGGCAGATAGTGTTATTATTAAAGATCAATTCGCTGTACCTACAGAAGATATTGTAACAAAAGCAAAAACACCTGTCAAGGCTAAAGATGCAAATAAATTAGGCGACGTAGAACTTGAGACTGTGGACTTGACAGACTCTGTTTATTATGATAATATCCAAACTGTTATGCCGGAAGCTGACACATTAGAGATTCCTGCTTACGATGCGGCTGCAATTAATTTAGACATTCCTACGCCAGCTCAACAGGACGTAAGAGATGAAGCGTCTAGAAAAGCGGCAGCAGATGCAGCAGAGGAAGACAAGCCAAGTTTACTTCAAAGATCTAAAGACTATGTAGTTGACACGGCAATCAAAACTAAGGATGCAATTTTAGATACTGCATCAGATGCGCCTGCAATGTATGGTAATTACATTATTGAAGGTACGGCTCAAGAAAAAGCTGGTGAGTATTTATACGGAACGGAAGAAGAGCAACTACAGCAAGCCATTGAAGAGCAGAGAGCACTTGACGCTGCACGTATAGGGCAGAGCGCAGGAATGCTACAGTTCCAAACAAACACAGGTGGGGCCTCTGACGGGATAACTACACAGTACACGACGCAGTACCAAGCTCAAACTTCGAACCCTTGGGGCTATAACGCTTATCAATCAAACGTGTATGGGAATAGAATGTCACAGTTCAGCCCAGCCGCTACATCATACTAACAGAGGTAAATAACTAATGGCAATACGAGAAGACGCAGCAGAATTTTTAACATCTGGTCAGGCTCCCATAGCAGGACAGTCTTTAACCAATGACCCTGAGAGTCCCCTACCTTTTGAAAAGGCTCCAAAGTTTGCAGATGTTCACGAAGCTGCTGAGTTTCTTTGGACTAAATTAATAGATGAGCAAACATACGTCACCATGATGCGGGGCTTAGCCGATGGAGTCCCTGTTATGGAGGTGGTTCAGTTAATATTAACTCAAGGATTTGATAAGGGTTTATGGAATCCTGATATGATGTTAATGTTAATCGAACCTACTGCGTACATGATTATCGCACTGGCTGAACGTTTAGATATTCCTATTGTTGTTTATGCGCAAGAACTTTTAGATGACGGGGAAGAAGAAAAAGTCTTAGGTGTTGCTTACGAAGAAGAAAAGATTCGAGAAATGATGCAGGCTTCAGAGACGGGTAGAGTTCCGCAAGGGATTGTTAGCCCAGCTATGATGCAAGAAGTAGAGTCCGCAACACTTCCCGATAAAGAAAGCATACTGGCAGATTCGACACCACAAGAGGTAGAAGCACCAGCTCAAGAAGAAATGGCACCAGCGCCTGAAGAGGCCCCACAAGACAGTTTAATGGCTCGTCCACAAGTAGAAGGGTAATAAGATATGGCTAACGAATATGATATTCAACCTCTAGCGGCTTCCTTGCTTGCTGGAACTCGACAACGTAAAGACGATCAATTTGCTCAGTATAACCAAGAGAGAGATAGATTAGACCGTCGTCGTCGTGACCGTGAAAAACGAGACTTAAAACATTTACTAGCCGCTAAGCTAGTTATGGGTATAGGTAACACAATGCTAAAAGGCAAAACAGAAGCTTTTATGCAGAAGAAAGAAGTTCTGGATAATAATATTAAATTTAAAAATGCTTTAGCTGGCGCTTCTGATCGCTTCAATCATCGAAGTCAAGCCGCTACTCATGAAGGTGGGGCTACTGAATATTATCGCTCCTTAGCTTCAAAGGAACTATTACCAAACTTTAATCAACTTGTTCCTACTACATATAACGAAGATCAGAGACAGCAGTTACTCTTTAATGAGTCTACAAAAGCTGGTTTAGTTATACAAAAATCTTACGAGGAAAGCAGGGACGCTGACCAAAATCTTTTAGAAAGAGTTGGTAAGAACGGCAGCTCGGCTTATACAGATGCTTTACGAGCAGCTCAGCCTAAGAATATTGGGGAAGGACTTTTTCAAGGATTTAGAAACTTGTTTAGGGATGAGAAAAAAGATGCAATGGATCGTAGTTTCCAAGGAACCGCAATACTAGATAGCGCTTCTAAAGTAAAAGCTTACGGCCACTACCGAGCTGAAGGGTTGTCACCTTGGAACGCTAAAGAAAAACTTCAAGAATTAGCTTTAGCAGGCTCTAAATTAGACGTTTCAGTAGTAAGCTCTGAAGTTACTAAAGAGATTGTGTTTGATATTCGCACAGGTAAAAATGAGGAACACTCAATTAGAAATACTGTTTACGGAGACGGCACACAGTCACGAGTAGATATTACCGCAGGGACTCAGGCAGTAGCGGGTGAGATGAGTAAGTCTTTAGCTATCGGAAACTTACTTACGAACAACCCAAAAGAAGTTGAAATGTTTACTGTAGAAGTTCAAAGTATACTACCTGACGAAGATATTCAAGAGTTAGCTAAATATGCAGAGAGTATACTTGGCAGTAGTACAGATAAAGACCGTATAACAAATACAGGTAACTATGTTTATGGTGGAGTGATGTTAACTCGAAACTCTTTGTCACGTTTACAAGTTAAACCTACACAAGCCGCACAGCTTTCGGCTAAGATGCACTCTTTAAACGCAGACATAATGATGAGCGATGGCTGGGGTTCAACATACTCCCCACAAAACACAGTGCTTGTAGGTGAACGTGCATTCCATCCACATTTAGCAATAATTGCGTTAGAAGACATTGAAAAGAAATCAGGACAAACTTCTAAGTACCCGCCAAGTATAAAGGCTAAGTTGTTTAGCGCTTATGAACAGAATGTAGACTACTACGAAAGTTTAATAAGCGATGCTGGACAGTTAAAATTAGATGGGCTACTTAAAGACTCTAAATTTTTCAATTCAAAAGCAGCGTCCAATGAATCAGATGTTGAAAGACTACAACGTGAAGCAGCAGAAAGAGCTGAAATAGCTAGGGTTATTGAAGAAAAGAAAGAGAAGCGGAAAAAAGAAAGAAGGTTTTCAGCGCTATAATTAGTACCTCAAACAATGTAACTTTATAGGAATTTAATGAATGTCAAAAACATTATATGAAAGAATTATAGAACGCCGCAACGCAGTTGGTAACGGAACTTACGATGCGACTGCACCTATCATTGACAATGAAGAGCTTTGGACGGCCTCGTCAACACAAGCAGGCCCAGAAACTGTAGACGATTTTGAAAACAACCCCACTGTAATTAAGAACTATGAAAAAGTTACTGACTACTTGGCTGAAAACACAGGCTTCATGGGAAATCTTTTAGACTCGGCATCTATAGCAAAAGACGGCCCTGCCGAAGCTATGCGGGACGACATGATGCGTGTTTCTACCATGGTCAATAAAGCTATGAAAATGAAAGACGCACCGGATGACGTAAAGATAGCTTATAGTAATCTACGTACTCAGTGGAACGATGTAAGCAAATCAGGCGCTGGTGAGTATTGGGACTTTGCAAAAGACATAGGTTCAGATATAATTTTTAACTATGAAACTCTTCCAGCAATTACTAGTTTAATATTTAGTGGGGGAACAGCAGCGCCAGTAGTTGCAGGAACACATACGGCAGCTAAGCTTGCTTTACATAACGCATTAAAAGTAAGCTTGAAAGCTACAGGCGGCGAAAGTGCTAAAGGTACTGCTGCTTATGTAGGAGCGCTAACAGGTGTTCATGATTTAGCTGAGCAAAACATAGCTGTAGATCTAAATGAACAGGAGAGCGTGAGTCTTGGAAGGACTGCGGCTGTTTCTACTATTGGTGCAATCACTGGTGGATACGCTACGTGGGGCATTAAAAAATTACAAAGTAGACACGCCACAACTAAAATTATAAATGATTTAGAAAACGACGGCACTACTTCTCCACAACAGGGAGAGTTGTTCTTTAATGAAGCAGTTGAGAACGGAGAAATCCCTGAAGCAGGCCCAGCAATTATAAAAATTATTGATAATCAATTTGATATGTTTGACCCACCTGAAATAGTACCGACTACCACACCTAAACCTACAAGTCAAGACCCTGTTACAGGAACTCAAGGTGATCTTTTTGGCAACACTGAGACAGTTATACCGCCTGAAACACTAGAAGAAGTAGCTACACAAGTTAAAATGTTTAGTGGTCAATTAGGCGGTGGATCAAAAACAACAGAAGAACTAACTGATTTAATACTAGGAGAGTTGAACTCAGGGGCTACTGGTAAGCAGATACGAAGCAATGTAGCGCATCAACTATGGCGTTTTTCTACAGGCTTAACTGCTCGTTTTATCGGTAAGGGTTCTGGTCTACTCACGCCGTATACACAGTATTCTAAAACTGCTCAAACATTACAGCAACGTTTAACATATGAGATGGGAACACAAACAGTTGGGAAACAAAAGACACGAGTAGGTGCAGACTTTGGAGAAGTAAGTGCAGCATTCTCAGGGTTTTTTAACGCTAGGTACTCGAAAGCTGTTGAACCGTTAGCATTAAACAAGATTAAAGGTTCTCTGTCTGACGACGTTAACGAACAATTAAACCTTGCAATTCGTGGCAAGCCTTCTAAAGATAAACAAATTAACTTAGCCGCTATTGAAATCCAATCTATGTTTAAAGATATTGGTGCTATACTGCATAAAGAAAGGATCATTGACAAACAAGTTGAAAATTATATACCTCGCATGTGGAACCGTAAAGCTATTGAAACTAATGTGGAAGGATTTAAAAAACAATTAGTTGCTTCCGGTGAAGCGAAAGATATAGTAGAGGCAGGGGAAATTACTAAAGGCATGTTAGATGTTGTAAATCAAGTTGATGCGGGTACGGGAGGTTCTTTCTTTTCAGCCAAACGTAAATTTCAATTTGAAAATGATAGCATGTTTACAGAGTTTTTAAACACAGACCTCCTCGATGTAATCCACACATATAATTACCAAGCTGGTAAATCTGTCGCTAAGAAAAAAGTTTTATTGTCACGCAATGAAGGTGAGTTTGTTAAAAACTGGTTAGATCCCATTGTCAAAGAAATGGAACAAGCTGGACGTGTGTTAGGTAAAGGTGAGCGTAAAGAAATTGTAGACTTATACCGTTATAGTACAGGTGAAAATTTAAATCGTTTTGGTGATGGAGCGCAGTTAGCTGCTGACGGTTATTCTTTAGCAACTCAAGTGGCTTTACTTCCGTTAGCTACAATAGGTAGTCTCACAGAAATAATGATTAACGTCGGGAAAGCAGGCCCTGTTAATGCTGTAAAGGGTCTTGCTGAAGCACTTGAAATAGGTTTTAAAAAGAACGGAGATGGGATACATAAAGACTTAATGTCTCGTCATGGTCTTTCTGCTAATGAAGCTTACATGGAAATGAAAAGGTTTTTAATTGGCATGGAGCAAGCACAAGCTACAGGCTCTGCTCGTTTACGTGGTGATGATTTAGCGTCAAAAGGTATGCAGGATGCTAGTAATAAATTTTTTAGAATAACTCTTCTTGATCAGTGGACGAAGTTTGTCCAGACAGCTACCTTTGCAAGTGGTAAAAATATGATCAAAAGTAATTTGGAGTATATCTCTAAGCATGGCGACAACGCTTTAACTAATGGTGTGAAGGCTCGACAAGGCGAGTTAAACGCTTTAAACATTGATGTAGAAAAAGGGTTAGAGTGGTTAAACCGTGGTGCTAAAATAAATGACCCTTATTATGATCAGATGCTTGCAGGCGCTGCACGATATACTAATAGTGTTATCTTACAGCCAACAGCTCAGTCAGGTTTAAAACCTTTATATCATTCAAATCCTCAGTGGAGTATTGCTTACCAACTTTTAGGTTATCCTGCTGCGTTTACAAACACAGTTTTAAAAGGAGCTGCAAAAAGTTTAACGGCAGACCCACTACGGAACGGGGCTAAGGTCACAGCAGCGGCTCTTACTATGATGGAGACTGCAAGGTGGGCTAACTATGTACGATCTCACGGTAAAAGTGAGGAAGATATATCCCCATTTGAAGCTCGCATGAATGCTTTTAAACGGATAGGTGCTAATGGACTTTTCTTGGACAGCTTTCAACGTGCTCAAAAAACAGCACAGTACACCAATAACGTATCTGGTTATGCTACTCTACCTTTTGGCCCCCTAGCTAACGATCTTTTAAACGTAGGGTCAGGTGCTTGGTGGACTACAGCAGGATCAAAAGTCCCGTTCATGGCCGCAGGTAACACTATCTTAGGCCCTAAGTTTATGAAAAAATACCGTAAGACTTTACGTGAAAAAGACGCAGAGCTTACAGGGTTGATACCTGAGTTCAAACCTAATGTAGGTAGAGATTTATTTAATAAAGGCGGGGAGGTAAACGTACCTAACGCTCCTTCAGAACCTGATGAGCGTATTAACAAATTAACAGGGCGGCCTTATAACGTTGAAGCTGGAGCAGCTTTCATGGATCAACTCGATCCGGGGAAGACTGAGAGATTAGGGTTTAGTATTGGAGGCGTAGCAGCTAAAACTTTAAGCGGTTTTGTAGCTGAGTCAATTGACGAAGTATCTAAAGGACTTTTAAAGCCTGAACTCATTAATGCAGCGTCTACAAAAATTGAAAATTTAACTGGTGTTAGAACAGCCACGCTTGCTGATGAATATTATGACCCAGACATGATGGATAATATGGCTGCTTTAGCAGGACAATCTGGTGACGAAGCTCAAGAAGACCTTGAAAACTACGTTGTCACAGCAATTAAAACTTTAATGAGTGAGAAAAGCTCATCATATTCTTATCTCCCTAAAGAAGCTAAAGATTTATTAGTTTCAGAAGGTAGTTCAATTGCGTCAACTACTAAGTATAAAAAAGCTGCTGGGTATAGTGACGAACTTATTGACGAGATGGACTTTTTTGAAAGCCTTGCTGAAGAAGTTGATCCAGATGGTGAGATTGCACAGGGAATTATCACAGCTTTGTACCCTCTTAAAAAGGCGTATAACTCTTACATGCACATAGATGTAGATGCAGAAGCATTAGCTAAAGTAGATGGTCTTAACTTAGGCAAGCTTCAAACTTATTTTGAATCTAAGTTATTTGTAGATGATGCTATTTCTACTACGGGTAAAAAGCAAGTAGTTAAAGCTTCTATATCTAAACTCATGGATGATCCAAAATATAAATCGTTAGTGAAGGAGTTGGAAGACAGTTATCCCTCAAGCGGTAGTACGCCTGATGAAGTTTTACCCTCTGCGGAAGTGTTAAAAAACCGTGAAGCTTTTATAGCTGACTCGCAAATGAAATCTCCAGTCTATAGAGGCATTACAAGCTACACCGATTCAGACTTTGAAATTGCTTTCTTTTCTCCAAGAGAGATGGGTGCTCACGTAGGTAGTAGAGGACAGGCTCAGTACATGTTAGCTAATGAGTTGAATAGTGCAGCCGCAGTAGATGACTTTTCTTTACCGAGCAAACAGGCACCAATGAAAGAAGAAGAGTTAAACGAGTTCTTTGTCCGTGAAATGAAAGCTAGAAATGAAACAGCTGATGATAGCTACTCACAGCGTTTTATTAAAGGTGAAACTGATAGTATAGCACCATTAACTTTAATGGAAGGACTTATTAACGTTAAGAATCCTTTAGTGTTCGATATGGATATGGGTAACTGGTCAGCCTCGACTTTGTTAACCTCGGCATCTGAAGAATTTATGGAAGCAGTTGAGGCTGGAGTATCTAAAAAGCTAACTGCTAAACAAACTAAAGCAATTAATAAGTTGATGGAAGAAGCTATTGAAGACGGGCCTAACGCAGACCCTTTGGCTTACTCAGAAAACTTGTTAGACACTGTTTCAATTGCTGAAGGAGAACTGTTTCAGTTATCATTAACAAAAAAACTACAAGGATGGCTTAAAGGTTTAGGTTTTGATTCAATTAAATATAGGAACACTGTTGAGCCAGCGTTAGAAAGCGAGTCATATAGTGAAACATTTTCTTATATCCTGTTTGACCCCACCCAGTTTAAATCTACTTCTGCTGGACGCTTTGATGCTACCGATAAACGTTTTGCTTTTAACACAGGGGGTTCAACTAATAAATATGTTAAAGAGCCTGTGCATGAACCAAGTCGTTTAGCCTCAATGGTAGGTATTTCAGATGAAGATCTTAAATGGGCTAGAAGTCAACGTACTCGTTTTGGTAAGAAGGCTGCGTTAGATGGGCAAGGAGATGCAGCAGCTCACTTAGCTTTAGGATATATAGCAAGTAGATCTAAGAATCCTCGTTTAGCTCATACAGCTATCCAAGCTAGGGAACTACCTTTCATTTCTTTTGACCTAGTTGGTGGGAAGATGGATAGGCATAATAATAATTTAGGTTCTTCAATACAAGCGGACAACTACGCTGATGCTCAGAAACAAATAAACGAGTTAATCCGTAGTAAGAAAGCTATATATATGACACCTGAAGAAAGCTACTCTCGAAGAGGGTATAGTAAAGGTGGGGCAGCTTACACCGTTAAAGCTGGTGATAACTTAACTAGGATTGCTAAGGCTAACAACACAACCGTAGAAGCCCTAGTAGCTTTGAATGGTATTGAAAACGCTAATAAAATCTTTGTGAACCAAGCTATTAAACTTCCTAAGAAAAAAGCTGTAGAGGTTTTACAGACTAGGGCAACTACACGTAAACGTGGGCAAGCTCCCGTCGTTAAAAATGGCTATAAAGAAAATGGATTTTTCTCTGATCTAAGAGCAGCCGCTTCAACTCAAGTAGCTAAAAACTTCATTGATTTCTTTAATCCCTTTGTAGGTGTTAAGACAGAAGAAGATTATAACCCACAGGTAGTTGATACTCTACGCCAAGCAGCTATAAACGCTCGCAAAGACGGGCGGATGAACATTGATTATGGTGACTATAACCTGAAAGAATCTAATGTCAGAGCGCAAGTAGCTTCAGTCGGACAGAGAACACGGGATAATTTACAAAGTCGAATGATGACGGGTGATATTACACCTACAGAGGAAACAGCTTTCTCTATTGGTGGTGCCACGTTAATTGAAGAAGACGGTAACTTATATGCTCATGACGTATATGATTTTAGCAAAATAAAAGAGCGGGCAGCTAAAGCCATACCCGATAAATATAATAAGCTGCGAAGGTTACTGGGTAAAACTTCATTGCCGTTCAATGCTTATGAAAGTAAAATACTCTTAGGCCCTACGTCTGATTTTGCCGCCCCTCGAAAGAAGGTAGCTATTGGAGGCGTAGCTAAAATATTAGCTCCTCGTATGGCTGAAGGTTTTTATAGCGCATTAGAAAAAGCAGGGTTGAAGCTAGAGCGTAAGAAGGGTACGGCTCAAGCATTCATCAATGATTTAAAGAAAGGCGATAAAGTAACCACTGATGAGCTACAATGGACAGGCGTTGAAGACACATTACGTGTTAAAAATAACTGGACAAAGGAAGAGGTACAAGATGTTGTAGCCAATAGTCGTGTAGGTGTTGAAACTAAAAAGGGAAGTCCTGATTATGTAGACCCTGACGATGGCGCTTATGACTTTGACACAGCTTATGATGAAATAACTACTGGTAATGTTTGGCAAGTAGCTGAACTAGAGCAAAGTCGTCCTGCTGATTATGAAAAATATATATCAGGAACAATGAGCTTTGACGAAGCTGAAAAGTTTGAGTTAGATGCCAAAAGTTTTGTCAACAGGTCATTATCTAAGGAGGAAACCGCTGCTAGTGGATCATTTGATTTTAGTACAGACTATGCAGAGTATACAGTAGCGGGGAAGGCTGGGGGAGAACCACAAAACTACCGAGAGGTTTTAATCCAAGTACCGAAAACAGAAAAACTAAAAGACGTTCAGCACCATTCTGAGCACTTTGAATCAGCACCTGATTTTAAAAGCACGATAGCTCACTTACGTTTGTCTGATGGTCTGGGCGGTAAAAAACTTGATGAGCCTACTTTAATTATTGAAGAGGTACAATCTGATTACCACCAACAAGGTAACAAGTTTGGTTATGGAAAAACTGGCGTTACTTATACTAAAGATGAAATAGATGAAATAGGTAAGGGTTATAGAGACTTGTTCTATAGTAAGTTTACAAAACAATTTTCTGAAGGCTTTGACGATATAGAAGAATTGATGGAGGAAGCTGTTGACTTTACCGCTGACACTGGAGTAGTACTAGAAGAGCTGCTAAGTCTAGGACTTACTAAAGAAGGGGCTGATGAGTTTGCTGAAAAGTTTGTAAACTATAAGATTAAAGATCTCGATTTAGAACAGGAACTAGCGTCATATACAAATGAATATAATCCAAAGTACATTGATGATCCTGAAAAAGCTAATGATGTTTATTTCAAACAGCAGGAACTGGAAAAAGAATTCATAAAAGAATTAAAAGATTCAGACCCTGACGCAGCAAGAGCTTATGAAAAGTATCTTAATGACGACACAAATACTGATACTGTACCTGAAGCACCGTTTAAAAAGACTTGGCATAAATTGGCAATCAATAAAGCTTTAATAGAAGCTGCTGAAGAGGGTAACGCACGAGTAGCTATTACTACAGGTAAGCAGCAACAAGATAGGTATGGTGAGGCTGGTGGTAAACTAGGTGAAAAGTACGACACAACTTATCTTTCTTATCTTAAAAAGTTCGGTAAGAAGTATGGTGTTAAACCCCAGCTAGAAGCAGTTGATGTAGGGGGTATAACTACAGACTTAAACGTTTTAGAAATTACCGCTGAGATGAAAGCAGATATATTAAAAGGTCTACCACAATTCGCTGAAGGAGGTTTAGTTACTGATGAGTGATTTTAAATATTTTAACAGAGAAGAGTTTGACTGTCAAGAGACTGGTGAGAATAAAATTAGTGATGAGTTTATACACAAACTAGATAAGCTTAGAGAGTCTTGTGGCTTTTCATTCACTATCACATCAGGCTATCGAAGCTCCAAGCATAGCATTGAGCAGCGTAAAGCCAAGGCAGGTACTCATGCACAAGGGATTGCAGCAGACATTAAAGTCTCTGGAGGCGCACAGCGCATGAAGATTGTGGAGGAGGCGTTAGCATTAGGCTTTACAGGTGTAGGGGTTGCTAAGACTTTTGTACATGTTGACATTAGGGAAACTACTCCCGTGTTATGGTGCTATTAAGATGATTAATTTAAGCGCACTAATTGGGCCTGTTACAGGATTACTAGATAAATTTATAGAGGACAAAGATCAAAGGAATGCTATCGCTCACGAACTTGCTACAATGGCGACTAAACACGCACAGGAACTGGCTAAAGGACAGCTTGAAGTTAATAAAACTGAAGCAGCACATAAGAATTTATTTGTTGCAGGTTGGCGACCGGCTGTTGGATGGGTCTGTGTGCTGGGCATGGCGGGTAATTTCTTGGTCATTCCCGTGGCTAATTTTACACTGGCTTTGGCTGAGTCTGCAATCAATATCCCACTAATACCTACATCTGAAATGATGCCTATACTTATGGGGATGTTAGGTTTAGGTGCTATGAGAACAGTGGAGAAAACAAAGAAAGTTAATAGGGATCATTAAAGGAGAAACGTGTGAATGAAATAAAAAACATTGCGGGCCATAAAGATTATGAACTCAAGGACGGTAGAACGGACGCTCTTTATTTAGAGATAATGGAACTCATAACTAAAAAATTTAATGGTGCAGCCCTCACCCCCACTGAGGCTATCGGTACTTTAGATTGGGTTAAGACTGTAATCATAATGACTAACACAAATTTCAACGAAGAGCTTTAACGCATAGGGGGAGTATGGATATAGATAATATACCAATGGTGCGTTTAACTTGGAAGGACGCACAGGAAGGGGTAGGAACTTGGGAAAGCCTAGAAGATATTATAGCGCATGAACCAGCCACCTGTCAAGAAGTAGGTTGGCTTATATTTAAAGACGATAAAAAAGTAATTGTTATGAGGTCTAGGATAGTTGAAGAGGACGGGAGCGTGTCGGAAGGCAGTGCTCACATAGCTATACCAACGTCATGGCTTATAAAAATAGAAGAGTTGGAAGCCTTTAAAGACATTAAAGCATGAGCACACAGGAGCGTAAAGCATGAGCACAGCTAAGAAAAAAACTAAAGAGATTATACTCCCATGTATATTTGGAAGATTTAGGATACAAGCTCAAGCAATAGTTCTATATCCTTTTGTGTTTTATAAAAGCCAAGAAGCTAAAGATAAATATAGGGCGCATGAAATGATCCATGTTGAACAAGTACAACGGTTAGGTTGGTTTAAATTTTATGCCTCTTATCTACGGGAATCGTATAAGGTAGGTTACTGGGAAAACAAATATGAAATAGAAGCTAGAGAAAGATCAGGGGTTTAACTATGGCAGCTAAGAAAAAAACTAAATCAAAAGTAAATG
>TARA_R110002074_G_C12557098_1_pt1 | contig 15142 bp, 11 predicted proteins | sample TARA_R110002074 | Tara Oceans TARA_R110002074 (sample SAMEA4397215) | marine metagenome | biome: Polar Biome; feature: [MIX] marine epipelagic wind mixed layer (ENVO:01000061); material: water (ENVO:00002006), including particulate matter (ENVO:01000060) such as... | depth 10-100 m
ACATTGACATGAGGCTTGTTTCTTTGAAATTTTTCTTTAGACATTTCCGTTACCCATCATTTCTTAATTTAATTAAAAATCCTACTCTTTATCTTTTCTTCGATAGCCTTTGGTACGGCTATATATTTTTCAAAACGCATACTGTACGTCGCCCTTCCCTGTGTCGCTGACCTCAGGTCAGTTGAATAGCCAAACATTTCAGCCAATGGCACCTCAGCGTCAATAGTCTTTCCAGATGGACCATCATCCATCCCATGAATAATTCCTCTACGCTTATTTAGATCACCAACAACATGACCCATATAATCTTCTGGCGTAACCACCTCAACTTTCATCACGGGTTCTAATACAACCGGACTAGCATTTGCCGCCCCATCTTTAAAACCAATTGAACCCGCTATTTTAAACGCCATTTCGTTAGAGTCAACATCATGATACGAACCATCGTATAAAGTTACCTTTATATTGATCATGGGATAACCGGCCAAAACACCATTTTTCATCTGCTCTTTAACGCCAAGCTCAACCGCAGAAATATATTCTTTTGGTACAGCACCACCAACAACAGCATCAACAAATTCAAACTCTTTGCCTTCTAATGGTTCGATTTCCAACCATACGTGTCCATATTGACCACGACCACCAGACTGCCTAATAAACTTACCTTCTTGCTTAACGCTTTGACGAACGGTCTCGCGATAAGCAACTTGTGGCGTACCAACATTGGCTACAACTGCATATTCTCTTTTCAAGCGATCAACAATTACTTCAAGGTGTAACTCACCCATACCTGAAATTATGGTCTGCCCCGATTCCTCATCGGTATGTACTTTAAATGAAGGATCCTCTTGAGCCAACTTACTCAGGGCAATCGCCATTTTATCTTGATCTTGTATGGTTCTAGGCTCAACCGCAATTGAAATAACGGGTTCCGGAAACTCCATACGCTCAAGAGTAATAGGTTCTTTTATTGAACATAAGGTATCGCCTGTTGATACACTTTTAAATCCAATTGCAGCCGCAATATCACCGGCATACACCTCTTTAACATCTTGCCTATCATTAGAGTGCATCTGAACCAATCTTCCAATGCGCTCTTTTTTATTCTTTAGTGGGTTAAGAACGGTATCACCTACCTTCAAAACACCCGAGTAGACCCTAAAGAAAGTCAATGTACCCACAAAAGAGTCCATTGCAACCTTAAAAGCTAATGCAGAAAAAGGAGCCTTATCATCAGCAGGCCTCGAATCTAGCACTTCTTCACTATCCGTTACCGCGGCCATAATATCTGGCACATCAACTGGTGACGGTAAATACTCAACAACAGCGTCCAACACGGCCTGAACCCCTTTGTTCTTAAAGGCACTGCCACATAAGACTAAAACAATCTCATTCCTAAGCGTCCGCATACGCAAGCCACGCTTAATATCTTTATCACTTAAACCGCCGGACTCCAGATAAGAATCCATCAATTCTTCGTTACCATCCGCCGCAGCTTCAACGAGTTGCTCACGATGAAATTCGCACTGCTCTTTATATTCAGACGGTATCTCATCGATTACATGAGTAAGACCTTTATCGTCCGCATTCCAATAAATAGCTTTCATCCTGATGAGGTCAACAACACCTTTAAACTCATCTTCAGCGCCAATTGCTAATTGCAAAGGAACTGCGTTACAGCCCAACCTATCCTTTAACTGCTGCACAACTCTTAAAAAACTTGCACCAGCTCTATCCATTTTGTTAACGAAGGCGATACGCGGCACTTCGTACTTATCTGCCTGCCGCCAAACGGTTTCAGACTGCGGCTCAACGCCACCTACCGCACAAAAAACGGCGCAGGCGCCATCCAATACCCTTAACGACCTTTCAACTTCTATCGTGAAGTCAACGTGGCCAGGCGTATCAATTATATTGATACGGTGCGCATTAAACTGCTTATCCATTCCGGACCAGAAACAAGTTGTAGCAGCAGATGTAATGGTTATTCCACGCTCTTGCTCTTGCTCCATCCAATCCATGGTCGCCGCACCATCATGGACCTCTCCAATCTTATGCGACACACCTGTATAAAAAAGTACTCGCTCAGTTGTTGTCGTTTTACCAGCATCAATATGAGCCATAATGCCAATATTCCGATAATCCTCTATTGGAGTAGAACGCGGCATTGTTATTCCTAAAACTATCTTTAAATATTGACTACCAGCGGAAGTGAGAGAATGCTTTATTAGCTTCAGCCATTCGATGAGTATCTTCGCGCTTCTTAAAAGCAGATCCTCTATTCTCAATCGCATCCATTACTTCACCAGCCAGTCTAGCTGCCATCGTACGCTCACTGCGTTTACGAGATGCATCGATCACCCAGCGCATTGACAAACCCATTCTACGAGAAGGCCTAACTTCAACTGGTACTTGATAAGTAGCTCCACCAACGCGTCGTGACTTAACCTCAACTGCTGGCTGAACTTTTTCAAGTGACGAAATTAAAGCCTCAACCGGATTTTCCTGTCCTTTAGACTCAAGTATATCAAGAGCGGTATAGACAATACCTTCCGCTATAGACTTCTTACCATCAACCATGATCATATTCATAAACTTAGCTAATACCAAGTTGCCAAATTTAGGATCCGGTAAGATCTCTCGTTTTGTTGCTGATTTTCTTCTAGACATTTTTTAACTCAATTGTTTGTAATAGTTATTTTTTAGGTCGCTTAGCACCGTATTTAGAACGACCTCTTCTACGCGCTTCCACGCCCGAAGTATCTAAACTACCTCGGACTACGTGATAACGCACACCGGGTAAATCCTTTACACGACCACCACGAATTAAAACGACGGAGTGTTCTTGAAGATTATGACCTTCACCGCCGATATAGCTGGTGACTTCTGCGCCATTGGTTAATCTAACACGGGCTACTTTACGTAACGCTGAGTTTGGTTTCTTTGGTGTAGTCGTATACACACGAGTACATACACCCCTTCTTTGCGGGCAAGCTTCTAGCGCTGGAACGTTGCTTTTTTCTAGCTTACGCTTTCTAGGTTTACGGACTAGTTGGTTTATGGTTGTCATAACTTATCAAGAGCTCCTAAAACTCGTGCAATACAATCTAAACATGTTCGTTAAAACACGTTCTTTATATTTATCGTTGATATAATTAATGGATTAAAATTTCAATCCAGTTAAGAGCGAGGATTTTAGGCAGATATCCCCATGCTGTCAAGCAGAATGACCGTAAAATTAGCTATTAATAAAAAAGCCGACCCATATATTGAGTCGGCTTAATTTTAAGCTACCAGCTAATTTTTACAGCTTATTTCTTACAGGTTCAAGGCTTGTTTCAGAGCCTCTTCCGCCTCATCATGAGATGCGGCAGTACTAACCTCTTCCACCAGCTCTGGTTGCAGTGCAGCGAGTTTATTTTTCCTGCGCTCAATATGATGAGCCAAACCCGTACCAGCCGGTATTAGACGACCAACAATAACGTTTTCTTTCAAGCCCTGCAAATCATCTCTGGTACCTCGTACAGCAGCGTCTGTTAGCACTCGAGTCGTTTCCTGGAAGGATGCAGCGGAGACAAAGGATTCAGTCGCTAACGAAGCCTTGGTGATCCCTAGCAACACATGGTCAGCCGTCGCTGGAATTTTACCCTCGGCTTCAAGCCTTTCATTTTCTTCAAGGTAACGAGTTTTTTCGACTTGCTCGCCTTTAATATAGGAAGTATCACCACCAGACGTGATTTCAACTTTACGAAGCATTTGTCTAATAATGACCTCGATATGCTTATCGTTGATTTTAACGCCCTGTAAGCGGTACACATCTTGAATTTCATTGACCAGGTATCTCGCCAGCTCAAACACACCCCTTAACCTCAGGATATCATGCGGTGTAAGCTCACCTTCGGCAATTGTTTCGCCTTGTTCAACGTGCTCACCTTCAAATACAGTAATGTGTCTCCATTTTGGAATGAGTAGCTCTTTAGTCTCTCCTTCCTTATCCGTCACGATTAAACGACGCTTGCCCTTAGTTTCTTTACCGAAACTTACGATACCGGTCATTTCAGCGAGAATAGCTGGGTCCTTTGTTTTACGTGCCTCAAATAGATCGGCTACTCGTGGAAGACCACCTGTGATATCACGTGTTTTACTGGATTCTTGAGGAATCCTAGCGAGAATATCCGCACTTACAACATCCATTCCATCGGTGACGTTAACCACGGCACCTGCTGGCATCACATAATGCACAACAATATTGGTTCCAGGGACGCAAATAGGCTCTCCACTTGCATTGACCAGGGTAATCGCTGGTCTTAAATCTTTACCGCTGGAACCACGTTGCTTAGCTTCCGTAACGACCAATGAACTTAAGCCAGTAATTTCATCTGTTTGCTGCTGTACAGAAACACCCTCAACGAAATCACTAAAGATCACTTTACCCGTCACTTCGGTAATAACTGGGTGAGTATGTGGGTCCCAGGTAGCTAGTACTGAACCTGCTTTTAGCACCTCGTCTTCCTTGGCATTTAATTCTGAACCGTAAGGTATTTTATAACGTTCTCTTTCGCGGCCGTATTCGTCAACCACGCTTATTTCGCCAGAACGAGAAATAACAATTAATTTGCCATCTCTATTCTCAATGGTTTTTAATTTATCATTAAATTTTAGTGTTCCTATAGACTTAATCTGGATATTATTAATAGCCGCTGAACTAGACGCCGCGCCACCAATATGGAATGTACGCATCGTCAGCTGTGTGCCAGGCTCACCAATTGATTGAGCTGCTACAACACCAACGGCCTCACCTAGATTAACTAAATGTCCACGAGCCAGGTCGCGTCCATAACACATTTTACACATGCCTTTTCTATTTTCACAACTGATCGCCGAACGAACAATGACCTTGTCTACACCGTTTTCTTCGAGTCGCTCCACCCAGGCTTCATCAATCAAGGTGTTTCTTTCAACGACAATTTCATTAGTGGAAGAATTGAGAACATCTTCAGCAATGACTCGACCTAGTATCAAATTACCTAAAGGCTCAACGACCTCACCACCTTCAATTAGCGGTGTGACCTCAAGTCCATTTAATGTGCCACAATCATCGGTAAGCACAACCATGTCCTGTGCAACGTCGACCAGGCGACGAGTAAGATAACCAGCATTAGCAGTTTTAAGAGCTGTATCAGCCAAACCTTTACGCGCGCCGTGAGTAGATACAAAGTACTGCAGAACGTTTAAGCCTTCTCTAAAGTTAGCCGTAATAGGTGTTTCAATAATTGAGCCATCTGGTTTAGCCATCAAACCACGCATACCAGCAAGCTGACGAATCTGAGCTGCTGAGCCACGGGCGCCAGAATCGGCCATCATGTAAACAGAGTTAAATGATTTTTCCTGTACCGTTGCGCCACTTGAATCTATGACGTCGTCAGTACCTAAGTTTTTCATCATCGCGTTAGCAACTTGCTCATTGGTATGAGACCAAATATCAATAACTTTATTGTATCTCTCACCATTTGTTACTAAACCAGAAGAGTACTGGCTTTGAACCTCTTTAACTTCTTTTTCAGCCGCTTTGATTAACTTACCTTTTGAGTCAGGAATAACCATATCGTTGATACCAAACGAAACACCTGAACGCGTAGCGTTAGAAAATCCGAGGTACATCAGTTGATCGGCAAAAATCACAGTTTCTTTGTCACCTAATTGGCGGTAGCACGCGTCAATCAACTGCATAATGACTTTCTTGGTTAAATCTTTATTAACCAGATCAAAGCTCAGTAGTTTTGGAACAATTGCCCAAACCTGAGCTCGGCCAATAGTCGTCTCAACCAGGCGTCTTGTAGAGCTTACGTCACCTGCATCGTTAGTGTGCTGCTCTTCTATGCGAATTTTTACTTTCGCGTGAATTTTAACAACTCCCGCCTGTATCGCCCTAGTAGCTTCATGCACATCACTAAAGACCATGCCTTCGCCCAGTGCATTGATTTTTTCTCTGGTCATATAGTACAAACCAAGAACAACGTCCTGCGATGGAACAATCACAGGCTCGCCATTAGCTGGTGAGAGAATGTTATTCGTAGACATCATCAATGTACGCGCTTCTAACTGCGCCTCGATTGATAGTGGAACGTGAACGGCCATTTGATCACCATCGAAATCGGCGTTAAACGCAGAACAAACCAATGGATGAAGCTGAATCGCTTTACCTTCAATCAAAATTGGCTCAAAAGCTTGAATGCCAAGACGATGAAGAGTGGGCGCACGGTTAAGCATAATCGGATGTTCACGGATCACTTCTGCCAAAATATCCCATACTTCTGGTCCTTCACGCTCAACCAGTTTCTTAGCCACTTTGATAGTCGTTGCTTCACCGCGAAGCTGTAATTTACTAAAGATAAATGGCTTGAATAACTCAAGCGCCATTTTTTTAGGTAGGCCACATTGATGAAGCTTTAAGGTTGGACCCACAACAATTACTGAACGTCCAGAGTAATCAACACGCTTACCGAGCAAGTTTTGACGGAAACGTCCTTGCTTGCCTTTAATCATATCGGCTAAAGATTTAAGCGGACGACGGTTAGTTCCCGTGATCGCACGACCACGCCTTCCGTTATCTAACAGGGCATCGACAGATTCTTGCAGCATACGTTTTTCGTTGCGAACAATAATATCTGGTGCGCTGAGATCGAGCAGCCTGTGAAGACGATTATTTCTATTGATAACGCGACGATACAGATCATTTAGATCAGATGTTGCAAAACGCCCACCATCAAGAGGAACAAGGGGCCTTAATTCAGGCGGCAAGACAGGTAACACTTTTAAGATCATCCACTCAGGCTTGTTTTTTGAAGCCACTAACGCTTCTAAAACTTTTAGCCGTTTTGAAATTTTCTTTATTTTTGTTTCAGACTTTGTATTATTGATATCTTCATGAGATTTATCCATCTCAGCTTGTAAATCAAGCGACTTAAGCAAGCCATCAACCGCTTCCGCACCCATAAGCGCAGTGAACTCATCACCGTGCTCTTCAAGCGCTTCAAGATACTCTTCTTCGGTTAGCAAGATGCCTGCTTCCAAAGTCGTCAAACCTGGATCAATAACCACGTAGGATTCAAAGTACAAAACACGTTCAATATCACGTAAGGTCATATCCAACAATAGCGCGATTCTTGATGGTAGTGATTTCAAAAACCAGATATGCGCAACAGGACTCGCTAAATCAATATGCCCCATCCGCTCACGGCGAACTTTAGAAAGTGTGACTTCAACACCACATTTTTCGCATATTACACCGCGGTGCTTTAAACGCTTGTATTTACCGCATAAGCATTCGTAATCGCTTACAGGGCCAAAGATCTTGGCACAAAACAAGCCATCGCGTTCAGGCTTGAAGGTACGATAGTTAATCGTTTCAGGTTTTTTAACCTCACCATACGACCATGACCTGATCATATCGGGTGAAGCCAGACCTATACGAATGGCGTCAAATTCTTCTGTTTGGTTTTGCTGCTTTAAAAAATTGAGTAGATCTTTCAAGACCGTATCTCCTTGTTATCTGTTTTTGTACAATTTAAATGGAATAGAATGAGAATTAATCCTGTTCCAGCTCAATATTGATACCTAATGCTCTAATTTCTTTAATCAACACATTGAATGATTCAGGCATACCTGGGTCCATCGTATGGTTTCCATCAACAATGTTTTTGTACATTTTCGTACGTCCTGCAACATCATCAGATTTAACCGTTAACATCTCTTGTAAGGTATAAGCCGCGCCATAAGCCTCAAGCGCCCACACTTCCATCTCACCGAATCGCTGACCACCGAATTGCGCTTTACCACCCAGCGGCTGCTGAGTAACTAAGCTATACGGTCCAGTAGAGCGAGCATGCATTTTGTCATCGACCAAGTGATTCAGCTTGAGCATATACATGTAACCCACGGTTGTCTCACGATCAAAAGCGTCGCCAGTACGACCATCATATAGTTGAACCTGGCCGGAATCAGCTTTTCCTGCAAGACGTAACAGTTGCTTAACGTCTTCTTCAGAAGCACCATCAAATACTGGAGTCGCCATTGGGACGCCACCTTTCAAGTTTTCTGATAGTTCTAAAATTTCAGCATCTGTGAACGAATCTAAATCTTCTTTACGCCCACTGGTGTTATAAATTTTATCTAAGAATTTCCGTAATTTATCGACTTTAGTTTTCGCTTCGAGCATTTTACCAATTTCGATACCCAGACCTTTTGCCGCCCAGCCTAAGTGAGTTTCCAGCACCTGCCCCACGTTCATACGTGATGGAACACCGAGGGGATTAAGTACGATGTCGACTGGCGTGCCGTCTTCCATGTATGGCATATCCTCTTCAGGGACGATCATAGAAATAACACCTTTGTTACCATGGCGCCCGGCCATTTTATCACCTGGTTGAATACGACGTTTAACGGCGAGATAGACCTTCACCATTTTTAACACACCCGGCTGAAGATCATCACCCATGGTGATTTTTTTACGCTTTTCTTCGAATAACTCGTTGAAATCGATGCGTTGCTGCTCTACTTGCTCAGCAACTGTTTCAAGTTGAATATTGATGTCTTCGTCTTTCAACTTAATTTTAAGCCATTCTTGTTGAGTTAAAGTCGACAGGTATTCACTCGTTATTTTTGCACCCTTCTTCAACTTATTAGGGCCAGAAACAGCTTCTTTATCCAGTATCAATTTCTCGACTCGGGCAAAGATATCACCTTCGACAATTCGTAATTGATCATTAAGATCTTTTTTAACTTTACTAAGCTCAGCGTCTTCAATTTCCAACGCACGATGATCTTTTTCGACGCCTTCACGAGTGAATATTTTGACGTCAATGACGGTACCTTGCATGCTCGAAGGAACGCGTAATGACGTATCTTTCACATCTGATGCCTTTTCACCAAAAATAGCTCTAAGAAGCTTTTCTTCTGCTGTTAATTGGCTTTCACCTTTAGGCGTTACTTTACCGACAAGAATATCGCCACCCTTTACTTCAGCACCAATATAGACGATACCTGAATCATCTAGCTTAGACAGCGCACCTTCACCTACATTGGGTATATCCGCCGTAATTTCTTCACAACCTAATTTAGTATCACGAGCAACACATACCTTTTCTTCAATATGTATTGTGGTTAAACGATCTTCTTTGACCACTTTTTCAGAAATCAATATTGAATCTTCGAAGTTGTAGCCATTCCAGGGCATGAACGCGACCAACATATTTTGACCTAACGCTAATTCACCCATATCTGTTGAGGGTCCGTCAGCGAGCACGTCACCTTTGGCTACGATATCGCCCGGTTTAACTAATGGACGCTGATTAATACAGGTATTTTGGTTTGAACGCGTGTACTTTGTACAGTTGTAGATATCTACACCTGATTCACCAGTATCGGTTTCATCGTCATTAACACGAACAATAATTCTTGATGCGTCTACGTCATCGATTACACCACCGCGGCTAGCGATGATAGTAACACCTGAATCAATCGCCACAGCGCGTTCCATACCGGTTCCAACTAAAGGCTTATCCGCCCTTAATGTTGGTACAGCCTGGCGTTGCATATTCGACCCCATCAATGCACGGTTGGCATCATCATGCTCTAAGAATGGAATAATGGAGGCCGCAACAGATACAATCTGTTTTGGTGAAACGTCCATATAGTCAATTTTATCTGCTGTCGTTATTGCAAATTCTTCCGAGTGACGACAGGTCACCATATCATCTGTCAGACAGCCATTCTTATCGATTCCAGCGTTCGCCTGTGCGATGTAGAAACGACCCTCTTCAATCGCAGACAAATAGTCTACTTGATCAGTCAGTTTGCCATCGACTACTTTTCTATAAGGCGTTTCTAAAAAACCATACTCATTTGTTCTTACATAAACAGCCAATGAGTTAATCAAACCGATGTTTGGACCCTCTGGCGTTTCAATAGGACAAACGCGGCCATAGTGCGTCGCATGAACGTCACGAACTTCAAAGCCCGCTCTTTCTCGCGCCAAGCCGCCAGGACCTAAGGCTGAAACACGTCGCTTATGAGTAATCTCTGATAACGGATTATTTTGATCCATAAATTGAGACAATTGACTCGAACCAAAAAATTCTTTAATAGCTGCAGCAACTGGCTTCGCATTGATGATTTCTTGTGGCATCAAGCCTTCTGAATCGGCAATAGATAAACGCTCCTTAACAGCACGCTCAACACGGACCAGACCTACCCTAAATTGATTTTCGACCATTTCGCCAACTGAGCGAATTCGTCTATTACCCAAGTGATCAATATCATCAACAGAACCGTTACCGTTACGGATACTGATCAGTTCTTTTAATACCGCAATAATATCATCATTACTTAAAACACCCGGACCCACGATTTCATCACGGCCAATACGAAGGTTGAACTTCATGCGACCTACTGTAGACAGGTCATATCGATCGAGTGTAAAAAATAAGTTCTGAAATAATTTAAGCGCTGATTCTTTAGTTGGAGGCTCACCAGGGCGCATCATTCGATAAATTTCAACTAATGCATCTAATTGATCCTGAGTAGAATCAATATTTAGTGTGTTAGAAATAAACGCGCCTTTGTCTAAATCATTGACGTATAAAGTTTCAATTTTAGATACACCGCTATTGATAATTTCATCGAGGTTTTCTTCAGTCACTTCGGCATTTAAATCTGCAACAATTTCGCCTGTTTCTGTATTAACAATAGCCGACGCGAGAATTTTTCCTATTAAATAATCATTAGGAACATCAATTTTAGTTACTTCTGCTTTTGTAAGGTCACGAATGTGCTTCGCTGTAACGCGACGGCCTTCTTCTATAACGACTTTACCTTTTACCTTAACATCGAAATTAACGATCTCACCACGCAACCTTTCAGGCACCAGATCCAACGTTAAAATCGATTTTTTAAGATTAAACACGTTCTTTTCAAAGAACATATCTATTATTTGATCGTTGGTAAATTCAAGCGCCTTTAATAAAACAGTCGCTGGAAGTTTTCTACGTCTGTCGATGCGGACGTACACTATATCTTTATGATCGAATTCAAAATCCAACCAAGAACCACGGTAAGGAATAACACGTGCTGAGAAGAGTAGCTTGCCTGATGAATGGGTTTTACCCTTGTCGTGATCAAAGAACACACCTGGAGAACGGTGTAACTGGGAAACAATAACGCGTTCAGTACCATTAATAACGAACGTTCCATTACCTGTCATTAGTGGTAACTCACCCATATACACTTCTTGTTCGCGTATATCTTTTACTCTTTTTGAACCCGCAGGGGATTCTTTGTCGTATATGACGAGCCTTGCCTGAACACGCAATGGCGATGCATACGTAGCACCACGAGACTGACATTCTTTAACGTCAAATTTGGGCTTGCCAAGGCGGTAACTAACGTACTCCAGGACCGCATAACCAGTATGACTGGTAATAGGAAATACGCTGCCTAGTGCCGCATGAAGACCTACCGCGTCAAGCTGATCAGCATCTGATACATCAGATTGAAGAAAACGTTTATAAGAACTTATTTGTGTTTCAAGCAAATAAGGTGTTTCCATAACACCTTCTTGAGTACCAAACGTTTTGCGAATACGTTTCTTCTCAGTAAATGAGTACGCCATTTTTAAACCCTTATCTTTCGTTATATTCAATCTAATCGACTAAATTAGCTTGAAAATTATTGTCCTACAACGGGAAATAGGTCGGTAGTTAAAACTACCGACCCTATTTTCAAAGCTTTTACAGCTTTTTAAAGCAACAAGAATTACTTAACTTCAACAGAAGCGCCTGCTTCTTCAAGTTTCTTCTTGGTTTCTTCAGCTTCTTCTTTAGACACGCCTTCTTTAACAACAACTGGTGCACCTTCGACCATTTCCTTAGCTTCTTTTAAGCCAAGTCCAGTAATCGCACGAACAGCTTTAATTGCTGACACTTTGTTTTCACCGAAGCTCGTCATAACGACGTTAAATTCAGTTTGCTCTTCAACTGCAGCAGCTTCACCGCCAGCAACAGGCGCAGCAGCAACAGCAGCCGCAGCAGAAACACCAAATTTTTCTTCCATCGCTTCAACTAGCTCTACGACGTCCATAACACTCATGTTAGCAATTGCTTCTAAAATATCTTCTTTGGAGACAGCCATGGTCTTAACCCCTATAATTTAAATTGTATAAAAAAATAATACCTATGCAGCCTGCTTTTGAACGCGGACAGCATCGACAGTTCTAACTAATTTTGCATGTGGTTCTGCAAGCGTTCTGACGAATTTCTCGACAGGTGCTTTCATTACAGACATCAACATACTAATTGCTTGGTCTTTTGTTGGAAGTTTAGATAGTCTTCCGAGCTCTGAAGCATCTAGTAATTGACCGCCAACAGAAACAAATTTAGTTTCTAATTTAGCATTATCCTTACTAAAATCTTTAACCAGTCGAGCCGCCGCACCTGGGTCTTCTAAAGAAAACGCCATGACCAACGGACCAACTAATGCATCTTGAATACAAGCAAACTCAGTATTCTCAACAGCTCTTTTAACCAACGTGTTTTTTACAACACGTAAATAAACACCAGACTCGCGAGCTTTTTTACGCAGCTCAGTCATCTGTCCAACAGTCAGACCACGGTATTCAGCAGCTACAGCAGAAAAAGCTTTTGCTGCAACCTCAGCCACTTCAGCAATAACACTTTCTTTTTGCTCAAGATTTAGTGGCATACGTACCTCCTGACTTCTGTTATGTATCAACATTAAGTTAATACTTTATAAACCCCCTAAAGGGCACCCATGTTAACGGGTCAATCCTAAAATGATTAAGGACCTACCGTCTGCGTAGGACATTAAGTGACGAATCACACCTACGGTCTTTGACGATTGCTGAACGTCAGCAATCCAAAGTTATCGCTTCTTACAGAAGCTTTCTAGCCAATGGTTAAGCTAGACTGATCAACAAGCAGGCCTGGGCCCATCGTTGTTGAAACACTGATTTTTTTAAGGTAAACACCTTTTGAAGCAACTGGCTTTGCCTTCAATAGATCTGACAGCAAGGCTTCAACGTTTTCTTTTAGCGCCTGTTCATCAAAGGTAGTTTTACCAATACTGCATTGAATAATTCCGCCTTTATCGGTTCTGTATCTCACCTGTCCGGCTTTGGCATTTTTGACTGCATTTGCAACATCTGGCGTAACCGTTCCTACTTTAGGATTGGGCATCAAACCACGAGGACCAAGAATTTGACCCAAGGTGCCAACGACGCGCATAGCATCAGGGGATGCAATAACGACATCAAAATTTAGATCACCACCTTTAATTTGCTCTGCAAGGTCGTCCATACCGACGATATCTGCACCAGCTTCCAGCGCTGCTGTTGCGTTGTCACCCTGGGTAAATACAGCAACACGGACAGTTTTACCTGTACCGTTTGGTAACAAGGTCGCGCCCCTTACGTTTTGCTCTGATTTACGCGCATCAATTCCAAGATTAACACTCACATCTACCGATTCTTCAAACTTGGATGTAGCTAATTCTTTTAGCAAGGCAAACGCACCTTTAGCTTCATATGCCTGACCTGCAACAATTTTTGATTGAATTAGTTTTGCTTTTTTAGTTAGTTTTGACATTTACACGCCCTCCACATCAATACCCATACTACGGGCACTACCAGCAATAGTACGTACGGCAGCTTCCATATCTGCAGCTGTAATATCCGACGCTTTTAGCGTAGCGATTTCTTCAAGTTGCGCGCGAGTTACCTTAGCGACCTTAACTGTATTTGGTGTACCACTGCCTTTTTTAATTCCTGCTGCTTTCATCAATAAGATTGAAGCCGGCGTGGTTTTGGTGATAAAAGTAAAGCTCTTATCCACGTATACTGTAATAACTACAGGTGTAGGCAAACCTTTTTCCAGACCTTGAGTTTTTGCATTAAATGCCTTACAAAACTCCATGATGTTTACACCGTGCTGACCCAATGCAGGTCCAACAGGCGGACTTGGATTAGCCTCACCGGCTTTAACCTGTAACTTAATATAGGCACTAATTTTCTTAGCCATAAATACTCCTTATTGGGTCAAACGCCTTACGGCTCCCCTGTTAAAAAATCAGACCTTTTCGACCTGATCGAATTCTAAATCGACTGGCGTAGCACGCCCAAAGATCAATACTGAGGCACGTATCGTACTTTTATCGTAACCAACCTCTTCAACCGTTCCATTAAAGTCCTTAAATGGACCTTCATTAATTCGGATAACCTCTCCAACTTCAAATAACACCTTAGGCCTCGGCTTCTCGATACCCTCTTGAATTCGGTTAAGAATTTTATTCGCTTCAGCCTCAGATATAGGCGAAGGACGGTCACTTTTACCACCAATGAAACCCAACACTTTAGATACATCCTTGACTAAATGCCAGGTAGCGTCATTCAACTCCATCTGAACAAGAACATAACCAGGAAAGAATTTTCTTTCACTGCGTTTTTGCTGCCCTGAGCGCATCTCAACGACCTCTTCAGTTGGTACTAAAATTTCACCAAACTGATCTTGCATACCTTCTCGTTCAATCGCTTCCTCTAATGAACTCTTAACTCGATGCTCAAAATTTGAATAAGCGTGAACTACATACCAACGCAATGCCATATCAATAGCCTTAATTAGTTATCAACCCAATACCCCACATAAGCAGGCCATCGAACATCCATAATAAAATCCCAACCACTAAAACCATTACCACAACGATTAACGTTGTCTGCAAGGTTTCTTTTTGAGTTGGCCAAACGATTTTCTTAAGTTCAATTTTTGAACCTTGAGCAAACTGCCAAAATGACTGCCCTAAATTTGTTGTGTAAGCCAGCCCTACCGCTAAAGATAACACCACTAGCAAACCAATTACTCTAAGCAATAAAGACTGTTCAGAAAAAAAATAAAAACCGAATACCGCAGCAACCATAGCTAGAATCGCTAGAATTAACTTCGCTACATCAAAGTTAGCAGGTTCCTGTTCTGTTTCTACACTCATATTTATGCTTACTATTTATAATTCAACGTTGAGTTATCGGCCACTCAGTGGCAGGCCAGGAGGGAATCGAACCCCCAACCTGCGGTTTTGG
>TARA_R110002074_G_scaffold98438_7_pt1 | contig 15117 bp, 9 predicted proteins | sample TARA_R110002074 | Tara Oceans TARA_R110002074 (sample SAMEA4397215) | marine metagenome | biome: Polar Biome; feature: [MIX] marine epipelagic wind mixed layer (ENVO:01000061); material: water (ENVO:00002006), including particulate matter (ENVO:01000060) such as... | depth 10-100 m
GAAGATAAAAGTGTATTCTTTACTGCGATGCACAAGTAATAGGAGAAGATAGAATGTCAGCCAAAAAGTTTAAATTTGTTTCCCCTGGAGTTTTTGTTAATGAAATTGACAATTCTCAACTCACTGAAGAATCCACTGGTTTGGGACCAGTTATTATAGGTCGATCTGTCCGTGGACCAGCCTTAAAACCAGTTCAGATAAATTCTTTTTCTGAATTTGTAACTGTTTTTGGCGCACCGCCGCCAGCCAACAGTCCCGTTGACGCCTGGCGCTCAGGAGATTTAACTGCTCCTATGTACGCAGTTTATGCTGCACAATCTTGGCTAAGAAATAATAGCCCTATTACTTTTGTTCGACTCCTTGGAGACGAGCACCCAAACAAAACAACCGATACCGGCGAGGCTGGCTGGTATACTAGAGATACTAGTGATAATTTTAACGGAGTTGGAACAACAGGCGGTGGAGCATACGGTCTTTTCATGTGTCCATCATCTTCCTTTACCGGCTCGGTAGGAACCAACATCGTTACTGGCTCGCTCGCTGCGGTTTGGTACTTTAACGAAGGTCATATTACTCTTAGTGGAACAGTCGCGGGCGCTGCTGGGACGGGAGCCGCCTATACAACTTCTAGCTGGGGTATGTTGATTAATAGTGCAGACCCAGCCAGCGGTACTGATAAAGTTTTCCAAGCTGATATCTGGGCGGCAGGTGCCACAAGCCCTAACGACAAAATATGCTTTTCCTTGGATAAAAATTCTGACAAATATATCAGAAAAGTTTTTAATACCAACCCAACACAAGCTAACCACAGATTGCTAACAGACGAAAAGAAATATTTCCTTGGAGAAACTTTCGACCGTCACCGCAGAGAAGCTTATCTTAGTGGGTCAAAAGGGCTTCAGGCAGCGAGCGAAAAAGCGTTTGCAGCAATTGTTCCTCTAAAGAACATCTACGCCGCCGCCGCCCAAGAACAAGGAGACCACAGAAAGCCATCTCAAAATGCTCAAACTGGATGGTTCTTCTCTCAAGACTTGACAACATTGTCTCCTAGAACTAGTATTGGACTGCCAGCAGACCAAGTTACTAACTCTTTCCAAGCGACTTCTATGCAAAACCTATTTAAGTTTCACGCACTTAACTCAGGAGTTTGGGCAACAAAAAATCTTAAGATTTCTATTGCCAACATTAGAGTTACATTAAACTCTCAAAGTCAATATGGCAGCTTCAGCGTTGAGATTCGAAATATTCAAGATTTAGACTCCGCGCCACAAATTGTTGAAAGATTTGACAATTGCAATTTAAACCCAGAATCAGATAGATATGTTGCCAAAGTAATTGGAGATAAGTATCGAACTTGGGATTCAACTAACAATCGCTATATTGTTAATGGAGATTATAATAATAATTCTCGATTTATTCGTATCGAGATGCACGCCGATGTAGCAATGCAGCTTACTGACGAGAGACTTCTTCCTTTCGGAGTTTACGGTCCTCTTAGATTTAAAGCACTCCACTGGGCATCTGGGTCTGCGGGATCAACAACGAACAACGTTGCAGCAAAAAATGTGCCTTTAACGCCTATATGGGGTCTTCCTGCATCGAGTGGCTCAACTCCACTTGGAGGGAAACCAGTTGGTGCTCCAATCGCAAAACGCCCCGATAAAGACAATGCTCCTTTCCTTGCCGTCGATTTCACCAAATCCCCTAGTGAAAATATAGCACTTGGGTCATTTACTGCATCTTTTGAGTACCCTAAGATCTACACAAGAGTAAGTAGCTCCAATGGAAACGTCCAGTCACCAGCAGGCGCATACTTCGGCGCTAGTGTTAATGAAGGCTCGGCTGGATACTCTACTTACGATCAATCAACATCTGATGTATTGCTATCTAAGTCTAGAGGAATTGATGACTTTACTATTGATACCAACTTGCTTGAGCATCACTATGTCTTTACACTAGATGATATCTCGCAGTCAGGATCGGTCGATGTATCTCCAAATGCTTTCTATGCTTCTGGCTCACGGCAAACAGGCTACTCCATGACAGCAGTTACTGGAACTTACGAAGGCGTCCTTGATGCAGGTTTTGACCAGTTTACGACTGTCCTCCACGCCGGTAACGATGGTCTAGACATTTATGAAAAAGAACCTTTTAACAACTCATCCGCTCTCGCCTCCACCGCCACTGGTCTTAATAGCTACGCTTATTACAGCGTAACAAAAGCTATTGATTCAGTGTCTGATGCAGAAGTTGTAGAATACAACCTCGCTACTATGCCTGGAGTTACAAACTCAAAGTTGGGTGATTATCTGGTTAGTGTTTGTGAAAATAGAGGCGACGCACTCGCAATTCTTGATTTACCGAGCGTATACTTACCAGCCACTGACGCAGGGTCTTCCGGTGCCAACCGCTACGGGAACAGCCCTTCTCAGGCGATTACAGCGCTTAAGAATCGTTCGCTTAACAGCAGTTATGCCTGTGCCTATTACCCTTGGGTCCAAGTCCAAGACACCATTAACAATAGGACTCTTTGGGCACCTCCTTCGGTTGCAGCATTAGGGACATTCTCAAGCTCTCAAACTAAAAGTAAGCTTTGGTTCGCTCCTGCCGGATTTAACCGAGGAGGGCTCACAGACGGTTCTGCTGGAATCCCTGTTATTGGCGTGAGAGAAAAGCTCACTTCAAAACAGAGAGATGAACTTTACGAAGCAGGCATTAATCCTATCGCTTCATTCCCCGCCGAAGGCATTGTAATCTTCGGACAGAAAACATTGCAGTTACAAAAATCTGCTCTCGATAGAATTAATGTAAGAAGGCTCATGATTTATGTTAAGAAACAAATTTCTAGAATGGCTAATAACATTTTGTTTGACCAGAATGTTCCAGCCACTTGGAACCGTTTCTTGGCACAGGTTAATCCTTTCTTAGAAGGAATTAGATCTGATTTCGGTCTCACTGACTTTAAAGTTGTTTTGGATGAGACCACAACAACGCCAGACTTGATTGATAGAAATATTCTATACGCCAAGATCTTCCTTAAGCCCGCCCGTGCTATTGAATATATTGCAATTGATTTCAATATTTCGAACACTGGTGCCGCTTTTGACGACTAAAAAAAACTTTAACATCTATTTAATATAAAGGAGAAAACATAACATGGGATTTTGGGGCGCACAAGGCAGCGAAGTTGCAGATCCGAAAAGATCGTTTAGATGGCTTATCAGCTTCGGGAATAACGTAACAGGAGATGGTACTATCGGACTTCAGAGTTGGTATGCTAAAACTTCACAAAAGCCAAATGTTCAGATTAGCGAGACACCACACTCATTCTTAAATCATACTTTTTACTACCCAGGTCGCGCCTCATGGCAAGACCTTCAAGTAACACTTGTAGATCCAGCGAGGGAAAACGATGCTTCAATCGCTCTTATGGATATTCTTCAAAGATCTGGCTATCACATGCCATTGGATGTTACTTCTGCTTCTAAGACTATTACCAAATCTGACGCAGTTTCAGCTCTAGGTGGACAGATATTTTTAGATCAACTTGGAAAAGATGATGCTCCTCAAAACCGCTTGGAACGTTGGACTCTTATCAACCCTTGGGTTAAGTCAGTTGATTTCGGTCAGTTAAGCTACGACACTGAAGATATGGTGAACATTACCTTAACACTTAAATACGATTACGCTACACTAGAGGTCGGCGGTAAGGTCTTACCAACGCCAGGATAAGTTTAGTTAAAAAAGAGGTTTAAATGTCTAGAAATAATTCCGATCGAATGGGCGGCACCAATGTCGATCATACGGGAGCATCTGATGCCCCTCCAGCCGCGACTGAAGACGCACAGGGGGAAAGAGGTCCATTAGACTTCTCTATCCCTACAGAGTTCGTAGATCTGCCTTCTGAAGGAAGGTATTATCCCGAAAACCACCCTCTTCATGGTAAAGAAACTGTTGAGATCAAATATATGACAGCGAAGGAAGAAGACATTCTTACTTCCCCTAGCTTGCTTAAAAAAGGTATGACAATCGATAGACTATTAAGAAGTATCTTGATGGATAAAACTATCGATCCTCAACATCTCCTGTCAGGAGACAGGAATGCAATTATCATTGCTACTCGTAAAACAGGTTACGGCGAAGAATACAAGGCTAGAATAGGATGCCCAGCTTGTTTTAATACTTCTGTTTGGGAAGTTAATTTAGATGACTTGGATATAACAGAAGGCGGCGCTCAGTCTGCTACGGGATATGATGTTGTAGAGAACGATGACGCTACCTTTACTGTAACTTTGCCTAAAAGTAAAGTTAAAGTTGGAGTTAAGCTCTTTACAGGTCGCGAAGAAAAAGCACTAAGCACAGCTATTGAAAAAAGAAAAAAGCACAAATTAGATGAAAACAATCTTACAGAACAGTTAAGAACAATGATTGTTTCAGTCAATGGTAGTAGACAGATATCAGACATTGAAAGGTTCATTAATTTTGTCCCCGCCTTTGATTCAAAATATCTTCGTAATACTTATACAAAGCTGATGCCAAATATTGATATGACTTCTGATTTTGAATGCCCCGAGTGTTCTTACGAATCGCCTATGGAGGTTCCGCTTACTGCGGAGTTTTTTTGGCCTAAGTGAAAAAGTAGCTGAATACGTCTATGAAGAGATCTTTAACTTAAAGTATCATGGCGGTTGGAGTTTTATAGAGGCTTACAATCTACCTATATTCTTAAGAAGATGGTTCATTAACAGACTAGAGAAGCAATTTGTTATGGAAAAAGAGCAAATGGAAAAAGCTCAAAAGAAATAATAATTTTATATATGCTCTGTTGTTTGCGCAACAGAGCATTATTTTTTAGTAATACTATTTATAAGGTAGGGTATTCATAATGGAAGATAAAAGTTTACAAGAACAAGAAATTATAGATCTAGGAATTCACAGGAAAGGCTTGCTTAACGAGACATCTTTAAGAGCCTTTGGTTTGGGAGTTCAGACGATGATCCAGTGGATTTTTGGAGATAATGTTTTTTTTCCAAAAAAAATCAAAGGAACACAGTCGGAAGTTGATAGATTTTTAAGAGCCTTGTCTAGTGAAAAAAATTACATGAAATCATACAAAAATTTTGGCTTGAACGATAAAAGAACCTATGACAACAAGTACAAGCTAGATAAGGCTGTTAAGGATTTTGAAAAAGAGACAAAATTGAAATGGCCATTTAAATAAAGGAAAAATTAAATGGCTAACGAAACATCAATAGAAGATCTACAAAAAAGAATAGCCTTACAAGAAGTAGAAATTGGTCTTTTAAAAGACAAAAACTCGTTTCTTGATGACCAAGAAGCTTTGGCTAGCTCTCAATTGGAGCTAGCTAAAAGAAGACTTGAAACACTCCGTCAGGAAGTACTTCAGCATGATGATATTGCCAACCTTTCAGAAAAAGAATTAAAATCTCTTAAAAAACGCCTTGCTCTAATGCAAGATATTGTCAAGAAAAAAGAAGCAGAAGTTAAGGCAATCAAAGACAGCAAAAAAGCCGCCGAAGATTTAGATGAAATTACAAAAAGGTATCTAGGAACCATAACTATGGTTAATGATGGTTTCAAGGATACATTCTTGGGATCACTCACCGAAGCGCTTATGACTACACAAGGACTTCAAGGAGCTTTGGCAAAAATGTCGAAAGGTATTAAGCTAGCTCCCATCCGAGCATTCCAAAGTATTCTAGGCGAGATAGAAATACAAACAATAGGGATGCTTAAAAACTTATTTGAAGCATCTGCCGAACTAACAAGGCTAACCGGAAGAACAGATGTAGATTTCGCAGCCCAAGCACAAAACTTAGGAAGACAATATTCTGATTTAGCACTGGGAATCGACGAGGCTAACGCCACCTTAGTGGCTCTTAACACAGGATACTCTAATTTTATCAATTTAAGCCCTGCTGCCCAACAACAGCTAAAAGGCGCTACTATGGAATTCCAAGCTCTTGGAATGTCTGCTGGCACTGCTGTTAAGCTCATGGACAGCCTTGGTAAAACAATGGGCATGATGCCAGTAGAAGCACAAAAAACTGTGAGAAGCTTTGTTGCAATGGGTCACCAAACTAGATTTACAGCAGAAGAAATTGGCGATGCTTTCTTGCAATCTTATGATTATTTAGCTTCGTTTGGAGATAAAGCTGACGAAGTATTTAATAACCTGATCGTTCTCGCAGATAAAACTGGCGTTGCGCTGGAAGGAATGTTATCGATAACAAAGCAATTTGACACTTTCAAAGGCGCAGCCGAAGCAGTTGGTAAATTGAATACAGTTCTTGGAGGCAATTTCCTAGACATGCAAAAAATCATGAGAATGGGTTCTGACGAACAATTAAAATATCTTACAAGCACCATTAAAGCCCGTGTAGGCGATATAGATTCTTTAACTACACAAGAGAAAAGATATATTGCGTCTGCTATGGGAGCCAAATCAGTTGGCGAGGCAATGAAACTTTTAAGAGCAGATACTGGAGATGCAGAAAAGGAATTAAAAAAGTTTGGATTGTCAAATGAAAAAGTAAAGAAAATTGCTGAACAATCAAAAACACCCATGAAAGTTATGGCTGTTGCTTTACAGCAATTAGCTATTGATGTTGCCCCCGTGGTCGCAGGCTTTGCAGAAGTTGTAAAAACTGTTGCTGCGTTTATTAGAGAAAACGCTGACATGATTAGAATCGTTGCCTCTATTGGAACGGGCATATTCCTTATTGTAAAAGCTATCCAAGCATACAGGGCTGTTAAGAAATTTCTTGATATAGGCACCGCCGCCACAAAAGCAGCAACTATTGCAGCAGAAGCAAAAGCAACAACTCTCCTTGCTGCCTCCATGACCCAACTCGCCACCGCAGCGAAACTAGCAGCCCCACCAATGGCAGCGCTCGGCGCTTCAATGGTTCCATTAACACTTGCTATTGTTGCAGTTGTAGGTGTCATCGGGCTTATTATTTATTTTATTACAGATCTATTAAAAACAGCTATTAAAGCAGACGCTCCTATTCTAGATCTAGGAGTAGGCATAACAATGTTAGCAGCTTCAATGGGCATAGCTGCCATTGCAGCCCTCCCAGGAGCCGTTGGCATGCTCGCTTTCTCTGCCGCTGTTGCCACTCTAGGTGCCGCATTAATGCTTGTAAGCGGAAGCAAAATGTCTGCAATCGCCCTTGCTTTAAGTTCGATGGCAAAAATAGACTCTGCTTCTGATAGAGTAGCAGATCTAAAAGAAAACATCAAGGCTATAAATGAGCTAGAGATGTCAGACAATGCTATGCAGTTTACAAAAACCATAACAGCGATATCTAATATTGATGAAAATAGCGTCAAGGGATTAGTAGCTGCAAAAGAATTAGCAGTTCAATTAAATGCCACGATAAACGCAGCGAATGCAACAGCATTAGAAAAATTAGTAACTGCATTTAAAGACTTTGGAAATCAAATGACAAGTGACCCTGGTCAATCAATCAATATAACTATGGACGGTGACAAAGTAGCAGCAGGCACTATAAAACGATTTAATAGATCGATAAAGGGTCAAGTACAATACGGAGCAACAGCATGAGCGACGAATTGATGAAAAGAACCGGAGCCACTCCCAAAAAACCCACAGGATTTGTTGATCCCACCGATAGTATTATCAATTCTTCTGAAGGCGGCGGTAAGTTTTTGATAAGATTTTTTCACTTGCCTACGATGAAAAAGGCAAGCGAAGAAATAAGGTTTAAAGCTTTTATTGAGGATTTCTCTGACTCTTACGAATCAAGTTGGAACGAGGAATCAGTTTATGGTCGCATGGACCCTATACCAATATTTCAAAACACGCGCCGAAAGATAACTGTTTCTTTTAATATACCTGCTGCTAGTGAATATGAAGCACAAAAAAACTTAAGAAATATAGACAGATTTATACAAAGACTATATCCAGTTTACAATAGAGTTTCTGGTATGAATGTCTTGTCTACCGCTCCTTTGTGGCGAGTTAAGTTTGCTAATTTAATTTCAAAAAGCAACTCCGGTCTCGGCACAGCCAAAAAAACTGGCTTGGTTTGTTACATAACAGGCTTTAACTTCACACCAGATCTAGACCCAGGAATGATACTTTCTAAGACACAGCTTTTTCCAAAGAATATTAAGGTTAATTTAACTCTAAATGTTCTTCACGAAATAACTCCAGGGTTTATTGATAGTGACAAATTTAACGGTGGCGCACTCAAACACAAGTTCCCATATGGCGTTGGCAACCGTTCAGATGTCGATGATTCTGTAAACAAACAAGCAAGACAACAACAAGCCGTAGATCGAGCTTCGGAAATTGAAAGAATCGCATCGGAGCAGTTAGGCGATATTAGTCCTCACAATACTACAAGGTTTAGAGAAAAATGGAAAACAAGAGAATCTAAACTTGGAGGCAAAAAAACTCCAACACGCTCAGAAGTAAAAAGAGTTTTAAAAAGTTCAGGGCTATATGATACCTATAAAGAATCAGGAGCCAAATATTAATGAGAGACATATTAAAAAGAAAATTTGTTAACGGCACAAGAGCATATCAAAATATTTTTAAGAAAAGAAAAATCCCAGGTGCTGTAACTCAGTATAGAACACCTATACTTAAACATGTCCTGACAGACGAACAACTCGATGAGTTAACTATTGACACTTATATTTGGACTACTGGTGACAGGCTATATAAAATAGCCAATGATTATTACGGAGATCCTCAATATTGGTGGATAATCGCTTGGTTTAATTTAAAACCAACTGAACAACACTTCCAAGCTGGTGATATAATACAAATTCCACTTCCTTTGGAACAAATCTTGATTTTTTTAGATTACGAATAAAGTAGGTTTATTAGATGGCGCTTAGTAACGAACAACTAAAATTACTGGGATCATACCCGCATTTGTTTTTTTTAAGAAATGCTTCTATTCCTGAGACTTTTGATGAGTACTTAGAAAAAACGGGTACAGGCGTATTTGATGAAAGCAGGAAGCTTCTTGACAGCTTTAAGAATGCAATCCTTACGGCTGGATCTGGTTTACCTGAAGTTTTTAAATGGCGAGAAGGTTTAAAATTAGATACATCTGATATACAAAAACTGATCAATAGTTCTACACTAATAGCCAATAACAAGGTTAATCAGATAACAGACGAGACACTTCATATTGGTCGTTCTTTGTATTGGTGGTGGATATTTTTATGGGAAGCGTGTGCCGGAAATCCCAAAGGATTAGAGATAATCTTATCTAATTTTGCCACCGCAGATCTTTCTACTTTCACAGAAGAAGAAAAGATCAGCGAGCTATTAGTACTAGATGGAGAAAAATCGCCATCTATAACATTGAAAGAATCAACACGTTTTAAAAGCAGCAACAATAGTCAAGGCAAAACTGTTGTTGAAGCAGTCTTGCCAGCCCATCCAGGTCCAACCCTCGGTAGAAATGCCGACACAATCAAAGAGCCTGGTCGTAACATACCGTTTCACCCACGCTGGCTTTCGTGGGCTGCTTTTAGCAATACTCCTGAATATTCTTATTTCGGTTCTCCCCATGTTAATATACAGGTCCAACAGCATTTTTGGATACCTCCATTTCCAGGCTTCATGCCCGCCGCGCCTACAAGTTTTTTAGATGAGTCTAGTAACTGGAAAACTACATGGATCGATAAAATTGAAATTCGCAAAGGAGAGATTGCGATGGATCCAATTTTTGAACAAGATCCTCGTATCTTTCCTGATGTCGCAGGCATGGAAATGAAAAATGATAATAATATTGTATACACAACAACTTATATAGACAATGAGCCCCCGCCAACATCTCAAGGACATAGTGTTCGCCCCAAGACTACAAACTCTCTTTTTGCTATTGGAAATTCTGATGTTAACACAGTAATACGACCTGCATTCGATGATGGGAGAGCATACGCAGGTCTGCATAAACCATGGGGGTATTCATCATATGACTCACCAAGTTATGTAGACAATAGCAGAATTCTTGTAGGTAACTCGCTCTCCGACGCCCAAGGTATTTATGCTTCATACAAGCCATCTAGAGCACTCTTCACCGGACCAAAAGTTCAGGGAATGTTCAAGCATTTGGCACCTGTAGTTGAGTTTAATCGCTTTTTTTACAAAGGCAACTCCATCAGCGAAACAGAAGATATTTTTAAACACGTAAAGGCATTTTTTGCAGAGTCGTATGGGGACCTGAATCAAGATAACCCTGTAAGCTGGACTGCATCTAATGGAAGAGAGCAAGCAATCACTGGTGGCTCAGGAAAAGATAAGTTAATCAAAGCTATGACAAATTCGCTCCCTGAAGCAAAGGGATATGACTTGAATGGAATGAACTGGAATGAACTAAAAGAGTTAGCTCTAAGCTTTATAAGTAGTCATCTATATAAAGCCTATACATCTGGTGCTGAAAATCGCCCTAAGTCTCCGCAGTATACATCCGCCAGCCCTGTCGTGCCAACAGGTTTTTACGGATTTCAGGCTCTAGCTCCAGTTTATTCTATGCAGCTTAATGCTTGGACAAACAGAGATAGTCTCGATCGCCCGATTCGTACAAATCTCAGTAATATTTTTTATATATACATGAGTTGGGTTTTAAAAACATTGGCTTCTCTTGATGGCGGCGTTTTTAACACAAGCTATCTTGTACCCGAACATGACACGGGAAACCCAGATTATTTAGACGGCTTCAACCGAGGGCTCGCTATTCATGGACTGATGAACACATTGTTAGGAGGTCTTAACGAAAGATATGGAGCCATTGCAAAAGCAAAAGCTGCTAATGATGGCATTCCTGATGATTCAAGTCAATTGACTGGACAAGCAGATAAATTTGATCTCAATAGCAGACAACAACTGGTGGACAATGCTCAATGTTATCTTTTAAATACTGCAAATCAATGGGCGGAACGACATTCACAATTAACAAAAAAAGATTTTATTGATAATTATAGCTTCACTAGAGTTCAGAACACAACTGAAAATTTTAGCAATTTAATTGGATGGAAAGAAAATGTAATTGATGGTTTCTTGAAAATTAAACCCGCAGAATTAGCCTTACTCCAGCCAAGAATAAGATTATTTAAACAAAGAGACCTTGACAAAGGATTTAAAACTATTGATGTCGCCGCTCCTTTTGAAACACACACAACAACAGAAAATCTCGATTCTATTTTATCGGCTAAAAAAGGAAGATTATTCGGCGGTGGCATTAAACAAATTACCATTGAAAGAGAGCACGGGAATAGAGCATTTCAGGTCAAAGAATTTACTAAAGTAAAGATTGACTTATTTTTTAATCGCTTAGATGAGATGTTTTTAAATTGGCCACAATATGAGTTAGATGAAAATGGACATCCTGATTTAAGCAAAACTCCCTCTTATCCTTATGGCACAACACCTGGAAAAGAAAGGAACCCCCCTGCTTCTGTGGCGGAACTTATATTTCCTGTCATGCAAATAGAAAAAGGGAGCATCGATGCAAAATACAATAGCAATAGACCAGGCAATCTTATAGGTTTGGAAGTTGGCTGGACAGTTCCATCAACTCTCAAAAGAGGGCTCAAGAAAAATTCACTTTTTGAGCAATTAAGCAGGCAAGCTTTTTATCAAACATATTATTTGACACCTTATGATTCTTCTTTTGAAGTCGCACAAGATGGCACAGTGAAAGTATCTGTTGATTATTATGGAATGTTAGAGCATCACAAGTTCTCTCCAGCTAATTTGTTGTTTTATGAGCTTTTTTTGGAAGAGTCGTATAGCTCTCAAAGAAAAACAATGTTGGAGGCAGAACAACGCCAACTAACAAAGCTTAAAGAAGACGCAGGAAGAAATAAAGCAAAAATAGAAGCTACTGAGAAGAAAATGAGAAACCTAATGAGCCAGGTAAAAGATGATCACTATGCTTCGTTCTTAAGAAATCACGCTCAAGGCTTTATGATGAATTTTATTTCAGATCAAGCCATGCAAGAGAACCAGGCTAGAGACATTCCGGGAACCACCAATCTTTATCATACGATAATTGTACCTAAATGGGTGTTGGGCTTCCGAAAAGATAAAAAAGTAGTTAAGTGGAATCCATACAGAGACCTTTCTGCTTTACAATATTACGATATAAGCGAAGCATCAGGACCAGGCTATCAAAATCCAGGTCATTTTAAAGATGAAGAAGGTAAATTTCATACGTCAGATGACGCAGCAAAAGATGCCACAAGAGTTCTTGATTATGCTTCTAGAAAAGCACCTCAAGGTCCAAGACCAAGAGACCCAGATACTGGAGAAAGAAAAAGCATTGATGAAACTACTCTTCGAGAGCAATCAAAACAGCTTCTGGCAAAAGCATCCAAAGATCTTTTTGACAATGTTGATGATACTGATGGTCAAAAAGCGTTTATTGATTTTATATATTTTGGAGATATTGCTCAAGTTGCTTTGGGCAGAATGTATAAGGTCCGTAAATACTTTTCTAGCGAAGGACAGGCATTCAATAACTTATATGCCGGGAGCGGACCATCTAAGGAGAGCAACAAATTAATAGAAGACTTTAAATCATCAATTAAAGAAATGAAAAAAACCACTGATGCAAACTCACAATTTGCAAAACATATTCACTTTGTCTTAGGCTCTGTAAAAATACCTGTTGTTGTAGGTGGTAAAACAGTTGAGATGGATGTTGATATAGCAGACATTCCAATTGTTTCAAAAGTGTTTACTGACTTTGTAATTAAAGAAGTAGTAATGCAAGAACGCTATACCATTTCAGCCCCTGAATTTATTATTGCTTTGTTTAGACATATTATGTATAAATATTTTAATGATGAATGTTTTAGAAATGAAGATCTTAGAACAATGTTTCCAGAAATTAAATTTTTTGATTTAGTTTCTTATAAGAAAGACAGAAAAATATCAAAGAAAGGAATTATTAAGGGAGATGAAATTGTAATCCCAGCAGGCGAAAACCATGGGACGAAGATGTCATCTGGAACTTTTAAGGATAGAATGAAAAAGTATGAAGGAAAATTGGCTTCTAATAAAAGCTTATCGAGAAACCCAAATTACCATTTTTGTTATTTAGGCGCTCAAGGAGGCGCAGGCGGGAGCAATGATATACTAAAAGATAGAGCAAACAATATTCATCATTTTTACATAGGTAGAGACAGAGGTATCGTTAAGAAAATAGAATTTACCTCTAAAGAAATAGAAGGTCGCGCCGAGGCAGTCTGGTCCGCAATGGGCAATTCTTTAGAAAAAGCAATGTTCATGATACCTCGTATCTACGATGTTACTGTAACTTTGATAGGCAACAATTTATTTGAATCTGGTCAAACATTTTATGTAAATCCTACATTAGGGACCACTTTGTACGGCGGCAAGGATAATTTAGATATTGTAAAAAACACTGGACTCGGAGGATATTATTATATATCAAAAGTAGAAACAGTTATTAAAGAAGGAGAATATGAGACTAAGCTTCATGGCACGAAAATCTACCTCGCAGAATCAGAAACAAAAAAAGCCTTCAATTCTGCATCAAAAGTCCCCGGAGCCGACAAAATGATAGAACAATCGCAGACACAATTACGACAAAATAAGCAACTTAACGTGTTGAATGTTTCAGACAACATATCAGAATTAGGTAAGTTGTTTTAAATCTGCTTTTTATTGTTAGTATCTAAGCGTAGTACAATATATATTATATGAAGTTTTTTGGACAAAATAATTTAAATGCTAAAACTAGCTTTCAAGAAAGAGCGCTTTACAAACAAGAGGCAATGCTAAAGTACGATCATCTTAACTTGACTGATTTTTATTATAAAAGCCCTTATTACGGAAAAGTGGATCGCGATGGAAATTCTGTATTTCCAGATGAATCATTTCTAACTCCTTACAATACGAATGTCTTAGAGCCAATTTTTGGGATGAATTTTGTTGTTAGAGCTTTTGAAAATTTCCAAAGAGCTTTAATATTAAATGTAGTTGATAAAAATGGAATTAGAAATTACAATTCTAACTTATTAAATCTTGTTCCTTATAAAGGATTTCAGAGTATTAATTCTCTTTATTACAACTTTCAAAATACAATATATTCTTCTTTCATGGGCATGCTTGACAACAGTCCAAAAATGAGAGACAAAATTTGTGATTATAAAAGTTTTTTACAGCTTTACTTGTGGTTTATGGGAGAGATGGCTCCTTCTTCTCCAGTAACTAAATGTGGATTCATAAGAAGTAAATTCTGCACCAATAATATAAGTGGCTTGATAGTTGAGATTGACACCGGAAAAAAGTGTAGTAATGATATTATAAAGCAAAAGTTGTTTTTTGATGATCCTCTTTTCGATTATTATGTTAAAACAGCAGTTAACTTTGGGTTTTCTGTTGACAAGAACGCTCCTTGGCGACTTGTAGCCAGAATAGGATCAGAGAAAATGAACTTTTTTATGTCTATAGAAAACACTAATTCAAAAGAAGTTTTCGAAAAACAGTATGTTAAGTCTTATATTGATGATTACGATGATTTTAAATTAACATCAAAAGTATTTTACGACACCTATGTTTCAAATTATCCTACAAAATACAAAAGTACATATGTTGGAGATCAAATGAACTTGAAAATGATCAAAAAAGAATTACAATTTTCTAATGATTTTGACTTAGAACAAGTACCTGAAACGACCTGGTTAAAAGCCTATTACAAAATAAGACTTTTAGAATCAGGCTCCAGAAAGGACAACAATTCTATCAAGAGGGATTTAAAAACTGTTCTCAGTGTTTATAATAGAAAAGGGTTGTTCTTCGCGCTACAATCAATGGAGAGCATGCTTACAAAACTTAATTCTTTGGCTTTCCCTAAGAACAGAGAAAAGAAATTTGATTATGGAGAACTAGATATTAATTCTGCAATATACAAGAAAAAAGATTTAAGTATCCAAGAGATTTCACAGCTTAAGGTTCACAAGTCTCCCAAAAATGGCAACGTCGAGAGTGTAACAATATCCGGCGGAACGCCTACCACCACTGGCGGCAGCTACTAAGAGGCTAAATGCTATTTCAAGTATTAGATGATAAAGAAG
>TARA_R110002074_G_scaffold130836_3_pt1 | contig 15116 bp, 12 predicted proteins | sample TARA_R110002074 | Tara Oceans TARA_R110002074 (sample SAMEA4397215) | marine metagenome | biome: Polar Biome; feature: [MIX] marine epipelagic wind mixed layer (ENVO:01000061); material: water (ENVO:00002006), including particulate matter (ENVO:01000060) such as... | depth 10-100 m
GCCCCCCCCCAACTTCAAATATCGGTTGTGCCGACGCCAAATACCAATTGATCTCTCCGCCAAGCGCTCCTGCGTCTTCCAGATGATTGGAGAGCGCAGGATTTTGCCCACTCCGGCACGAGCCCCAAAGTGTTTGAAATCGAAGTTGCCGAACTGAGCAGATTTGATCAAGATCAAGGCGCGCTGCGTAAAGATGCGGTACCAAAGAAGCGAAAGCCGCATTTTCGCGGAGGCGAAACTTTGAAAGGGAATAGATGCGGCTCTTTGCGTTCATCCTGTCCGCGCTTGTGTCGGCTGGCCCGTTGGCTGCCGAAACGCTAATCATGGCGTCCGAACCCATAGTGGAATGGAAAGCCGTCTATGGTCAGGTCGAGACGCGCGACCGGGTTCCGGCCCGCGCGCGCATCGCCGGTACCGTCATGGAACTGAACGTCACCGAAGGCGATCAGGTGAATGCCGGTCAGCGCATCGCGCTTGTCGAGGACGATAAGCTTGCCTTTCAGCTTGGGTCCATTGATGCGCAGCTGACAGCGTTGAGCGCGCAGATCGAAACCGCCCGGGCCGATCTGGAACGCGGTCGGCAGTTGATTGAACGTGGAATCATCACCAGCCAGCGGTTCGATCAGTTGCAAACCGCCGTGGGTGTGCTTGATGGCCAGATCCGCAGCCTCGAATCCGAGCGGCTGGTGATTCAACAGCGAATAGAAGAGGGCGAGATACTGGCACCTGAGGCGGGCGTGGTCTTGTCTGTGCCGATCTCGCGCGGTTCAGTGGTGATACCGGGCGAAGCTGCTGCGGTGATCGGCGGCGGCGGCGTCTTTCTGCGCCTGTCGGTGCCCGAACGCCATGCCACGACATTGGCCGAAGGCGACGAGATTCAGTTGGGTGCCGGGTTCGGCGGTTCGGGTGACGGGCGCATCGGGAAACTGGTTAAGTTGTATCCACAGATCGAATCCGGTCGGGTTCAGGCCGATGTCGAGGTTGACGGGCTGGACGGCCGTTTTGTCGGGCGCCGACTACCGGTGCGCCTGCCGGTGGGCCAGCGTCTGGCGATTCTGGTGCCCGAGACCGCGCTCAGTCGGCAGGGCGGGCTTGATTTCGTGACCGTGACAGACGGCGAAGACGGCGAACTGCGCCGCGTCGTGGTGCCGGGTGGCATCGTCGAACGTGGCGGCGGGCCGTGGCGCGAAATTCTCAGCGGCCTTGCCGCTGGCGACCATGTGGTGATTGCGGATGAATGACGACGCGCCCGGCCCCGACGGCACGCTTGGCATTGCCGGGTACCTGACCCGCGCCTTTATTGTTTCGCCCCTGACACCGCTGCTGCTGCTGGCGGCGCTGGCCATGGGCATGATTGCGCTGGCGGCGCTGCCGCGCGAGGAAGAGCCGCAAATATCGGTGCCGCTGGTCGATATTTTCGTACGCGCTGACGGGCTGATGGCCGACGATGCGGTCAAGCTGATCACCGAACCGCTGGAAGCCATCGTTAAAAGTCTCGATCAAGTCGAACATGTCTATTCCGACAGCCGCGACGACCGGGTGATGGTGACGGCGCGGTTTCAGGTCGGGGTCTCGGCGGATACCGCCGTCCTGCGGGTGCGCGACAAGATTTTAGCCAATATCGACCGAATCCCGGTGGGCATTCCCGAACCACTGGTGGTGGGGCGTGGCATCAACGATGTCGCCATCGTCACGCTGACCTTTTCGCCCGCCGAGGGGCAGAAAGTGGTGACCGCCGCCGACCTGACCCGTGTCGTCCGCGAAGTCGAAGTGGAACTTGCCAAGATCGACGACGTCGGGCTGACTTATCTGGTGGGGGCTACCGAGGAGGCGCTGCGCATCGCACCCGACCCCGAGCGGCTGGCGCTGTATGGCGTCACGTTGCAACAATTGGCGGCCAAGGTTTCAGGGGCCAACAGCGCCGCGCCCGCCGGGCTTTTGCCCGACTCTACCGAGCAGATCGGCCTGGTGATCGGCAAAACGCTGTCTACCCCCGAAGAGATCGGCAATCTGGAGCTTACCACCCGCGATGCGCGCACCGTCTATGTCCGCGATGTGGCTGACGTGGCCTTTGTGGCCGATCTTGACGCATACCACGTTGGGACTCTGAGCCGGAACGAGAGCGGCGAAATCATCCGCCGCCCTGCCGTGACACTGGCGTTGGCCAAGCGCGCCGGGGCCAACGCGGTGACCGTCGCTGAAGATATTCTGCACCGCGTCGAGGCGATGGAAGGCGGCCTTATTCCCGACAGCCTGGAAGTCGAAGTAACCCGCGATTACGGCGAAACGGCGGACGAAAAGGCCAACGAGCTATTGTTCCACCTTGTTCTAGCGACCTTGTCGATTGTCGGTCTGGTAATGCTGGCCATCGGCTGGCGCGAGGCGATTGTTGTGGCTGTGGTAATTCCAGTTACAATTCTTCTTACGCTGTTTGCGTCCTGGCTTATGGGATACACGCTGAACCGCGTGTCGCTGTTCGCGCTGATCTTTTCGATTGGTATTCTGGTGGACGACGCCATTGTGGTGATCGAAAATATCGCCCGCCACTGGGCCGAAAAACGCGACACACAAAGCGCGCTGTCGGCCGCCGTATCAGCGGTTTCAGAGGTCGGGAATCCGACCATTGTAGCCACGCTGACGGTTGTGGTTGCGCTTTTGCCGATGCTTTTCGTATCGGGGCTGATGGGGCCATATATGAGCCCGATCCCGGCCAATGCCTCTGCCGCGATGATCTTTTCCTTCTTTGTCGCGGTGATGATTACCCCGTGGCTGATGTTGAAAATTGCCGGGCCGACCCGTGCTGCCAACCACGCTGACAAGGGCGGCCATCCGGGGGGGCGCATGGGGCGGTTCTATGCCGCCGTTGCGCGCCCGCTGTTGCAGAGCAAATGGCGCAGCGCGCTGTTTCTGTTCATCGTCATCGCGCTGTCGTTTGGATCGCTTGTCGCGTTTTACACCCGCGACGTGACCGTCAAGTTGCTGCCGTTTGACAACAGGTCCGAATTGTCCATTGTGATTGATCTGCCCGAGGGTGCCTCTGTCGAGGCTACCGATGCCGTCGCGCAGGATGCTGCGCGGCTGGCGCTAGGCCTGCCCGAGGTTGTGTCGGCCCAGACACATGCCGGCACGGCGGCGGCGTTCAATTTCAACGGGCTTGTGCGGCATTATTACCTGCGCCAGAGCCCGGAACTGGGCGAAGTACAGTTGAATCTCGCGCCGAAAGACGATCGCGAGCGGGCCAGTCATACGATTGCGCTGGAGTTGCGCGAGCGGCTGAACGCGCTTGATGTTCCCGATGGCACAGTGCTGAAGGTGGTGGAACCGCCGCCCGGACCGCCGGTGATCTCAACGCTTCTGGCAGAAATCTACGGCCCCGACGCCAAAACCCGCCGCGCTGTCGCCACCCGCGTGCGCGGTGCCTTCGAAGCGGTTCCCTTTGTTGTGGATGCCGACGACAGTTTTGGTAATCCCGCGCGAAGATTGCGGGCCGAACTGTCCGCGAGCGATATGGATTTCTTTCAGGTTCAGGAGCGCGACGCGCTGGATACCCTGCGGCTGCTGACCGGCACCACCACCGTGGGCTATTCGCACCGCGGCGAGGGCCGCCGCCCGATTCCCATCGTTGTGGCCCGCGCCCGGGCCGATCAGGTTATGGATGAACGTGCGCTGTCTACGCCGGTGCCGGCCAACGCCATTCCCGGCGCGCGCGGCGTGGTCGAGTTGGGCGATGTAGTAACCCTTACCGAAGAACGCGCATCGTTCCCGGTCTTTCGGCACAACGGTTATGATGTGGTGATGGTCACCGGCGAGTTAGCAGGGGAATTCGAGGCACCGCTTTACGGAATGCTGGCCGTTGCCGAGCGCCTGGAAGCCATGGATTGGGAAGGCTTGGAACAACCCGAAATCCGGCTCAACGGGCAGCCCGAAACCACCGATGTGCCAGTGCTGTTGTGGGATGGCGAATGGGAGGTGACCTGGGTCACGTTCCGCGACATGGGCGCAGCTTTTGCCGTGGCGCTGCTGGGCATTTACGTGCTGGTGGTGGCGCAGTTCGGCTCTTTCCGCCTGCCGCTGGTAATCCTGACGCCGGTGCCATTGACATTCCTTGGCATCATCGGTGGACACTGGCTTTTTGGCGCGCCGTTTTCAGCAACGTCGATGATTGGCTTTATCGCGCTGGCCGGCATTATTGTGCGCAATTCGATTCTACTGGTGGATTTCATCCGCCACGCTGATCCCGGTCAGCGGATCACGGTCGATATCTTGATCGAAGCCGGTGCGGTGCGATTCAAACCGATCCTGCTGACCGCAATCGCGGCGATGATCGGGGCTTCGGTGATTCTGGTTGATCCGATCTTTCAGGGGCTGGCGATTTCCTTGTTGTTCGGGCTTTTGTCCTCGACTGCGCTGACGGTTCTGGTGATCCCCGCGATCTACCGCCTGTTCAAGACCTGAGCCGGGCACCGCTTATGGGGTCACTGTATTGTGTGCGAAATTCTGGTTGATCGAGAAAAAAACGCAACGGTGCACAACACTACATTGTGATCTTTATCATCGTTACCACCCTATCTGGTACACGAAATGCCGCTTCAAAGTGTTGCAAGGCCCACTATGCTTGTGGGTCTGGGATATCTGTTGGCAACTCTGTGCGCAGGACGGCGTGAAGATCATCAAAGGCGTGCTTTCGAGCAATCACGTCCACCTGTTTGTGTCCGACCCCGGCCACTGATCGGCATAGCTGAGGTCCCGGACTGCGGCTTCCTTATCGCATGGGAACCAACCTTAGCCCAAGACAAGAAGTGTCACACTTGCGGTGTTGGGGCATTGGCTGGGCAGGGCGGCCACCCGCATGGCGCGGATGCGAATTTCTTCACCCTTGCGGCCATGGGTTTTGACGAAACGAATGGTCGTCTTGCTGTCTTCGGGGACCACCAGCGGGTCAACGTCTTTGAGGGACGTTTCCAGAATATCTTCAGTATTTTCAGGGACATCGCCGCCCATCCGGTCAGGCGAAACCAGCGTGCCGCGCAGGACGCTCACTGTTCCGCGCGCCGTGCCAGCGTACATGAGCGTCATCGCGCTGCATCCAGTTGATCGAGGTACGTGCGCAGCGTGTCTGTTACGTTTTTCATTGTCCGCCCTCCTCCAAATCGAGTTTTGATTGCCGGGGCCGCGCGGAAAATGCGTTGCGGCCCCGACCGTTAATTCGAATTCAGCCAAACCCTGACATGGTCAGGGTGTTGCCGGCTTCGGTGACAGCACGAAAGCGCCGTGATTGTAGGCGTCGAGACCGCTCAGACGCTGCCAGCCGTTGGTGGCCATGGCCCACACCCGCACCGATTCCGAGAACGCCGCCATGTCGCATTGCGGCAATCCCTGCGCCGGATAGGCGGCTGTCAGGGTGGCGATTGACGCGGTCTGAGTGAGTGTACCTGAGGTGAGCGCCCTTGGATGCATCAGAGGGTTCGAACCGCCATAGGACAGCGGCACGGGCAACTCCGTCACACCACGTTTTAGCGAGAAGCCGTAGGTGGCGAACCCGTTGTCATGCAGGGCGGTGAACGGCATCGTCACGATGGCTGACGTGTTGGTCATGTCGTAGGGCAGCACGCCGCAAGCATTGGCCGGGCTGGTCAGCGAGGCCGGTTCGACGCCCGCTTCACACGGCGTATTGTCGATATGCAACTCCAGAATGAAGCTGCGCAAGCCATCGCCATCGTCATCAATGACCATTCCCAGCGTGTCGGCGTCTTTGGTGTGCACCGTCGCGGGTTTCGACAGGTCAAGCTCTTCGGGAACAACGAAGATCGTCTTGGTTGGTGCCGCATCGATGTCGATCAGGTTGCCGGAGCTATCAAAAAGGTCCAGTTTAAACTGATATGTACCAGCGTCGGCGGGCGGCGCGTGGATGTCCGACGGAAATTTGGCGCTGGTGTTGTTTTCGACCAGATCGGGATAGACCCATTTGCCATGTGGCGGCAGGGCGGGCGGGATCTCGAACAGGGATTTGCCGCCAACGTTCTTGGGTCCAAGCGGATAGACCACCATCACCGGTTCGGGAACACCGGACACTTCGTAGGAATAGTGCCTGTGAACCTCGTGCGTCAGGGGCTGGAAATCACCGCTTGCGCCCTTGCGCCAGGAAAACTGGTAATATTCGACACCTTTGCTGCGCAAGCCGTTATCGAATTCGAGATGCGGTCGCAGCAGGCCACCCATGGGCCGCCCGTCGAAGGTGGCAGAGGCGAGGGCCTCTGTCTCGGACAGGAACACCAGCCCGTTGTTTGCAGGTGTTGTACTGGCCTGGATGCCAGCATCTGGAGATGCGCCGCGAATGCGGCTGAGCGGCAGGTTCCCGATGTGCATCACCGCCACCCAATCATCGGCTGGTGTTTCGATCGGCTGACACGGCTGGCAGGTTGGTGCCAGCGCATGGGTCGTTACCAGTTCGACATTTGTGCCGCATTTGTAGTTCCAGCGTGTGTAGCAGGCGACCGGCGTAGGCGCGTACAACGTGATGGTTAAGAATCCGATCCTCCGTTTAGCGACAAAGTAAAGGTCGGGCTTGTCCGGGTTGCTGCAGCCCCGGAAAAAGACCGCCTGGAACTTGCCGCATTCATCGGTTGTCGCGGTTGCAATCAGCTGTTTGCTGACCCCGCCGGGGAAGTAGCGGCAGATCAGAAGCTTGCTGAAATCGGGCGCACGTATCAGAGCGTCCTTGAATTGGTCGATCGAGGCTGTTTGCGCGGCAATGCGCAATTCCGAAGGCGCGGCCGCGCCGCCATTGCCGGAAAACCCCGCAGCCGAGGATGCAACCGGAACATCCATTTCAGAGGTCAATGCGATTGATGCCTTGGAAAAGGGCTCTGGCGGGCGCGGGATCGGCGGCCGTTTTCTTTCAGGCAGCCTGACATCAAGGGGCCATGGGTCCGGCTCCAGAACCCACCGGCGGAACCGCTCAATGATGCTGTCAGGAAGACGGGCGATGATCAGCGGGATCGGATCGACCTCGTAGATTTCGATTTCGACGCCGCATACCGGCAGATCGATTTGCATTCCGTCCAGTTCGGTCCGCTTCATCAGCCTTCCGGGAACATAGCAACGCGACAGGAACCAGCAGATCCAGTGATGCTTGATCACCTCAAACGCCACCTTGGTCTCCAACTGGTCGGGGTTCAGCCGGACAGCCTGACGCTGGGCACCACGGCGCAGCAGTCCGGTCATTGTTGCGGTCTTTTCGTCCGAAGATGGTCCAGCAACGATATTAACCACCGAAGCCTCATCGGGAATGGGCACGGGAAGAACGGCAATGCCGTTTTCCTGCAGGGTTGCCTTGGAAATCATGCGGCCGCCCTTTGAGAACGCGTATACGGCCGCGTTTCCGCCCATCATATCGGCGTCTCTTCCAAGCAGATCGACGCTGACTGTGAGTTTGATCTCTTTTTTGTTTGCCGGTGGGGTCTTGTTTTTCTTAACCATGACGGATTTCCTTGTGTGCGTGTTTCTCCAACCGTTTTCTGGGTAAAATGGCGCATGTGGATTGCCCGCAGGTGCAAAGCAAATCCGGGATGCGGCCTAACTCTTTATGCGGATAATTTTACAACGTGCCCGGCGGGCAAAGTTGACGGAGATCAACCGAGGCGACCTCAGACCCATGAAAATACAACTCATGGGTGGGTTGGCGGAAATGCGCCTTTTCCAGTCGGCTGACGGCGGATGACCGCGCAAAAGGACCACGCGAAAACGCGCTAGGGCGTTCGTGATCAGTCCCGATGACAGCGGTTTCCTTCACGCGAAGGCGGCTAGGTTTTAGCGAGTTTTTGAAATTCCTCCGAGCCGCCATGCCCTCCCGCAACGACACCCCGAAGGTGACGACGGATGATATCATCCGTGGTCCATGGTGCTGCGAAACCCTGCTTGGTACTCAGCCGTCACAACGCGTCGTGCGTACCACTATGCGCGGCTCTGGCATCGCAGAATCTTGAGCGCCCGTTCGATGATCAGGCACGCGCTCGGGTTCGCCTCGGGAAACCCAACATCCTCACCCAAAAGAAACAAGGAAAATGAGCTTGACCCAAACACCCAATTAGAGAAGCAGACATTGAGTTATCACACCCCGTCAAACGCACAAAGCGCATGCACTTCCATACCCATTGCTTCCAACTTCTTGCGTCCACCCAGTTCCGGCAGATCAATGATGAACGCGCAGGACACGATTTCGCCGCCCAGCCGCTCAATCAACTTTATCCCGGCCTCTGCCGTGCCGCCAGTGGCCAGCAGATCATCCACCACAAGCACCTTTTCACCCGGCTGAATGGCGTCATCGTGGATTTCCACAATCGCCTCGCCGTATTCCAGCTTATAATCCTGCGAAATGGTCCGACCGGGCAGCTTGCCTTTCTTGCGGATCGGCACGAACCCCACGGACAACTGGTGCGCAATGGCCCCGCCTAGGATAAACCCACGCGCCTCAAGGCCTACAACCTTGTCGATGTCGATCCCGGCATAAGGGTGCAACATCTGATCAATTGCCATGCGAAACCCGCGCGCGTCAGCAAAAAGCGTGGTCACATCGCGGAACATGATCCCGTCGTGGGGGAAATCAACAATCGTACGAATGTAATCCTGAACCTGTTTCATGCCGCACTCCTGCGCAATGTTGCTGTTAAGACGCCCATACCAATGAGGGCCGCACCACCCGCGCGGGTGATCCATGTGATGATGCGGGGCCGCGCAATGACCCGGCGCAACCTGTCCGCCAACAGCGCATAAGCGAGCGCGTTGAGGGCGGCGAGGCTCACAAAAGTCGCGATCAGGATGCCAAACTGCGGCAACAGGGGGGCGTCTGCACGAATGAACTGCGGAACGAAGGCGATGAAAAACGCGATGGACTTCGGGTTTAACGCTGTTACAGCCGCAGCATGGCCAAAGACGTGTTTGGCGCTCACATCTATTTGCGCCCCGGCAACCAGCCCTTCTGAGGGTGCCGACCGGATCAGCTTGATCCCCAACCAGATCAGATAGGCCGCCCCAACCCATTTCAGCGCCACAAACAACGTGGCGGATGCCAAGACCAGCGCGCCCAATCCCAACAACGACGCCGTCATGGCGATCAAATCACCCAACGCCACACCTGCGGCCGATGCCACAGCGACAGACCGCCCTTTGGACAGCGCATAACTCAGCACCAACAAAACAGTAGGGCCGGGGATCAACAGCAACGCCGTTGAGGCCGCAACGAACGTCAGCCAAAGCTCAAGGGACATGAACACACTCCAGATGGATTAAACCCAATCAAAGACAGCATCGCGTGATAGACGCAACCGCGAAATCGTCGCGCCACATCTTCCCCTTCACCCATTTACAAATACCGTCCGACCTCTCATTGCCACGAAGCTCAGATCATGCGTCCCGCAACTGCATCCAGCTTGGCCATGAGCGCCAGGTCACGCGCTTCGGGCTGCGTCAGGATCGCGTAGTCCAATGCCCGGTCACAGCCGTGCGGACAAGGGGCACGTTTCGGGCCAAGCAGGGCGGGCAGCCGTCCAACGAGGGCGCGGCCCATGTCGGCATTGGCCATCAAGGTCGCGATGATCTGCGTTACATCTACCTCACCATGATCGGGGTGCCAGCTGTCATAATCGGTGATCATCGCCACAGACGCATAACAAAGCTCTGCTTCGCGGGCCAATTTCGCCTCGGGCATGTTGGTCATGCCAATCACATCCGCGCCCCAACTTTCCCGGTACATCTTTGATTCCGCCAAAGTGCTGAACTGCGGGCCTTCCATCGCCAGATACGTGCCGCCCCTATGCACCGTTATCCCTGCATCCTTTGCTGCGGTTTCACATGCATCGCTCAGGCGCGGACACGTTGGATGCGCGACACTGACATGGGCTACACATCCGGTGCCAAAAAACGACTTTTCCCGCGCAATGGTGCGATCGATAAACTGATCCACGATCACGAAATTGCCCGGTGCCATTTCATCGCGGAACGACCCACAGGCCGAGACTGATATCACATCCGTACAACCCAATCTTTTGAGGGCATCAATGTTGGCGCGGTAAGGGACGGTTGATGGCGAATGTACATGACCGCGCCCATGACGCGGCAGAAACGCCATTTCCACCCCATCAAGAGTGCCACACAAAATCGAGTCCGATGGTGCCCCCCAAGGGCTCTCAACCGTGACCCAATCGGCATCTTTGAGCCCGTCAATGTCATAGATCCCTGACCCGCCAATCACGGCGATTTTCGTCTGTGTCATCTGACACTCCCTGTTCTCACTAATGATGCGCTTTTGCTACGGTTCTGCGCAACAAGTCAGACGATACGCGCAATATCAAGCCCCAAGGGCGCGCGACCTTGACAGCACGCCGGCTTGGCCGTCAAATTAATTCAAGATTAAGGGACCCCGCCAAGAGGGTCCTAATGAGGTAGCAGACGTGTATTACGCGCCATTTAAAAAAGCGGCGGCATCCGATTGGGGTGTCGTTTGTACGTGCCGGGAACCGACCCAACTGGTCGTGGCCTTTGCGGCGCATTACGTGGGCCTAGGCGCGCGCGAAGTGCGTTTGTTTCTAGATCAGGCTCAGCCCGATCTGGAAAAGATATTGGCTGAGATTCCGCAGGTTATCGTACAGGTTTGTGATGCCGCATATTGGAAAGATATCATTGGAAAACCGCGCCCCGAAACGGTAGAATATCGACAATTGATGAATATTTTCCACGCCTACAAATCGACTAAAGTTGCGTGGCTTGCCCATTTCGACGCGGATGAGTTTCTACATTCCGATGTGTGTGTTGACGACCTGTTGTCCGCACAACCAATGGAAATTGACTTTGCCGTGGTTGAACCGCGCGAACGGGCCTTTGTGCAGGGCGAACTGCAGCAATGTCTTTTTGACGGTGTGTTTCGCCAACCATTGCCCCACAACTGGGGCAATGCACCGTTTCTGTTTGGGGCCGCGCAGCGGTTCTTGCGCCAAGGTGTTTTGGGCTATCCGCATGGCAAAAGCTTTGTCCGGACCGGTCAGGCGATTGTGCCGGGCATCCACACCCCGCGCCGACCAGCCTCTCATCGCCGTGAAAAGCTGCGCGGTTGGGCAGTGCAACGCGCGCGCCTGCTGCATTTTGATGGGCTGACGTCGCTGCATTGGTCCGCGAAACTTTTGCGTGCGGCGGCGGCGGGCGGCCATCACGGGTTCAAGCAGGGCGGGCGCGATACGCACCGGGTCAAACAGGTGATCCGCATGCGCCGCCTTGGCAACAGCCTGCAGGACGCGTGGACAATGCATGAAATGCTTAAGGTGGTGCCCCAAGATCAGATCGATCGTTTGCGCACGCTCGCGGTGATTGAAGACTATACCATCGACCCCATGCGCGACATTGATGCGCTTAACCTCAGCACACCCATTGATCTCAGCCGTGCCGCTTTTGACCGCGCCTTAACGGCCTATCAACCTGACGTCAGCGCTTGGCTCGACCCGTGGGAAGCGCTGATGCGCCAAGGCAAGCGGTCAAAAGGCGCAGCCGCTTAGGCCCGCATTGCCATACACGGGGCTTTGCCTCCGAGGGTTTTCATCCCCCCCGTTCTGGTCTAGTCAGCGCTCTTAAATGGTCCAAGGCCACGCGGGCCATTGCCCGACCACATTCCGACAAAGGATATCCCTTATGCCGCGCGCCACGCTGCACAGTTTCACCAAGAACCTCGATGTCACCGACTTGCGTTGGATGCCAGAGGATGGCTTCAGCATTGGCCGCTTGCGCATCGAACTGCTGTCTGGTCTGACCGTTGCGCTAGCACTGGTGCCTGAGGCTGTTGCTTTTGCCTTTGTCGCAGGGGTCAATCCGCTGGTGGGGCTTTATGCGGCATTCCTTGTGGGTCTGATCACGGCGCTGATCGGCGGGCGGCCCGGCATGATTTCGGGCGCTACCGGCGCTTTGGCGGTGGTTATGGTGGCATTGGTTGCCCAACATGGCGTTGAATATCTGTTTGTCACGGTCGTGTTGATGGGGCTGATCCAGATATTTGCGGGCGTCATGCAATGGGGTAAATTCATCCGACTGGTCCCGCACCCGGTGATGTTGGGGTTTGTGAACGGCCTCGCCATCGTTATTTTTCTGGCCCAAATGAGCCAATTCAAGGTGCCCGGCACCATGGTCGACACCGGGCATGGCATGTCGGGGGGGGAATGGCTCTCTGGCACGCCACTTCTGCTGATGCTGGCGCTGGTGGCGGCCACGATGGCGATCATCTGGGTCATGCCGCGCATCACCAAATTCATCCCCGCACCTCTTGCTGGCATTGGCGTCGTGGCCGCCGTGGTGATCTTTACCGGCATGGATGTGCCGCGCGTTGGCGATCTGGCTTCGATTAGTGGCGGCTTTCCCAGCTTCCACATCCCTTTTGGTGAGGGTTTGGGGATTTATGGGACGGCCCTTGCGCCGTTCAACCTAGAGACCCTTTGGATCGTTCTGCCTTACGCCGTGATCTTGGCCGCCATTGGCTTGATTGAATCGCTGCTGACGCTGAACCTTGTTGGCGACATGACCAACAGCCGTGGCGGCGCGTCACAGGAATGTATTGCCCAAGGTGTGGCGAACACTGTCACCGGCTTTTTTGGCGGTATGGGCGGCTGTGCAATGATTGGTCAGTCAATGATCAACGTCAAATCAGGCGGCCGCACCCGTGTGGCGGGCATCGCAGCGGCGGTATTCTTGCTGCTCTTTATCCTTGTCGGATCATCGGTGATCGAACTGATCCCGCTGGCCGCATTGGTGGGCGTGATGTTCATGGTCGTGATCGGCACATTTGCATGGAACAGCCTGACCATTTTGCGCAAAGTGCCTTTGATGGACTCCTTTGTGATCCTGCTGGTGACGATTGTAACTGTTTACAAAGACCTTGCCATGGCGGTTGTCGTGGGCGTGATCGTCAGCGCACTGGCCTATGCATGGAACAATGCCCGCCGTATCCACGCCACCACACGGGACTCGAGCACCGAAAAAGGGGCCAAGGTCTATGAGATCCACGGACCCTTGTTTTTTGGCTCGTCTGATGGATTTTCTGAACTCTTTAACGTCGACAAAGACCCCGACGTGGTGATCGTCGATTTTGCGGACAGCCGGGTGGTGGATCAATCCGCCCTTCAAGCAATTGAGGCGATGGCGGGCAAATACGAGGACGCCGGCAAGCGCCTGCAACTGCGCCACCTCAGCCGCGATTGCCATCGGTTGCTGAACAAAGCGGGCCACCTGATGATCGACAGCGACGATGATCCCGATTATGAATTGGCCGTGGACTATGACGTGCGCACTGGGGTTCTGGGCGGGCATTGACGGCGTTGCCGGATAAGTCTGTGAATGGAATGTACCAGCGTTTTCGGCGCTAAAATCGGATCGTAATCAGAACGACCAGACATGCGTGCAGCAGATGCGCGTTGAACATCACTTACTGTGTCGTGCGGTGACAGGCGGCTTTTTGGTCCAGTTTTCGCCTAAATAGGGCATCGGTGTATTGCCGCTTTCTTGCGGCAACCCATAGCTCAAACCGCGTCCGATGCGGTGTGCAAGCGCGGACCACGCCTGCGCCAAAGGCGGTGGCAGTTCCTGATCCAGCACCGCGTCGAACAGCGACAGCCAAACCGGGAAATGCGCAGATTTGACGTTGCCTGCGGTCATGTGGGCCTGCATCGGATTGCCATCATAGCAGCGTTGTAACAACAACGCATTGCGCCAGAACCGCCCGATCTTTTCTTCGTGCGGTGCCCAGTCGGTGACATGCGCAGCAAAGACTGGCCCAAGCGCAGGATGCGCCCGAACGCGGGCATAAAACTGCGACACGACCCGGTCGATCTGGGCCTCTGTGACAGGGATGCGCGGCGGCATGTTCAAACCACCACGACCCACACGACGATCAAGCTGACCACCAGGTAGACAAGCGTGTTGACCAGCCAGCGGATCAGGCCTGCATCCGCTTTGGGATCTACCCCCAAATGTTCGCAGACCTTTGTCCCCGGCCAGAGAATTGCATCGGATACAGTCATGGTTTCACCCCTTAATAGGTATTTTCAATACGTATTATCTATCGCTTTTAAATACGCATTGTAAATGCTAAATATAACAGATGCAGTTGGATAAATTTACGGACTACGCCCTGCGCGTTTTGATGATGTTGGCAGTGCGTGCGCCCGCGCGGGTGCCGACCTCTGAGATTGCGGCGATTTATGGCTTGTCGGAAAACCACCTGTCGAAAGTCGCGACTCAGCTTGCCCGCGAAGGTTTTGTTGCTTCTGAAAGGGGGCGCAATGGTGGCCTTACCCTTGCGCGTCCAGCAGAATTAATCCGCGTTGGTGACGTCGTGCGGGCCATGAAGCGCGATGCGCCTGTGGTGGAGTGTTTTGGGACAGACACTTCCTGCCTGATCCTGCCCGCTTGCGGACTGCGCGACCCTTTGGCGCAGGCTCAAGAGGCATTCTTTGCGACACTGGACCGCTATACCCTCGCTGACGTGACGCGCTCTCGCCGCGCACTTGGTGAATTACTGGGTGCGTAACGGACAGCGCGCTGTCATCGGTTGATACTCCACCGCCAGCAGATTTGTGAATATCCACAGAGTATCAGTCACCCAAGCGGCAATCTCGGCTTCAACATCAATCGACAGAGGTTTTAACGGGGCCCGGTTCAATCATCCGGCCGCGCCATCTCAAACACCTCGCGTACCGCAGTATAATCGCGATAGCCCATCCGCGAGAGCGGTGTAAATCGCGTCACGTCAAAACGCCCGTCCACCACACAATCGTCGCGCAAATGGACGCCGACAACCTCACCAAAGACCACAAAATTGCTATCACCTTCGATTTTTACGATCTGGGTCACGCGACATTCCAATGACGCGGGCGCGCCTGCCACACGGGCGCAGTCGATCTCTTGGCAGGCCGCCTTTTCCACGCCCGCAGCGGTAAACTCATCTTTCCCGCGGGGCATTGCAGCAGAGGTCACATTCATCGCTTCACGCGCGGCGTATTCGACGACGTTCACACAGAACACGCCGGTTTCGCGGATGTTGGCCACGTTGTCCTTGGTGTCGCCTGCGTCCGGCTTGCTGCCCG
>TARA_R110002074_G_scaffold155583_5_pt1 | contig 15094 bp, 18 predicted proteins | sample TARA_R110002074 | Tara Oceans TARA_R110002074 (sample SAMEA4397215) | marine metagenome | biome: Polar Biome; feature: [MIX] marine epipelagic wind mixed layer (ENVO:01000061); material: water (ENVO:00002006), including particulate matter (ENVO:01000060) such as... | depth 10-100 m
ACATTTGCAAATATATATAGAAAGTGCCATTTAGAGAAAAGAAAAATACATTTTTAAGTTTTTTATACACGTGACTTTATTAAGGCTAAAGTGTCAAAATTTTGATATAGTTTAAACTTTTGTATTTTTAGGATACATAAAACATTAACCATGAGAGGTAATCGTAAAGTAAGATTATTAATTGGAGTAGGAATCATAATTTTCGCTGTTATTAAATACTGTTCTAGTGCTGAAACAAATCCATATACAGGTGAAAAACAACATATCGCCTTAAATGAAGCACAAGAAATTGCAATGGGATTACAAGCGGCTCCACAAATGGCACAACAACATGGAGGATTATATCCAAATGAAAATTATCAAACTTTTGTAGATCAAGTTGGAAATCGCTTAGTGAATAATAGTATTGCAAAACAAACTGGTTATAAATATGACTTTCACTTATTAGCCGATAAAAACACTATTAATGCTTTTGCGCTTCCAGGAGGACAAATTTTTATTACTTATGCGCTTTTTTCAAAACTTGAAAATGAAGATCAATTAGCTGGTGTTTTAGGTCATGAAATTGGGCACGTAGTTGGTAGGCATTCTGCCGAAAGAATAGCCAATCAAGGGTTAATGCAAGGCGTTTTAAATGGTGTTGCAGTAGGCATCGACCCAAATACAGCACAAGGTGCAGCAGCCATTGGACAAATGCTAAACATGAGCTACGGTAGAGATGACGAATTACAAAGTGATGACCTAGGCGTAAAGTTTATGATTAAGTCCAATTATAACCCTGAAGAAATGATTGGTGTTATGGAAATTCTAAAAGCTGCAGCCGGACCAAATAGGACTCCTGAGCGTATGAGCACACATCCAGATCCAGAAAACCGTGTTGAAAAAATTAAAGAAGCTATCAAAAAATATAGCAGGCAATAGCGCAAACGTTATCGTATTTTATTAATAAACCATGCTAAAAACAATTCCAATTCGTCGGAATTGTTTTTATCTTTGAAGAGTAATTAATATACCATGAACAAAAAAGTAATCTTGATGATTTTAGACGGTTGGGGAAAATCTCCAGACCCAAAAGTTTCAGCAATTGATAATGCTCGTACACCTTTTATAGATAGTCTTTACACTAAATATTCAAATGCCAGTTTACGTACTGATGGATTATATGTTGGCTTGCCAGAAGGTCAAATGGGAAATAGTGAAGTTGGGCACATGAATCTAGGTGCTGGACGTATTGTATATCAAGATTTAGTTAAAGTAAATCTAGCAGTAAAAAACAAAACACTACAAAACGAACCAATGCTTATTGACGCTTTTACTAATGCGAAAGCACATAATAAAAACGTCCATTTTTTAGGGCTTGTAAGTGATGGAGGCGTACATTCTCATATAAATCATTTGTTTGGACTCATTGATGCAGCCAACGAATTTGGTTTAGAAAATACATTTATTCATGCTTTTACCGATGGTCGCGATGTGGATCCAAAATCTGGTTATGGCTTTATTACCGAGCTAGAAAAGCATATTGAGAATACACCTACCCAACTTGCTTCGGTTACTGGCCGTTATTATGCAATGGATAGGGACAACCGTTGGGAACGCATTAAACTGGCTTACGACGCTTTAGTTTATGGAAAAGGAGAACCATCAAATAACATCCCAAAATCGATCCATAAAAGTTATGAAAACGATATTACTGACGAGTTTATTAAACCAATTATAAAAGTAGATAACAATAATAAACCTATTGCTCCTATTTCTGAAGGTGATGTGGTTATTTTCTTTAATTTTAGAACAGATCGTGGCAGACAACTCACACAGGCTTTAACGCAAGAAGATTTTCATGAGTATAACATGCATAAATTAAACCTACACTATGTGACACTCACCAACTACGACGAAACTTTTAAAGGTATTAATGTTGTTTTTAAAAAAGATAATCTTAAAGATACCTTAGGTGAAATATTAGAAAAACATCATAAAAAACAACTACGAATTGCTGAAACAGAAAAATACCCTCATGTTACCTTTTTCTTTTCTGGCGGAAGAGAAGCACCTTTTAAAGGTGAGCAAAGAATTTTATGTAATTCACCAAAAGTAGCAACTTACGATTTAAAACCAGAAATGAGTGCTTTTGAATTAAAAGATGCACTTATTCCAGAACTTGAAAAAAGTGAGGTAGATTTTGTATGTTTGAATTTTGCAAATGGCGATATGGTTGGCCATACTGGAGTTATGGAAGCAGCAATAAAAGCCTGTGAATCTGTAGATAAATGTGTTGAAGAAGTTGTTAATTCTGCACTTAAAAACAACTACACAACTTTACTTATTGCCGACCATGGAAATTGTGAAACTATGGTTAATCCAGATGGTACACCACACACATCTCATACCACCAACCCTGTTCCAGTAATTTTAATTGATAAAGATTTAAAAAATATTAAAGATGGTATTTTAGGTGATATTGCTCCAACCATTTTAGATTTGATTGGAATTGAGAAACCTAAGGCAATGACGCAAAATTCATTACTTTAGTCAAAATTTTCAGTTAAAATGAAACTTTATAACCGTTTAACAATAGCTATAGATTTTGATGGCACCATCGTTGAAGATGATTATCCTGATATTGGTAAATCTAGGATTTTTGCATTCGAAACCTTAAAAAAACTACAAGAAGATGGTCATAGGTTAATTTTATGGACTTATAGAAGTGGTCTAAAACTAGAAGATGCAGTGCAATTTTGCAAAGACAATGGCATTGAGTTTTATGCAGTCAATAAAAGCTTTCCTGAGGAACAGTTCGATTATACCAAAAGCCGTAAAATACATGCCGATATTTTTATTGATGATCGAAATCTAGGAGGTATTTTAGGTTGGGGAGAAATATACCAAAAGCTCACTAACAAATCTCCTGAATTTTCAGGTTCAAAAAAGAAAAAAGGGTTTTTTAGTTTTTTTAAATAACTAGCTTCTTACCAAATCAAAATATTGTCTATCAATAGATTCTTTAAAATCGGGATGAGCAATCTCAGTTAATGCTTTTACACGTTGTTTTATAGTTTTCCCATATAAATTTGCCACACCATATTCGGTAACTACGTAATGTACGTGTGAGCGTGTTGTTACAACACCTGCTCCTGGTTTAAGTGAAGGTACTATTCTACTAATTCCTTTATTGGTAATTGATGGCAGTGCAATAATCGCTTTTCCTCCTTCACTCAAAGATGCAGCCCTAATAAAGTCCATTTGCCCTCCAACTCCAGAATACATTTTTGCTCCAATAGAATCGGCACAAACTTGACCAGTGACATCTACCTCTATGGCCGAATTAATTGCCACCATTTTTTTATTTTGTTGTATAATAGACACATTATTTACATAATCTGATGCTCGCATCTCGATAAATGGGTTATCATCCACATAATCGTACAATCGCTTAGAACCCATTAAGAATGTAGCCAAAGCTCTTCCTCTGTTAATCCCTTTGTAATTGCCATTAATAACATCATTTAATATTAAATCGATAACGCCATCAGAAAACATTTCGGTATGCAAGCCTAAATCTTTGTGGTTGGAAAGTCTTGATAGTACTGCATTAGGGATGTTACCAATTCCCATTTGTAAAGTGCTTCTATCTTCAATTAATTCTGCTACGTGGTTTCCAATTTTATTTTCAATTTCGGTAGGTTCAGTCATACCATGAACTGGCAAAGGCTCATCGCACTCAACAAAAGCATTTACTTCCGACACATGAATAATACCAGCTCCATGAGTTCTGGGCATTTGTTTATTTACTTGTGCAATCACGTAATCTGCATTATCAATGGCAGCCAAAGTTGCCTCTACCGAAACACCTAAAGAACAATAACCATGTTTATCTGGAACGGACACATGAATTAACGCCACTTGTAAATCGATAATATTTCGTTTAAACAGCAAGGGCAACTCACTTAAAAACACTGGTGTATATGAACCGTTGCCTGCCTTTAACGTGTGTCGTATGTTTTTACCAACAAAAAAAGAATTGACATGAAAACTATCTCGCAATTCAGGGTTTGCATAAGGCGCATCACCCTCGGTGTGTAATTGGCATATTTCTACATTTCTCAATTCTTCATGACGCTCGGTCATAGCATTAATTAACAATTGAGGCACTGCAGCCGCTGCTTGTAGGTAAACTTTATCGTTCGATTTTATTATTTTAACTGCTTCTTGGGCACTTACTGCTTTATATTTCATAACTCATTTTATTGCACAAAATTATTGATAAACCTACTGCAAAAAGCTGTCAAATGTCATAAAAAAGGAAAAAATATTTACAGCTTAATTTTAGTATCTTTGCCATTATTTTTTTAATATGATTATAGTAAAAACCAAAGAAGAAATTGAACTAATGCGTGAAAGTGCTTTGGTAGTTTCTAGAACCCTAGGCATGTTAGCCAAAGAGGTTAAACCAGGCGTTACCACATTACAATTAGATAAATTGGCCGAAGATTATATACGCTCACAAGATGCTGTTCCTGGGTTTTTAGGTTTGTATGATTTTCCAAATACGCTGTGTATGAGCCCAAACGAGCAAGTGGTACATGGCTTTCCAACAAATGAACCTTTAAAAGAAGGTGACATTATCTCAATTGATTGTGGTGCCATTAAAAACGATTTTTATGGCGATCATGCCTATACCTTTGCTGTTGGTGAAATAGATACTGAAACTAAAAAACTATTACAAGTAACCAAAGAATCTCTCTATGTTGGCATTAGAGAATTTAAAGCTAACAATAGAGTTGGCGATGTTGGTTATGCCATTCAACAGTATTGTGAATCTCATGGTTATGGCGTGGTTAGAGAGCTTGTTGGTCATGGTATTGGGCAAAAAATGCATGAAGATCCTGAAATGCCAAATTATGGTCGTAGAGGTCGTGGGAAAAAATTTATTGAAGGTATGGTAGTTGCTATTGAGCCAATGATAAATATGGGTACACATCGTATTAAACAACATCGCGATGGCTGGACCATTACCACTTTAGATGGTAAACCAAGTGCACACTTTGAACATGATGTTGCTATTGTCGATGGTAAACCAGAGTTGCTTTCAACATTTGCTTATATTTATGAAGCCTTAGGCATTGAAAGTGACGAAGAAAATGAATTTAGAAAACAACCAATGGTTTTATAATTATGTCAAAACAAATAGCTGAAATTAAACAACAAGAATTGTTTCCAGGAATTAAAGCACAATTTGTACATACAATAAACAATACTATTGGATTTGTAGAATTAGAACAAGGAGCTATATTACCCACCCATTCACATATACACGAACAAACTACACATGTTATAGAAGGATTGTTGGAATTAACAATAAATGGCAATGTAACTATTTTAACCTCTGGCATGATCGTTACCATACCATCTAATATACCACACTCTGCTAGGGCAATATCCTTTTGTAAAGTAACAGATATATTTTTTCCAGTACGAGAGGATTACTTATAAATATAGTTTGAAGCATGATTAAGTTTTTTAGAAAAATACGTTACACTCTTATGGAACAAAACAAAACATCCAAGTACATCAAATATGCCATTGGTGAAATATTTCTTGTAGTTATTGGCATTTTAATTGCTTTACAAATTAACAACTGGAACGAATATAGAAAAGACCGTATTCTAGAAAAAGAATATCTCACCAGAATAAAAAGTGATATAGAATTTGATCAAGTGTTGCTTAAGCAATCTACTCTCGATCGATACAAACGTAAAGTAGAATGTCTTGAAAAGGGCAAAGCCTATTACCAAGGTAATTATATTATTAAAGATACATTACAATTTTTAAATGATATTGGTTATGGAGGTGTTTTTGGAAATGTAAATTGGAGTCTTAATATAAACACTTACAACGAGCTTATAAGCACAGGTAATTTAAGAAATATTAAAAGTGACAGTTTAAGAAATGATATTACTAATTATTATGAAACCAGTAATGCATTTCAAGTTTCCATAAAAGATTATGTTAGTGGTTATATCAATTTCGTAAATTCTCTCAAACCTTTTAACCGGGAAAAACCAGATTTAGAAGCTGAATTTGATCAGAAGCTTATGTTAAAACACTTAAAAAGTGAAGAATATTATCGATTGGCCAATTTAGAACTTACACTTGCACATCGTGTAAACAACTATGCAAAAAGGTTAACTAAACAATCTAAAGAATTAGCTAGTAAAATTGATGATGAATTAGAAAACTAATTTTGTTATTTCACAAAGGTTCCCAGAGAAACACAAAGATACGCCGAGAAAAAATACTAAATTTGATAAAACATTATTAAGAAAAGCATAACTTAATAAACCTTAACCAACTCTGTAATCTCTTCAAAAAACTCTGTGTATCTTTGTGAAATAACATGAAAACTGAATTAACTCAAACAATTATTGGTTGTGCTATTAAAGTCCATAAAGCACTTGGTCCTGTATTATTAGAATCTGCCTATCAAGAATGTTTGCTTTTTGAACTGAAATCTAAAGATTTAAACGTAAAAAAAGAAATTGCGCTTCCTATTATCTATAAAGATATTAATTTAGATCATGGTTACAGAATAGATTTGCTTGTAGAAAACAAAATTGTAATAGAACTTAAAACAGTTGAGTATTTTACAGATGTTCATTTTGCTCAAATACTAACATATTTAAAATTAGGAAATTACCCATTAGGATTACTTATAAATTTTCATACAAAACTTTTAAAAAACGGAATAAAACGATTTATAAACACACCTCAATGAAACACAAAAAACATCTCTGTGAATCTCTGCGAAAACTCTGTGAATCTCAGTGAAACAACTCTTTAAATTCATATTAAACTTTTTACCTAGACCTTTTTTAATAAGGTTAAGCTATACAGCGCGTCCTTTTTTAGCCTTCTTCTTAAAAGGAAATACTTATACCGATCCTATTGACAGGAAATCTTTTAAAAACTTTTTACCCTATGGCTATGGTAAGCAACGTGAAAATGCCCTGTCACCCTCTACTCTTTCTTTAGAACGCCATAGATTGTTATGGTTATATCTTCAAAACGAAACCAATTTCTTTACAGCTAAATTAAAAGTATTGCATTTTGCGCCAGAGCAATGTTTTTTGAAACATTTTAAAGATTTAGAAAATTTAGATTATACAACTACCGATTTAGAGTCGCCAATTGCAGATGTTAAGGCAGATATTTGCAATCTCCCTTTTAAAGATAATTGCTACGATGTTATTTTATGCAATCATGTTTTGGAACACATTCCTGATGATACCAAAGCTATGCAAGAATTATATCGTGTCTTAAAACCAGGAGGTATGGGAATATTTCAAATCCCGCAAGATTTAAATCGAGAGACTACTTTTGAAGATGATAATATAATTGACAAAAAAGAACGTGCCAACATATTTGGTCAATACGACCATGTACGTATTTATGGTCGTGATTATTTTAACAAACTACGCTCCATTGGTTTTAAAGTAAATGAAGTTGATTATACCGCAACCCTTTCCGAAGAAGAAATTACAAAGTATTGTTTAGCAAAAGGCGAGATTATTCCGGTGTGTTTTAAATAATTGTCTTTCTGAACAGAGTGAAGAATCTAAAATGAGATGCTTCGACATGCGCAGCATGACATTACATTAACTTTATCACTCATCAGGAAACCCATTTAAAGATAGTGTCTCTAATTGCTTATTATCATTTTCAAATATCACGAACACTTTCAGTTCTGGATGTGTCTTTAAAAACTCTGTTATTTTTTTAATTCCCATTGCCTGAAAAGCTGTTGCATAAGCATCAGCAGTCATACAATCTTCAGCAATAACAGATACACTTAGCAAATTAGTTTTACTAGGATACCCTGTTTTTGTATTGATAATATGTGCAAAACGGTCGCCATTTTCGTCCACCTTAAATTTTCTATATGTTCCTGATGTTGCCATAGATTCATTGGTTAGTGATATCGCTTTCATTATAGTTTGTGTGCCATTAAAATTTGGGTTTTCTATACCAATTTTCCATTGATTTCCACTTGAGGCATTAATTCCTTTTGCCCTTATCTCTCCTCCAATTTCAACTAAATAGTTTTCAATATTTTGAGTATCTAAAAAATTGGCAATAACATCCACGCCATAACCTTTTGCTATGGCATTAAAATCCAATATAGTATTCACATTTTGTTTAACAATAAAATCTCCTTTTCGTACTACTTTATCAAAACCAACTGTAAGCATGAGGCTATCTATTTTATTGGCATCCAAATTCTTTAAAGCACCTTCTGGTCCAAAATCCCAGGCATTTACCAATACTCCAATAGTTGGATCGAAAGCGCCATTGGCATGTTTATAGATCTCTTTTGAAGCATCAAAAACTTTTCTAAAATGTGAATCGATAGACACTTCTTCATTTCTATTTATTTTAGAAATAATGGAATTAACTTGATAAGTTGACATCGATTTGTTTATAATATAAAACAACTTATCAAACTGTTCTTGAAATTTAACATTAGTCTCATAAGCAGCATATTGTACTGAATAAGAAGTGCCAAAAACATTACCTACAAGGCGTTTATGTTGCATATCATCTTTACAAGACGTGATTACTAAAACCAATAATAAATACTTAACTATGTTTTTCATTTTAATTAAAATTAGTTTCTATAAACTGAATACCATTATACTCACACAAATATTCTTCATTTAAATAAACTGGTAATTCCTCTCCATCAGGGTTACCAAGTGCAACGCCAGCATAAAGTACTTTAGCATCTTTCTCGCGAGCATGTTTTTTAAAGGTTTCCATCCAAACCACGTCGTAATTGTTTGGGTTTTCCGGAAGTTTTACAGCGCGTACAATTACAAAAAAGTACTGATTCGTTTTATCGATACACACAAACTGTGGATGCTTTTTAAGTTTACTATTTACTGCAATAAACTCAAAACCACGTTTTTCTAAATCTTTACCAACAAGATTCATGGCTAGATTATGCAATTCTTGTTCTGTTAATACTATGCTCATGTTGCAAAAATAAGAAATGAATAATGACTGGCTATGTTTAATTTGAGATTCACAGCTTCGTGAGAATAAAAAATTGTTTAACTTTAAATGCTATTACCAACCAAAACTACTTTTACTAAAACTGCTTACATATATTGTAAGTACATGATTAAATTCCTCAGGCGCATTCGTCTACAATTAATTTCTGAGAACAAAACTGGTAAATACCTTAAATACGCTATTGGTGAAATCGTGCTTGTGGTGATTGGTATTCTAATTGCATTAAGTATTAATAATTGGAATGAGAATAGAAAACTACAAAATGAAGAACTAAAACTACTTTTTGATATTAAAACAAATCTTGAAACTAACTTATTCAACTTTGAAAACGACACATTGTTAAATCATCAAGATGTTAAGCAATATCTTAAAATTGAAGAGTATATTAATAACAACCTTCCATATAACAACGAACTAGATGATGCTTTTGGTCGATTGACATTTTGGGGTGGTCCATTCATAACATCTACTGCTTATAACTCTTTACAATCCAAAGGTTTAGATATTATTAGTAACGAAACTCTCAAAAATGCAATTGTAGATATGCATGAAGTAAAATTCTCCATTCTTGTAAATGACTATGACAAAAGTGAATGGAATCTAAATCAAACTGTAGTAACACCTTTTTTCTCAAAACATATCAGGCGATTACACCACGAATCCTTATTTCTTTCAAGGCCTAATGATTTTGAAAATCTAAAGCAAAATGAAGAATTTAAGAATTTATTGAGCATGATTATTAGACAGCGCAAAAGAGGCTTTGAATTTTATAAAGCCATAATGAATTCAATTAAAAATCTAATACAAGACATCGATATAGAATTACAATCAAGACAATAAATAAACTAACCAATACAAAGAGAAACCATGGGAATATTTTGGGATTTAATACAACAAGACGAATTAGAAAAACAACAAAAACAAGCCAACAGCTTAGAAGATCGTGTTGAGCAACTTGAAAAAGATTTAAGCGCAACACGCACCTTACTTAAAAAAACTTTGGTCGCTCTTGAAACACATATTGTTCAAGACATTGATGGAGATGGCAAAATGGGATAATTAATAAAACACATATAAACAACAGAAATAAACACACATGAAAAAATTAGCATTATTATTTTCGCTTGTTAGCGTATTTGCGTTAACAGCACAAACCGAAATTGAAAAAGTAAAAGAAACCGTTAGTAAAAGTGATATCGAAGGTCATATTTATTTTCTAGCAGACGATGCCCTTAAAGGGAGAGCAACTGGCACACCAGAACTTAAAATAGCTGCATCATATTTAGCAAATACGCTTCGTGGTTATGGTGTGAAACCAAACCCAAAAACAGAAACCTATTACCAAGAAGTAAAACTAAAACGTGTGTCTCCACCAAAAGAGGCTTCAATTAACATTAACAATCAAGCCATATCAAATTTTGTTTTTCTTGATGTCTCTGCAATGACATCAAATACTAATGCCATCTATTTAAACTATGGTCTGGTAGATGATTATACTAACAAAGACTTAAATGGCAAAGTGATTGTGATAAAAGCTGGAAGCTCTGAAACCAACGACACCAGAGCTGCCTTTGGTTTACGAAGACAAAAACAAAAGTTAGCTAAAGAACATGGTGTGGCCGCAATTATAGAACTCTTGAATACCGATGATAATATGTGGAGCTTTATTGACCATAATTTTAATGAACCAAGCTTATCTGTTGACTTAGGAGAAAGTGATAACAATAGCAATGACCTTACCTACGTTTGGGCGTTGGATATAGAAGGTAAAATAGCAGAACAACTAAGCACACTTAAAACCATTAGCTCCAAAATAACTATTGGTGAAAAACTGGAAGAGCCAGTTATATCTCAAAACGTCATTGGTGTTGTAGAAGGTACTGACCCAAAACTTAAAAACGAATATATTATTTACTCAGCTCATTATGACCATGTTGGCATTGGTGCTCCAGACGAAACTGGTGATACTATTTATAATGGAGCTAGAGACAATGCAGTTGGAACAACAACGGTTTTAGCAATGGCTGAAAATTTAGCAAAATACCCAACAAAACGTTCTGCGCTCTTTATTTTATTTACTGGAGAAGAAAAAGGGCTTTTAGGAAGTCAATACTATGTTGAAAATCCTGTATTACCTCTTAACCAAATGGTATATTGCTTTAATAGTGATAACGCTGGATATAACGATACATCATTAATCTCTGTTATAGGTTTGACAAGAACCACTGCCGAAAACAATATTTTTAGCGCTGCTGAAACTTTTGGGCTAAAAGCCATTGAAGATCCTGCAAAAGAACAAGGCTTATTTGATAGAAGTGATAATGTAAACTTTGCTAAAAAAGGCATTCCTGCACCAACATTCTCTTTAGGTTTTACTGCATTTAATGGCGATGTAACTAAATATTATCACAGACCAGGAGACGAAGCACATACTTTAGATTATGATTATCTCTTAAAGTTTTTTAGAGCTTACATACTGGCTGGACGAAACATTGCCAACGATTTAGCAACTCCTGTTTGGAATAATGGTGATAAGTACGAAGAAGCTTCCAAAGAATTATACCAAAGAGAAGCCATAAAAAACTAGTTTTAGCAAATTATGGAAACCAAAACCATCATATATGTTGTGGCTGTAGCTTTAATTTTACGAGTGATTATAAAAGTTGTGGCTCGCTATTTAAAGGAACAAAAAAACACTAACAATGTTGATGAGCAATGATAAAATTCTTTAGAAAAATTAGATACAACCTTATGGAACAAAGCAAAACATTTTGTCATTCCACACATGATGCGGAATCCACAATTAATGAGATCCTGAATCAAGTTCAGGATGACAATACATTATTCTATGATTAAATTCTTTAGAAAAATACAATACATTTTCCCCTCTTGGGAGGGGATTAAGGGGTGGGTGAAAAACATACAAACATGATTAAATTCTTTCGTAAAATACGATACAATCTTATGGAAACAGGAAAAACAGGCAAATACTTTAAATACGCTATTGGTGAAATACTTCTGGTCATGGTAGGAATTTTATTAGCGCTTCAAGTGAATAATTGGAATGAAGAAAGGAAGACAAAGATTAAATCTCAAGTATATATAGACCAAATTATAAATGATCTTGTTAAGGACACATTAAACATCAATGAATTAATTATAAAAACTGAAACAGACAGTGCCAATATTTCAAACTATTTAAGTTTTTTTAATCAAGGTAATACTATTGATAAATTAATTGATAGTTCTAAAAATACCGAATCATACTTTTATAGGTATTTTCCTGTAAACCATACATTTTTAGACATGAAAACTTCAGGCAATTCTAATTTATTAACTAGTAAACAACGAAATATATTAATTCAACTCGAATCTGAACAAGAGCAACTAGTCATAATTATAGAAAAAGTAGTTAGCAAGTCAATTGCAGAAGGTGTTGAAAAAGATAAGTATTTGGGATATCCAGATGATTTTTATCAAAAAATTGGTAGGTCTGCAAATGAGAATGATAAGATAAATTGGTTAATACACCAAAATTTAAAGTTTAAAAACAATTTTGAGCTCTATCATTTTATAAAAATAAGAGGTAAAAGGATAAAAAAAATGTCTGGAAAGGCGATTGAAATTTTAATAGGTGAACAAACAAATGATTAAATTTTTTAGAAAAATACGATACAACCTTATGGAGCAAAACAAAACAGGTAAATACCTTAAATACGCCATTGGTGAAATATTTCTAGTAATGATTGGTATTTTACTAGCATTACAAATAAATAGTTGGAATCAAAAACGATTAGATAGAATTGAAGAAAAAACCATTTTATCAAATTTGCATGACGAGTTTCTAGAAAACAAAACACTTTCAACTACAAATATAACCACCATTAAAGGCGCTATGAAAGCTAATAAGGCAATAATGGCCTTAATGGGTAGTGACGTTAACGAATTACAAAAACACAATTTAGATAGTATATTTTACAAATCTCTACCAGCAGCACAGTTTACTTCTTCGTCGCAAAGTATTTTAAATATCACACAAGGTGGACGTTTGAATATTATTAGAGATAAAGATATCATTAAACTATTATATCAATGGCAAGCGCAATTAGACGCTGTAAATATAAGAGAGCGTGCTTTAGACAATTGGAGCTACGACAAAATTTTACCCATCATGTCTAAATACATCTCACTAAAAGAAATGGATATAAATGGTAATTATGAATGGACTGGAAAATCTAAATTAAAAAAGCCATATGATCCATTATTCCAATCATTAGAATACGAAAATTTGTTGGACAACTTTTTATTCTTGCACCAAATGAATTTTCAAGAAATTGAAAAGGCAGATGTCTTAATAGACCAAATTATAGAAATAACGAAAGCATATACCGAATGATTAAATTCTTTCGTCATATTCGTAAATCTCTCCTTATGGAAAATAAAACTGGCAAATACCTTAAATACGCCATTGGTGAAATTGTACTGGTGGTTATAGGGATTTTAATTGCTTTGAGCATTAACAATTGGAATGAATTACAAAAAACGCAACAACAAGAGCAAGAATTGTATGTGAAATTATTAGAAAATTTAGATAGTGAATTAAACCTCATACATAAAGTTGATAGTGTTTTTAGAATACATGAAGACATCCATTATAATCTTTACAATACCATGATAGGTAAGGCTACTTACGACCCAAATATTCGTTATGGCATCTTTAGGTGGTCCGTTAATTTTGACCCCACATTTAAAGATAATTATCAAAATAAAGTAGATGGGATTTCAAATGATATAATAAGAGAGGCTATTATTGATTATTTTAAAGAAGAAGAAAAGGCAGAGCGAATTGTAGGTTTTTTTGAAAAACTTAAAGCAGATATGGTTAGGCCATACATTACACGAAATAATCTAATGAACTTAGAAGATGTATATGTAGAAAAACGATATCAAGAAGTAGATACCAGAAATTCTATTAATTATGAAGCATTAGCAAAACAATTTAATACACCAGAGTTTGAGCAAATATTATATGAACTTAGGATAAAGATATCTGCTGGGTTTCAAAATTTAAGAGCACTGACTGAAGCTAATCATAAACTTAGAAAAATCCTTAAAGCAGAATTGAAACAATGATTAAATTCTTTAGAAAAATACATTACATTTTCCCCTCTTGGGAGGGGATTAAGGGGTGGGGCAAAAACATACAAACATGATAAAGTTTTTTAGAAAAATACGATACAACCTCATGGAAACTGGAAAAACAGGCAAATACTTTAAATATGCTATTGGCGAAATAGTACTCGTGGTTATTGGTATTCTTATTGCGTTAAGCATCAACAATTGGAACGAACAAAAAAAAGAAAATAATACGGCAACTATATTAGCTAAATCACTGATTGAAGATTTAAATAAAGATGTTGATTTTTTAAAAACCGCACTAACCTTTAGTAAAGAAAAAATAAGAAGTTGCGACACCTTATTAACTTTAATATCTCAGCCTAAGGAGCAGTGGGATAATAAACGTATTTATGAAAGCTTCAATATTGTTGGGCAATCTAATCCCTTTTTTCCAACAACAGGCACCTACCAACAAATCGTAACCTCTGGATCTTTAAAATTATTTGATCAATCGCTTGCAAATCAGCTCAATGCTTATGACATGCAATTAAAAAAAATTACTTATTGGTCTAATGCCGAAGATGAAACCTCTTGGCTAATGGCGAATATTATTTGGAAAGGGATGAACGTTGAAGCTATGGCTAATATTAGATTTAATTTACCTTTAAACCAGGAACTATTCTTAAAGATTCCTGAAGATTCAACTATTGAATTAAAAAATTTAATTGCAGGAATAAAAATGTACAGATTAAAAACAGAAGCCGAATATATAGAACAACTAAGATTAGCAGAAAACTTAATAACCTCATTAAACAATGCTTATAATTTAAACATCTTACCTGATTAAATTCATTAAAATAACACATTACATTTTCCCCTCTTGGGAGGGGATTAAGGGGTGGGT
>TARA_R110002074_G_scaffold30046_2_pt1 | contig 15079 bp, 12 predicted proteins | sample TARA_R110002074 | Tara Oceans TARA_R110002074 (sample SAMEA4397215) | marine metagenome | biome: Polar Biome; feature: [MIX] marine epipelagic wind mixed layer (ENVO:01000061); material: water (ENVO:00002006), including particulate matter (ENVO:01000060) such as... | depth 10-100 m
TGTCTACCGTACACCCACCCAAAAACGAACGCATTCTCACAATTTTTGTGCCCAAAGTCCAATATGATAGGTGGGTTGCTAATATTAATAAAAGTAAAGGTGGTTATTCTTATATTTATCATATTTGCCCTATATGCGGTAGTTGCCCACCAATTAAAAGAAGAATTCAGTTTCATACAAACGGTATTTCGTTGTGGTGTAAAGGTTTTAAAAATAACACGTGGTCTGCGGTGGTTTCTTTATAAAATAAACCACCGGACGGTAATGGGATAGTTATTTAATATAAAATAGTCCCAACAGTGTCTATATGTTAAATCGGAGAATATATATATTAACCGTTCCAAAGAAGTCTTACTGAATAATAGTTCGCAGAGTTCTTATCTTTCCATGTCAATTCTCCTTTCTTATTTTTTATTCCCCTCGCTCTTGCTAAATAACTTTTTCTTCTTTTTTCATCTTTATGTTGTGTGAAGTCCTGAAATCTAGAATCGCCAAAATGAATCAATTTTTTCTTACCGTCTTTCATAACATATACTGAAAATTTTTTATTTTTCGCTTTCGATTTAAAGGGTTTATATAATTCTTTTTCCATTATTATTTATAATATATAATTTAATTTAAAAATAAAACTATTTATTTATATTTTATTTAAAATTGATTTATAAAAATAATATCTTTATATATTAAAATGGATATAATAACAGAAGCAATTAAAAACGGACGGAATCTAAAAGAGAGTAGCATAAAAGCATATGTATTTAACCTCCAAAAATTACACGATAAAATGTATAATAACAAAAATATAAAGGATTTAGACTTTTTAAAAGATACGAAAAAAGTTATAGATACACTCGACGATTTAAAACTATCAAGTCGAAAAACATATCTCGCAGCAATAGTAGTAGCACTCGGAACCCAGGAAGATAAATATGAGGGTCCGCTTAAAGAATACCGTGATATTATGATTAATTATATTAAAGAATATAAAGAAGAACAAGAAGAACAATGCAAATCAAACAGTCAAAAAGAAAATTGGACCTCGATGGCAACCATTAGAAAAGTCCCTCGAAGATATAAAAAAGAACTTATGGACCGAAAGATATTCGAAAAAGAACCTGGTACACTTAGTAAAAAAGAAATGGACTTAATTCAAAAATGGTTAGTCAGTTCTCTTTATGTATTAGATGATGCGAACCCTCCACCCCGAAATGACTTTACACCAATGAAAGTCATAACATATAACCAATTTACAAATATACCAGATAGCGAAAAAGAAACAAACAATTATTTAGTTATACAGAGTCGGAATAAAAAGTTCTTTTCATTAGGAGAATATAAAACAGATACAACTTATGGATTAAAGCGTATTGATTTAGGATCTAAACTTAACTCGGTCATAAATATTTATCAAAAATTCAATCCTGGATTATATCTCATTTATAATACACGAGGAGGACCGATGACTCCAAACGGATTAACTAAATATTTAAATAAAACATTCGAACCAACAGGAAAAAAGAATATTAGTTCCACGATGTTAAGACATATTTATATCACAGAAAAACTAGGAGGTCCATCAATTAAAGAAAAAAAAGAGTTAGCAGATAAAATGTGTCATTCAGTAGTCCAACAGGAAATGTATAAAAAACTTAATTAGATATTTTAAATATTTTATTAGTATATACAAAATGGCAAATACGTGGATTACTTTCATTCAAAAATGGTCGAAGGACAATAAAGTTAAATACAACGATGCTATGAAATCACCAAAGGCAAAAACAGCATACAATAAGTCCAAAGGAAAACCTATGGCAGGAGTAGCGAAGAAAGCGACGATGGATAAAAAAGAAATGAATGATGAACCCAAAAAAAAACGGAAACCACGTAAAGTAATAAAACGAGAGGACGCCGCCCCAGAAGAATAACATATGTATTTTTTCATTTTAACATATAGACACTATTGGGACTATTTTATATTAAATACTTATCCCACTACCGTCCATACATTAATTCTTAGTTAACATATGTATTTTTTTATTAGATATTTTATTTTTTTTATAATAATAAATAAAATCTCTATACAATACATAATATGAGTGGACTACAAAATTTTTATAATACCGCCAACTCCTATGGGTCAAATAAAGATAGCATGACTAACTTTTTAGGTCAATACCAACAGGACGCATTAGGTGCATTTAACGATGCCGTCGCAGGTGTCAGAGAACAAGGTAAAGCATTAGTGGAAACAGGAACTGCTATTGAAGGTCAATATGCCGCAGGGAAAACATTATATAAGACCGTACAGGCATATAGAAACAGAGGAAAGAAACCAGGGAATGAAACTGGCGATGAAGATAATGCTGATGATAATACGGAAGGTACAGATTCCACCGACGCAAGTCCAACAGGAGGTGCAGATGATAGTAGTGTGCCAGGAACGGATGATGTCGCCGCTGTGACACCAGACGATGTCGCAACAGTGACCGCTGATGATGTTCCAGCAGGAGGAGGGACACAGACCGGTGATGTGTCAAATTTAGGTGCTTCGGATACACCATTAGACCAGACCGCCGCTTCTCGATTTACCGCTGATCCAGTTCCCGAACCGGAACCGCCAGGAAATGTAGCGGGATATGATGCTCCTGAAGATGCCGTGGCACAAAGACCAAGTGGATTAAGTAGTGGAGGAGAACTCCAATCATTAGATGAGGGAGGTCAATTAGCAAGTACGGAAAGCACTACCGCAGCAGGAACCGAAGCGGTTACAGCAACAGGAACCGATGTAGGAACTAGCGTGGGCACAACTGCAACTGAAGCACTTACCGAAGGAGGTGGTGATGTCGCAGCAGGATTACTCGCAGGAGCAGGTGTCGCTGTCGAAGCAGTTCCAGTTTTAGGTGGATTAGCAGCGATAGGTATAGGACTTTATGAATTGTTCCATCACGCCAGCAAACCGGCACCATTAGCAACCCCTCAGAGTCTTATTAGTCAGAAGGGTGAAATGGTCGTACCATCTTTTGATTCGGTGACTGATACTCCTGCATCTCAGGCAGCATTTTAATTTAATTTTTTTTAATTAAATTTAATTGTTTAAAAGTTTAGAAATTATTATATTAGTAAAAGATATAGTATGTTTAAACAACAAGGTTCAGGCAATTATATTCCAACTAAATCAGTGATCGTCAAACCTGAAGCACAGGTAGACCTCAATCCAACATCCATAAATCAGGTCCGTTTTTTAATTCCTCAATATTTAGGGTTCATCGATCCACGAGGTACAACACTTAATTACAATATTAAGATGAGCGGTAGGGGTAGACCAGTTCCAAATGGTCGAGCGGGAGTCCACTCCCTATGGAGAGATTTTAGACTGCAAGATGGGACCGGCGGTACAACATTAGAAGAAGTCCAAGACTATAATGTATTAACCTCTCAATGGTGGGGATATACACAAAATGATAGTATAGCGGCAAAACGCAATATGATGGAAGGTCGACAGGTCAATCCAGCAACTGGGTCAAATGTCTATTACACAGGAAACCAGGACTGGTCGGCAGGTGCAATCGCAGCAGCACAAAATCCACTTGACCTAGCAATCCGCCAACCAATATATAGTGGTATTCTAGCAGGGACAAAAATCTTTCCAGTAGTCGCTACACAGGGACTACGCATACAAATGACACTGGATAATTTACAGAGGTCATTAGTATATCCTCAGGGTGAATTAGGACTACAATCTGCACCGTGTGGACTTAAAGTAGAAATCGCCGCCGCCGCCCAGCAAAAGGGAGCAATCGGTGATTCATTCACTTGTACTATTCAGCAACCCGCTGATGGTCCAGGTGGGAGAGGTGTAAATAGAAACGTTGTACCATATAATAATAACCCATGGGATATAGGAGATTTACTTTTCGTTAATAATGGTACAAACACGGAATCATTAGGAGTTATTATAGGGTTCGATAAAGACGGAGATAATGACTTACAGGTGTCTTATATTCCTAATAGAGCAATCACAACAGGTCTTGTAAATACATATCCCGTAGGAGCATCGGTCTTTGTGAAAGTCGCCGACCGAGTTAATGGTGTTGTGGTGACAGATGTCCCCGACGCTGAAATAGCAAAAGCGGCAGTGAGTACCTCATATGTTATGAGTGATATAGAAATGGTGTGTGCTGTTGTTAGTCCACCACCTGGATACGTGCAAAGTCTTATGTCCCAAATATCATCATCAAAAGGAATGGCAATGGACTTTAAAACTTACTCTTTATATAGAGTCAATCTTAATGCTACAAACGGATTAACAAATCAATTGATTCCCGCTACAAGTGAAAGAGCATATAGTGTATTATCTATCCCTCTCTCACAGCAAACACAGATAGCAATAGAAAAAGACTCTCTTCAGGGAGTCACAGATGGATGTCAGAATTATCAATATGTATTCGGAGGTCATCTTATTCCAGACCGCCCAATTGATTTAGTGAGATACACAAATAACCCTCCTCATAATGACGCTCTCCATCTTATAGAATTAGAAAAGAGTCTTGTTAATTGTGGATACGGGGTCCGCAATCTCCAGCGAGTTCCTGACCGCTTTTTAATAGGCAGAGCATTTTCTAAATACGGGCAGGTGTCAAATTTAAATGGTAGAGATTTATCTTTACGAGTAGAATATGTAGGTGCCACAGACCAAAAATTATTCAATCATTATGTCTGCCACCTCAGAAGGATGGTTATTAACACCCAGGGAGTTAATGCTTTCTAATAGTCTTTTAGGGTACAATACCCACTTGACGATAGTGGTATAAATATTATATAATAACTTAACCCAAGTTCGTCTTTTCGATCTAGGTCGGAGATAATCAATTGTCAAATCCATATTACAATATATATAGAAAAAAAATATATATTATAATATATAAATATGAATATCGACTCAGTAGAAAAAGCAGAAATCTTCCCTCTCAATCCTCCAGCAAATGGTGCTTACTCCTTTAAGAACGGATTCCCAATAATTCAATTCCAAATAGCGAATCAGGATAAATTATTAAATGCTTCCACACTACGATTAAATGGTGTATTAAGAATTAACGCCCCTGGTGCAACAGAAGCAGTTCCTATTCCTCCGACCAACACATCAGGTGGTGCTGCCTCAACAAACGGTATAGCACTAAATGAAAGAGTAGGAATCGCATCCGTGATTCATCAAATCACCCTAGCAACCCAACAAAACCAAACATTAGAAGTGGTCCGAAGTTATGGTAGATATCTAGCATCTGTTATGCCTGTCACGCATTCCCAGTCAGATTTTGATGCCACAAATTCAATAGCGAATCCTGCATCCGCATCCAGATCTTTTAATGGTGCCAGAGGAATTAATAACGACGTGAATTTTTCAATCCCATTAAGAACTGGTCTATTAAGTTCGGGTTCTCCTATCCCATTAGGAAATAATGGATTAAGAGGAATGCTTGTGAATTTAGAACTCGCCCCCGATTCAAATGTATTAAGCGGATATAGCACTTTTGATGAATTCGGTGTAGAAACCAAACAATTATTCAATCCTATTGGAACTGGTGCTTTTTATCAATTAAGAGATTTATCTCTTACTTATGACTTACTAGTTCCAGATGAAAACGGTAAAAGTCAAATGATGACACCAGCGACAGGGCAATTCGTGTATAATTCACTCTCTCATCTTTACGGAGTTATTAATTCATCCGACCAGACTCAAAATTATAATTTAGGAACAGGAAACACATTATCCATTTTTCATAATTTTATTCCAACTCAGGAAATAAATAATTATAGAACAGATGGATTTAAAACAGATAGACTTAAAAATAGCAATGGAGGTGCTTTCGACCAGACAGCGAATATCCGCCGAGTGACTTTTATTAGAGGGGGGTCAAAATTCCCACTGGATTATGCCATAGATGTAGAATCAGAAGGTCTTATAAATCGTCCACAGGTAGCACTTGACGAGAGATATATAGATTCTATTAAACCATTAGGAAGTTACAATCATTCATTAGTGTCCCTCAATACAAATAATAAACTAGCAGTAGAAACCGGGTTCGAACTTATCGACAGACCATCCAATAGAAATACCCAGGCAGAACCCTCTCCTATTTTCGGTGCTGGTATTAACCTAGACCCACTCACTAGAAGCGGAGTCAATTTTAAGAATACAAACTACGCATTAAGAATAGAATCAAATCTTGACGGACAATCCCCGAATTCGATTTTTACATATGTACTCGCCAAAAATACTCTAACATATTCCCCACAAGGAATTATGGTCCAAGCATAAACAAAACAATTTTTTTTTATTAAACTTAATCAAATAAATATATATTTTTTTTCTCTATAAAAAAATATATACATATATATAAATATGAGTTCAAATATCAGTCTTCCACCAGCGCTATTAACTGCTCCTATGGCAACCGTCTCCACGATGAATGTCGAAACCAATGTATTAGACCCTATTATTATCAATCAGGGATTCGCACGATTTGTATTAGAAAGAAAAGGTATTCTCGATACAGGGTCCGCCTTTACATTTTCAGTCCACACTGTTGCAGCAGGAGATCAGAAAGGATTCCTGCCTCTTAAAACTGGAATCCATAGTCTTATAAAAAGAGCAGTTCTCCGCATCGGTTCAAAAATTGTAGCAATCACAGATGACTACGCTCACTACATGACTATCCGCCGTCAATTTAAAACCTGTGAAGAAAAAAGTCAAAAAGATATGGTTAAGACAGGATGTGTCGACGTGGTCTGCCCTCAGAACGAGCAAGAGGGACAACTCCAAGTTAGGGACGTGACTTATAGCGATGATACCACATCAAACATTATTAACCAATATGTTCTTACATCAGACGAAACCCACACCCCAATTTATTCCATCCGTATTAGTGAATTATTCCCTATGATGAGAAACGTCCAACTCCCTCTATATCTTATTAATGAACCATGCTCGATTGAATTAACATTTAATACACAGTCAACTGGTGCCGGTGATTTAGGAAAAGTCGCATGCTTCGAACAAGCATATGTGGGGGGTGGAGGTGATACTAGTATTACTCTTGCAACTAGAAATGTTAAGTTCCTCGCAGACTATCTTACTTATGATGATGACCGAATGAATCAGACCGCCAAAATAGTTATGAGCGAAAATGGAATGTCTATCCCCTATGAAGATGTCGTATTAACCAGCACTCAATATCCTGCTGCGAATCCAGCACCAACAGGAGCGGTGGTGCAACAGCAAAATATAGTTCGAGATTTAGGTCTATCTGGAATGATGGTCCGCAGTATTCTATGCTCTCAGGGAATTCAAACAAACAACGCTCTATTAGGAAGATATAATAGTCCTGCATATAATGTCCCTGATAGTTATAATGTCCGAGTGAATGACCGCCAACGTTACCCAAGACATGTAGAAAGCGAATCCCAGAAAGCATACCAACTCTCTCAGGTATTTAGTACTGATATAGCAGTCGCCAATAGCGAATACTCAAACGACCAGTCCACCAATAAACAAGTCGCCAACAATGCACAGAATAATTTAATGTTCTGCGATTCTACACTAGAAGGTCATAGCATGGCATTACTAGAAGGCAAACAACATTATATCGGTATTGACTTTTCGGTTAGTCCTCTTAACCAGGCAAATAACGGTGTCCTCGTAGGACAGAAACCAATACAGATATTACATACTATTAACAGAACAGCACAGAATAATGCCGATAGAGATGTTCGATTTTTCTCTCTTGTAGAAAGAACGATGACATTAAGAGGAGGCATGGTCCAGGTGAGTGCTTAATTTTTAATTCTTACTTAAACTATAATTAACATTTTATATAATAAAAGATTTAAAATGAATCTTTTATTATATATATAGATGCCAAGAAGATTAGGTTCAAGAAATTGTCAAGAATATAAATACAAAGTAGAAAAATTAAATGAAGAAACCACTGAGGTGGAAAGTACTCATTACTACATAACCCAGAGAGAGATTCAAAATGAATACAATCTTAAAAGGTCAGCAGTATATTTTATTATTAACAATCCGAAGTCCAGGAAAACTAACGATTATATTAAAATTTATAAATTAGAAACACCCAGACCAGTGTATTTTAAGGAATATCTCGAGGAGGATGAAGATATAATTATAAGATATACCAAGATTGATTATTAACCAATTTAAAAAATAAAATGATTATTATATTTAAAGATTAATTCTCATTAATTATTAAAGAGAAATGGAGAACAAAAAAGTCAAAAGTGGTCCTATTACATGTCCTTATAAAAAAAAAATTGATTTAAATAATTCTAATAAGACAAAAGTGGGGCGGATGGAAAATAGAATAATTAGTGAGTGGAAAAAATTTAAACTGATAAAAAATAGTAAAATGCCAACAGATGAATGGGCGACAAAAAATAGACATAAGTGGAATAAAAATAAACATAAACAAGGAAACTGGGGACTGCCTACTGGAAAAATTAATAAAATTATAGGATTCGACCCTGACTATTATAAATGGGAAAAAGACCATCCATTTTATAAATTTATGGATGGAAAGGACTGGGATTTTTATATAAAGAAATGGAATACTTTTACTACTAAAACACCTAACGAAGGATTACATTTTATATTTAATTATAATAAATTACCACAAATTAACAGCACTTCAGATATAGATATTAAAAGCGACGGAGGTTATTTAGTAGGTCCAGGGTCCAAGGCATTTAAAAAAGATGGAAAAACCCTAGGATTGTATAAAGTAGTTAATGATGTGGAAATTAAAGATATGCCAAAAGAACTTTATGATTGGTTATATAAAAATTTAAATTATTCACATAACAACAAAAAAAAAATAAAAATAATTAAAAAAAATGGAGGCACCGAACTCCAATCTAATAATATTGGATATTATAACTATGATTTTACAGATAATGAGGTATTAAAAATTTTAGATCACCTACCAGAAAAATATTTATTATCCCACGGGGACTGGTTAAAAACCGCTACGGCAATGAAAACCATTAATAAAATAGACTTATTTTTAAAATATTGTTTAGACCACCCAAAAACAAAAACAAAAAAGAAAGGAGATTTACATTACAATACAAATGTAAAACTCATTAATGGAATTGTGCGACATAATGATTTAGATATGATTACTCATATTTTATTAAATACAAATCTTCCTAACGCAAAGACTATGCTAAACTATGTTAAATATAAACCTACAATAAAAGAAAATTATAGAACTCGTCCAGATGTATTAAAAGATGCGGAAAAACTAGGAAATCATATGGATATAGATAGATTTAACAATTATGTTATAAAAAGCGACACAGGAACAGGTAAAACGACACTAGCGAAACAATATATAAAGAAAACCGGAAAACAAATTATATCTATAGTCAGTAGAATATCGCTAGGGGACGCTCAATATGAAACTTTTAATAGTTCAGGACTTAAATGTCTAAATTATAGATTAGTAGAAAACTCTCCAATAGAAGACGGTGATAATATTATTATTACAATAGATTCGATAAAAAGATTAAATAGATTAAATCCATCCAACTATGTATTATTTTTAGATGAATATAACTCTTTAATTGAATATCTTATAACATGCCCCAATCTAAAAGATAAAAGAGTTATATGCTTCAAATACCTATTAAAATTAATGGAAGAGTGCGACCAAATAATAGCGGTAGATGCCGATATTACTCCTGCAACTTTAAAAATGCTGGATTATACTAAGAGAGAGTATAAATTTATTACCAATACATATAAACATAATGATGGATGTCAATCTAGTGAGATATTTAATTACCAAGAATTTATAAAACAATTACTAAACGAGAAAGAGGCACTGGTCTGCTGTGATAGTAAAAACGAAAGCGAGGTCATCTTTAATGATAAAATAATATATGAATTAAAAAATGGAATATCGGTTAAGGAAGAGAAAATAGACGGAGAAACAAAAGAAGAACGCCAAGAAAACAAATGGCAGAAACATATTTATCATATAAAAGACAAGTACGGTGTAGTTAGGAAATATGCCCTAATAACCTCAGACACCGATGAAATGATAGATTTAGATGATTATGATTTTGTAGTATTCTCTCCAAAAATTATATATGGATTAGACTCTCAAAGAAAACGTCCAGTGTATTGTCACTATAAAGAACACACTATATCACCAAAAGCAATGCTCCAACAAATATGTAGGTGTAGAAATATTACTTATTTAAGATATATATTTTACAGAAAAGAATTCAAAGAAGAAAAATACAGAACCCTTAATGATGTAAAAGAAGAAACAAAAGCACTGGAAGAATTAGCAGTGTTCGAGTTAATGTGTACCAAAGAAGAAAACATATTATATAATGAAATGTTTAATATTATAACCTATAACACAGATGCTTATAACACTAACAAATTCGGTCATTATAAGGCAGGATTAAGAGAAAAAGGATTCTCAGATAGGACTGATTATTTTCAGACATCCAAGGAAGAAATCAAGATTAAAGCGAAAGAAAACAAAGAACACAAATATGATAATTTTGATTGTGAAAATCCTATTTATCAAAAAATTAATGAATATTTAAATATACCGAAACACGAGTGGAAAAACAATAAAGAAATATTTATCGAACAGAATCATCTCGAAAAACATTTTAATATACAAACTTATTTTTTTAGGAGTAGTGATGATTGGGAAAAAGATTTAAAAATTGCAGAAGAGTTTAATGCCAATAAAGTTCGCTCAACAAAAAATAAATTCATTTTTATAAAAAAATTAATGACAGAATTCAATATCAAAAGTAAAGATACAATTAAAATCTCTAAAGGCATATCTTCTAGAAAGTCAAAATTATTATTCGGAGAATATAAAACATTATTCAGGGACAGAGGTAAAGAAGTAGATTTACAAATTCCTAAGGAATGTGAAAAACTGATAGCAAGAATTTATAAAAAAACATTCGGTTCGGATATAGTGAGAGCAGAAAGAAAAAACATAGGATGTAAGAAAATTAATGAATATGAATTTAATTGGGAAAAACTTTATAAACACAGAGATATATCTAAATATAAATATCCAGGTATAAATAGAGGGTCATTAGATTTAACTTTTGGAAAAGAACTAAATCTTATAGATTACGGACAACCAGAATATCTTTATAAAATATGTTTAGATGAATTAACCAATATGACAATAGTTCAATAGATTATATCTTAAATATTTCTTTGACTACTTTTTAATTTTCTTCTTATTTTTCTTCCCGGACTTAGAGTCCTTAGGATTCTTAAAATTAACAAACACTTCTTTCGGTTTAACAACCGGCACGGTTTCTTTTTTAAACTGCTTTTTTACATTTTTATCAAACTTCTCTGCAACCAATCCAGGATATTCCTGATCCATATAGTCATCCACGGTTCCATAGTCTGCCATTATCTATTACATAGATTTTTTTTTTATTTTTTTTATTCTCCAAATCTTATATTTTTTTTTTAACTTAATATAAAATTTGTATATAGACTTCGCAAACACTTCCATATTTAATATGTAGATTAAAATCGAAGATTCTTAAAAAACTGCTAAAATGGAAAATTTATTTTCACCCTTCGCAATAAAAAAAGTTCTTGTAGTGATATCTATCTCAATAAAAACAACTCGGGTATTTATCTCTTCCACTACTTTTTGGTATATAATTCCGTGTTCTATTTTATAAATCATAAACCATAACTCATTGGGTAGAAGAGAAAATAAAATATCTTTTTTCATTTATTGAAGATTACGTTGTTTAATATTTATTTAGATTTTTTTTAAAATATATATATATATATATAAAAGATAGGATGTCGTTAATTACTTTAAGAAGCACTCAGCATCAAAATGGTTCGACTCTATCAGAGTCCGCCGCCCTCATCTCCAATTTTTTTAAAGAGGGCATCCCACTACATCCAGGCAATACATTAGAACTGGTATCTATGAGTATTACTAAATTAGAAAAGTTCGAGATTATTACAGGACAAAATGATACATTTATATGGCGATTAGGTTCGGGTCCAAGTTCCGTGGGTGCCGTTCCTAACTTCTCACAGCACCAAGTCACCCTCCCAGCGGGGTCTTATAATGGGGCGGACCTAGCATTTACTCTTCAAACAACTTTAAATAATTCCACACTATTAGGAAATTATAGAGGTCAATGGGCGGTGACTTTTACATCGGCAACAACTAGCGGGGCAGGAGGTTTAGGTACAAACGCTAAATTTACAATTAACTACGGACAGAATGTCCTCCCAGCATCCAATGGAGAAAAACTGGTATTGAATGTATTAGGGGGAGGAAACAATCCTACAATAACAAGCGAACCCAATCATAAATTAATAACATGGGCGACCACAGATAATGATGTAGGAGCATTGGGAAATATCAACAATGGATTTTATGGAGATAGGTCGCTTTATCCTAACGGAGGAGAATTCGAAATACACATAGCACCCGTACAAGATTTAAGCGGTGTGAACTTTACAACACAACAAAATACCATTACAAACTGGGAAACGGCATCATCGGGACCGGTGGATGTATTAACAACATGGACCGAACCCGGTGCTCTCCCCAATGATTGGACTTATCAAATTGAGGTACCAGATGGAGAGGATGATGCCATTAATACATTTATTGAACCTCCCGATCATGGTGCTTTGGATACAGCAACAATAGTATCGGCGGGAACAGGATACGGGGTCGGTGATACTGGGAATTTAGTGTCAGACGGGTTCGGTTTAGGTGGAACATATCTCATAAATAGTGTAGATGGTGCAGGTGGCATCCTATCATTTTCGATACAGAATAATGGGGGCGGATATCAAGTAGGTGACGCATTAGACTTCGCTTCTGGTGCCGGTGTAGATGGGACGGCAACAGCGGCAACTATTACAGGGACGGGGGGAACTGGATATGCGGTGGATAATGAAGGAGGATTAATAGGAGGGTCAGGTTCTTCAGGAACTTATAAAGTATTAACGGAAACCGCTGGGGTGGTCCAAACAGTGGAAATATTAAATCCAGGACAAGACTATGTAGTAGGCGATATATTAACATTAGACGGACACGGAGGGAATGATGCAAAAATACTAGTATTAACCACAGTAGTAGGAGCGAACACATATTTTGCTGCTATCGCACCCCATGGATTACTAGCATTCGCGACCACGACTGATGATACCGCTCTTGACCCAAACTCTTGGGATATAGGAAAACTTAAATATAACCCATCATCCAATATATATCAGGCAACTACTACTGGCGGAGGAGGTTCATTTTTACAGAACGCAACGTTAAGAAATGGAGGAGATGGCACCGATGGTTCAGGAGGTCCCTTTACTCCTGTCTTGACAAACTTCGCATATCCCGAAGGAAGATATGGACGAAGTCGTGATGAACTTATCCAGGGCATAACATTATATCCAGGCAACCCCGATGCCCGTATTAATAGCACCCAACTAGGACAAGATATTAGTATTCATATAATGAATAATGATGTATTTAGTGATATACAAATACAGGCACACGGATTTATTAAAGCGGGTGGAATAGATTATCCTTTACCGAATTGGAGAACTGTTAAAAACTTTACTCCTGTGGTATCTAGTAGCAACTGGGTGAGTCTATCCCAAAGTCCACCAAACTGGACGACCTTTACTTATGCTACCGATCATATACGACTACGAATAGTCCAATACGGAGTGAGAAACAATCGCATTTATATATCACATGATGTCGCTGGAAATCAAGCGTGGACCGAAGAAGTCCTCCTACTACAGACAGCGGATGAAAATAGCGGAGTGACTTTTACGAGTACTGTTAGGGAAAGACTTTATCCATTTTGTCCGACGGCATTTATTAGTCGAGGGTCCCGCTTCCAAGCAGCATCTTATAAATTTTTCGGAGTCTTTGATACAGAGAGAATCGCAAATGTTCCTGGTATTTTATCAAGTACCAATCAGAACGGTGACGAACATGAGTCAAGCGAAGAAAGCGAAGCAGGACTCCAAGATTATACAGGACACGACCCATTGGGTGCACCCGCCGCCAACCTAGCATTAGGATATATAGCAAAAGCAGGAATAGTAGACGCATCCGATATTTATGATGGACCTGATAGTGGTGCTGGTGCAAATCAAATATCCAATCGGTCAGTGAATCCAAATATCGCAAATATTAATTTTATTTTAGGATTAGAAACCGCTTATACATTTTCATCTGGAAATGAAACAAATACAATATCGACGGCAGACATTAGTTCTCCATTAACTTCTATTCAAGAACCATCATTACACGTAGAACTACCAGATTTTAACATCAGGTCTTATTCAGGTGAAAGTGGAGATACAGGAAGAGCGGTAGCAGTGATTCCAAAAGAGCAGTGGACGACTGATAGTAAAACTGGCACATTACAATATGTAGCACCATATCCAATTCCTATTGATTTAAATATTCCTCATAATATGGTGACTAATGAAATAAATGCTAGGTTAAGACAACCCTCAGGAGAAATAGCGAATGACTTAATTAACCCCACGGAGATATGTTTAAGATTAACCGAGTCGGATGAGTCCAAACAGCAGCGTGTTATGAATAATGCTATGCGACAAATGTCCTCATTCCAATCGAATATCCAAGACGCAAAAATATCAAACTTTAATAATAATATGCCAAAAATATAAGTTATCGAAGATTACTATGTTTATAGATTTATTTATTTTCTATTTTAATATTTTCTATTAAATATCTATAATACTCTATTAGTATTATAGATGATTTTATTTTCTATTTATATATCAAATGGAATTTTTACCGAATCTTGAAATCCAAGAAGACCTCTCGAATCTTGACTCTGACAATGAAGAAGAACTAGGGAGGTTCGACGTGATACAGGAAGACTTATCGGGTCCTCTTACGGAACCATCCCCAATGGATATTTTTACAGGAAAACCTACGAATGGAGTGAAGATAGGAAAACCCACTAATAAAAAACG
>TARA_R110002074_G_scaffold40992_4_pt1 | contig 15067 bp, 15 predicted proteins | sample TARA_R110002074 | Tara Oceans TARA_R110002074 (sample SAMEA4397215) | marine metagenome | biome: Polar Biome; feature: [MIX] marine epipelagic wind mixed layer (ENVO:01000061); material: water (ENVO:00002006), including particulate matter (ENVO:01000060) such as... | depth 10-100 m
TGCCGTCACCATCATCCTACTTCTAATCGTTTTATCATTTATCTTAATCGGCTTAATTTTTGGCTTTGGTTACGGGGTAGCCTTTGCTTTGGGTTGGGCGGCATCCACATTGCTATGGCAATACGCACACAAAAGTCGTTACGGTAACTGGTTCCGGCCACCGCTAATAAAGGGTTGACCAGGAGTCTGTATTGCCGGTGTTTGCATTTCCCTAATCATATCCAAGACCTTCCTTTGTTCTCTATGGTCTTGAGACAGCAACATTTTGCCCATTCTATCGCGTACAGGCTGAGAAATGCCTGAATTTCTAAGCCATTTAAGAGCCGTGGATATCCCCGATATAACTGCCCCTGTGGGGTTTCCTACGGCACTCGCAAGAACCATACCAGAGAGGCCCGCGCCCATATCATCACCCTCTGCCTTTAGGAGACCGGTAGGTGAGCCAGCCCGCAAATTGTTAGTTCTTGAGAACCGCGCCTCTCTATCTAGCGTTTGGATAAATTTTTGATATTGCCTTGGGGTTGGCGCAAAGAGTTTAATCTTATCCGCAACCTCAGTGTCCTTTAGGATATTACGCAGGATTGGCGGGGTTGTACCGTTTTTGCGGATATTCTTAATCATTTCTCTAGCCGCGCCAATTCTATAGGCTTCCTGTTCCCCCGCAGACATCCCCTTGAATAGCTTTTCAGTTAACTCACCATCGCCTATGGCAAACTTACGCCCCCGCCGCATCGCGTCTTTAATCTTAGCTGGTCCCGCATAGATTGCGTCAGCTTGTGAAAACGCACCATTTGGGCCGCCTGTGGCGCTTTTTAATTCATCATCTAAACGCTTCCGCAAGCGGATTAATTGGCTTGAACTGCTAGGCAGCTTTCCGGTCACAGTGTCTCTCGATGTTTCTAAAATATCGTCAATTCCACGCCGCGCCGCGTGCCACATACTTAACGGGGTTTCTTTTCCTATTATGGGGTCTCCAGCCACATTAAAATCAACAACTCCAGACTCACGGGGGGTGTACTTATTGCCCAGAATTGTGGCCTCTTGGCGCAAACTAGCAATACCCTTTTTTATCCCTTGCATGATTACGGGTTCTTGCTCCATCGCATTTCTGAGCCATGGTGTTGAAAGGTTTTGATGGTCAGAATAAGCCTCACGGTATTTTGGGGAAGCGCCCTTAGCTTGCTGCGCCGTCAACCTGTCAATTTCATTATAGAAGTCTTTGCCGCTTATGTTTTGCTGAGTTGATTTAACTATACGAGACGCAGTGGCCGCGTTTCGTGGGTCTAAAACCTCATCAGCCAATTGGGCTGTGGTGCCAGGCTCTTGAATTAGTCTTCTTGTTTGGTTTGATATATTGCGCCCTCCCGCATCAGCCAGAGTTCCCTCTTTACCTAACCCCTGAAGGGTGCGGCCAATATCATCAACGGTTAATCCATCCTGGTACATACGCTCGGCAATGCGTTCCGCAGCTACGCGGTCAACGCTTGCGGGGAGGCGATCAATAAATCTTCTGATAGTCTGGGGGATTCCTGTAAAACCAGCCACGGCCCCAGAGGCAGAACGAGCGGCCCCAACCACTTGAGTTACAGCAGGAGACGCTAGAACTTCAGCGCCCGCTTTGCCAACCGCTCTTGCGCCAGCTTTAATCGTTGGTTGTGCAATCCGAGCAGCCGTCCCAGCGCCCAACATAGAGGCCATATTAAAAGCCTCTGTATTCATATTTTGAGGCTGCAATTCGCCAGTCCAAGAACGGTCTGGAGCCGTATACGCTTTATAAGCCTCTTGCATCATCCGCGATGGGTAGCCAAAACTTGCCTTATCTGCGCCCGCTTCGGTGCCGATGGGTAGCACATTACCGTATTTTACGGTTGGGTCTGGCTTGTCTAATTGACTAAAAAAACCCCGTTTTGGGGGTGGTGCGCGGTCTGGTTGAGGCTGCACAATTTCCCACTCCGCTGTTGATTTTGGAACCGTTGACTGGCTTAATTGACTCTCCGCTTTGCGAACAGCATCAACCGCACCCTGGCGGTTTTCACCCTCAACAATGTATTGGTCACCGTTCTGACCCGTGATGGTGTATTTATTCATTACTCAACCTTCTTCACGGTATAGTTGCCTATTTGCTGGGTTTTATCAGGGTCAGTAGTGGCGGGTACAAATTCTTCGCCATAATCATCCACATAAGCGCGTGTCAACTCTGCCCTTAATTGGTTCATATCTGCTTTGATTTGAGTGATATTGGCAATAAATGTGTCCTCATCTTGGATACGCTCTATATTACCGAATTGTGATGAGAACTTAGGCCACTCAACCTCAGAAACTTGGCCGCCAGCACTACCCGTTGGGGAAGCCTCACGAATTGCTTGCATGCCCCTAAGTTGCAAGTTGTTTTCAAAGGTTCTTATATTCGATGCGGCTGTTGCATTAGAATCCCCGAGTAATTGGTTTGGATTAAACCAACGCCCCTCAAAAGACCCTACGACATCCCTTGTGTTAGGGTCGTTTATGATTGTTTCGGCAAGACCATCAATCGCGTCTAGTTGGCGCATAACCGTTGTATAGGCTTTGTTAGCAGCTGGTTTGGCCTTTGCCAGCGCAGCCACACGATTTACTTCAATCACTTTGGGATCGGCTTCGCTGCCCGGAATAGGAACCATCGTAGGGTACTCAGCACCATCAGGAAATGTGGGCATGTAGTTAGCCGGAACCGTTATACCAAGTTCATTAACTCTATCTCCAATAGTCCTTGGCTTAGTGCCACCCATTCGTACATATTTACCTAAATCTGAGTCCCACATTGCGTTATAGGCACCATTATCGTCGTAAAGCTCGACAATTTCTGGTGCTTCTTTTGCTGTTGGTTTTTTTATTTGACTTGTAGCATCTGCCAAACTCCAGCCCTGATTTAAATATTGGATATTCCTTTGTGGTACAGTAGTTCTATACCCAGTCTCATTCTGAACAGTCACCCGCTCCTCTGGGCCAGTACCGCTGAGTCTAGATAACCTAGCCCCGTAATCAGCCTCTTGCCGTGGTGTTAATTCGCCATATTGACCAACAATTTTAGCCCTTGCTTCATTAAGACGATTTACACCTTCTATGTCTTTTTCAATATAAGGTTTAGCCCCAGGACCAAGTGGATTCCTTGGGTCCGTGAAAGCGTCTTCTATCTGACCTTGGGATTGTTGAGACGGTGCAACTGAAGCGCCGTACGCACTAACCCGCCCCAATTCATCTTGGCTAAGTGGCCCCCCCGAAGCAGACGGCACCTCGTTCATTGACGGTGGCGGCAAGATTGGTCGCGGTGGTGGCGTCTCGTTCATTGACGGTGGCGGCATTGACGGTGTAGCTGCTCCACCCGAAAGCACAGAATCAATTACAGGAACAGGATTAGGAATGTTTTTAAGCTCTTGAGGCGGTGGCATATCAATCATAGGAATGAATTGCCGGCTATTAGCCGTCGGTTGAGCTTGAGCAATATTGGTTTGAGGCGGTGCCAAATAATTAGGCTGGGCAGGTTGCATAGGTGTCTGGGTTAAAGGGCGTGGTGTTGGCATCATGGGAGCGCCGCCACCAGCGCTCTGACCGAAATCAACGGGAGCAGTAGGCTCGCCAAAAAATGACGTTGGAGTATTAAACATCCTGCCGGTAGAGGCAGCGGTTCGCTCTCTGGAAGCCTGGGTGTTGCCTGGGCTTGATCCAATCGTAGAAACTCTACCTGATGGGGTTTGACCAAACTCACCAATTGAAGTTTGGCGTCTTTCTGGTGAGTCTAAACTAACTGCCTGCTTTACAAATTCGTTTTGCCACGCAGCCTCTGACTCTGCGTTTCTTTTCTGACCCCACTTATCGCTGATTAAACGACTCACCGATGGTATCATCGAACCAATCGCCATAAGAGCGTTCATCGCCATATTACTACTCCTGCCTTCTAAATTTTAGCAACTTGATAAAAAACTAAAGAGACCACTAACAATTCCTAAATTGATAATGACGCAGTTAATTCAAGTTCTTTCTCTTTTCTTTTTCGCTCAGCTTCCATGTTTTCAAGCATGATTTGTTTTTCATCGTAGTTTGATTCTGAGAATTTAGTACCTTCTTCACCAAACATCCGAGAACCAATATCGAGTCTGCCAGCAGACTGGTCAAACTGCGCCCCACCAAGGGCCGCCTGGCCAGCAATGTTCTGCTCCATATTGTTAACTGCATCCATGCGCCTTTGCGTGCCTTGCTCAGCCATATCAGCGTCAAACATCTGACGTGAATCTAAGCGCCCTTGATTATATTGCTGAGTTACCAAGTCTTGTCCGGTATTATATTGCTGCGCTGCTAAATCCTGACTTACATTATATTCTTGCGCTGCCATGTTGTTGGCCGCATTTGCCATAGCTATATTATAGCTCTGGTCAGCATTAGATTGAGACGCAGCCAACGCCGCTTGCTGGTTGGCTTGACTAGCAGTTAAGCCAGCGGCTTGATTAGATTGAGCGGCCCTAAATGCATCATTTTGGTTAGCTTGACCAGCCGTTAAACCAGCAGCTTGATTAGCTTGAGCAGCTGTTAAACCAGCATTTTGGTTAGCTTGACTAGCTGTTAAAGCAGCGCGTTGATTGGCTTGACTTGAGGTCATATACCTATCTGCATCGCTCATACCATAACCAAACGCTCTATCTTGAGCTGCCGACCTTAAACCTGCCTCAGTAGCCGCTCTATTCCTCGCAGCCTCACCCGCAGCAACCCCAGCCGCTAGAGATTGACGAGCATTGCCGCCTTGGCCCCCAGCAATTGATTGCGCTCTAAATGCGTTCGCTGCTCTATTGGTTCCTACGTCGTAATTTCCTAAAGTTCGGTTCACTACGTTGTCTGTGTATCTATTTTCATACCCTCCAGACAAATCTAAACCACGCTGAGCCGCTATCTGTTGGGCCGCTATTTGTTGGGCCTCTATCTGTTGGGCTGCAATTTGTTGAGACCCAATCTGCTGAGCTGCAATTTGTTGAGCTTCTGCTTGCTGAGCAGATACATTTTGCGCGTACACTTGACCTGGGGATACGTTCTGAAATGTAACGTCTGTTGGCGCTTGATACCCTTGATTAGCAACCATCCCAGCCAATGTATTTGATGATTCGTTGGCAAAGGCCGGGTTATATGTAGTGTTAATTCTGTTTAGTTGATTTCTAGCTGCCCCATAACCAGAGCCGTCGTTGTCAATAAATTTATTGCCAAAATTAGCGTAGTCGTCTCTCCACCCTTCTGGCGTGGTTATCTGATTGGAGAAACCACTATTCAGGTTTTCCGACCCAGTTGTTTGCGTGTCCCGGTCTGTTTCCCTTTTTTCGGTTTCTTTTACAGTAGCCGTTCTAGCTTTAGACTTTTTACCAAGAGCCATTATATTTCTCTCCACATAGACGATCCACCATTCTGGTAGCCGTGCTTGTCCATCTTCTTTAACCAACCATTGCGGCCAGCATGCGCGACGTTTCGGCACCCCTTTTTTGCCGCCCACACTTCAATCTTTGGCAATAAAACAGTGAGTAATTCATTTAAATCCCCCCCAGCCAACCATATCTCAGCCGTTTTTCCTTGCGGGTTTACTTCAATCCGCATCAACCCAGCAGCGTTCTCACTTGAAAACAGCCACGCGTCTCCTCGCATGTACTCAACAAACACATCATCATGACTGTGCTGATGCCCAATAAGGTCCATTGCGTCCTTAAAGTGAGGATAAGCCTTAAGAAATAACCTTGCTCGCTCAATCATCGTCTTTGGCCAGTGGAACGTAAATCAGCTCTAATTTTGCCCATTCTCATAAACGCTGGAGCCGCGGTGCTGCTAAATTCTAACGTCATTTGACGGCCAGAAGACCGCATATCGACCCGGCCTGACTCATTGTTGAGTGTATAAGTTTTGCTCTCAGGTGTAGAGTTTGGGTATGCATATGTTTCAACCGTCACAGATACACCCCCAATTAAAGAGTCAAAATCAGGAATTAAACCTGCAATCTCAACCCACTCATCGCCATCCTTTATATCGATAGCGCCGGTTTTAATGCTGTACGATAGCACGTCACCGTCAGCAGAGTTGCCAATCTCTTGAAAATACATCTGACCATTAACATCAACCGAGACTGGGTAGGTAATCTCAGCGGCATCGGCCCAGGCGGTTCTATTAAATGTTCCTAAAGACCAAGTGCCTTCAGAATAATTAATTAATGCGTACCTGGATACCTCATTGCCATCCCGTTCGTCTGGATACAGCCACCACACCTCATTAAATGCAGCATTGCTAAAAGCATAAATAGAGTTGCCCTGAACTTGAGCTAAATTATCAAAGACTGTTCGCCTTATTGGTGACTTTAATGGTTTTGGAGCAGACCCGTCCCAAACGAAAAACTCACCGCTTGGACTCATCCAATAAGCTACGCCAGACGTAACACACGCTGCATTTGGACCAATTAACCCGCAACCACTCCCAACCTCAGTGAAAACGTAAGCAGAGTCTGGGTTTCCACTGTACCGACCAACCCACAGGCTGGATTCAGTCCAGATTAGTATTTCACCGCGTCCACGCTCAATCCCTATAATTTCACCACCAGACGTTAGCGTGAAAGCCCCAGATAGATTGCTTGGGCTAGGCACCCAGTCTTGATTAGCAGACCACAACCCAACACCAGTGTCAGACCACCTAACGTGACGCGGATCAAAAACGCCAGTCTCAACGTCAATTGTTCCAGCGCACATAACAATCATTTCAGCAGTCACCGTCATTACGGTGTTCTGAACTGGAGCGCCTGGCACTAGCTCCATATTTAGCAATGGCGTTACTGAAACGTTATCAAGAGTTCCTGAAAACGATGATCCTGTAAATTTAAGGGCAGCCGTTCCGCCTTGTTTAGCATAAAAAACCTGTTTAATTGTTGCCGCCGCAGAGATAGCCGACCCAACAGCCACGCTATTCCACGTTACATTTAAAGAGCCACTCGACCTGGTAACGTCTACGTCCAACAAATACCAGGTGCCTTCATCAAGAGAAATACTCTGTTCTAAAGCTGCGCTTGAACTTGAGGCCGTTGCAACGCCAGACCCAATTGACCAACCAGAACCCTTGGTCCAATCACTATCAGTTGCAAACGCCCCGTTGGTAATTTCTTCTGTGGCTGTAATGTTGGTGGCCCATTCATAAAGGCCGCCGCCTCTAGGCACCCCCAAAACATTGCTACCCCATGAACTAAAAGACCACGTTCGAGCGTAATAATCGCTGGTTGTATCCCCTCCGTAAGTGCCTGTGCCATACGCCCCAGTGCCATAACCAGCGCCGCCTGTAGAAATTTGCAAACCAGGAGCTAGGCCATATTCATAATCTACAGTTCCACCACCTGCGTTAACTGTGCTGGTAGCCTTAGACGCAGCTTCTATTGTGTATTCGTTAGCACTCACTACTGTTGCTACTACAAATAATCCATCGAGCGTAAGCCCACCAACCGCGTCAGCGTTTGAAAACCACACTCTTTGGTCAACAACCAGGCCATGACCCGTATCATTCACCGTTACAGTTTCGTCATTATTTATAGTGTCAAAAGGATTGGTTAATTCTCCACGCTCTATAATCGGAGTGTTTTCATATAGCTGACCATCAAAATACCCCCAGGTTCCAAGATTGGTTCCAATCTCAGCCCACGCTTGAGAGTTTGAATTTGTCCACGTAAAAAGGCCACGGCATATTCCAGCCACCAGGTCATTTGTGGCTATTTCCCAACCGCCAATTGTTTGCGGTTTATTTCTTTCAAAGCGAACCTTGTCTGCTTCAACAAAATATCCCGCAGCAGACAATTCTGTGTCGTCAGTAAAAACTCCAGCATTAATGGGGAAGTATACAAACACTATGCTTCAGGCCAATTCTCATTAATTAATTGCTGTTCTTCAGCAGTTAAAATGCCACCAGTCACACCAGCAATAAGCAATTCGCCCACTCTGGCTTTATCAAAAGACGTGGCTTTATCAAACTCTTGAAATCCGTATCGCAAATCAGCGGTTGCATGATCTCTAAAACCCTCAATAATCTCAGTCACGCGACCGCCGCTACCAAGTTGAGCCGCTGCGTAACGCAAAAATTCAAGGTTAGGTAAAACGCTGGGAACAAGTTCAATCGCTGGAGCATATAAAACCGGCGGCTGAGGTGTTCCACTCTCGTCTAGATACCACCCTGCCACGCAATCTTGTGAAACAGTCTGAAAATCACCGTGCGTTTCAGGATACATTTTTACAATAAACGCGTCCGGCGTATCTGCCCAATCCGGCAACACCGTAGTGTCAATTACGTCAATAGCAATTTTGTTTACAAATCGTGCTGATTTACTCATCCCGCTGGTGTCCCTATGAAAAATGTCACTATCACTTCGCCGTCACCACCAGCACCCGAGTATCCATTGCCGTTCTGACCGCCAGCGCCTCCACCTCCGGCTCCTGTGCCGCCCGACCCACCGTATCGACTTATATTAGCAACTGAAACACCCCCGCCGCCTCCAGCATAACGTCCGCCGTTTCCACCTGTTGAACTTGTAGCCTCACCGCACGACCCACCACCACCGCCTCTAATACCGCCATGGCCACCAAATTGTTGAGCGGAGGTAGAAACAGAGGCAGCACCGCCAGAATCGTATCCACCGCGTTTTATGTAAGTAGACCACGAGCTACCACCGCGCCCGCCAGCCCCGCCGCCGATCATGGCAGATATATCTACAGCGGAAGCAGCAAGATTTGTTCCCGCATCGCCAGCTGAGGCTTCTGTTAGTGTTTCTCTTAACACGCCCTGCGCATTGACACCGCCGTAATAAGAATTTGCTACTGGCGTTTCCTGTGAGCTACCACCGCCACCAGCATAACCGTTTGTTTCCATATCTGCGGAGGCAAAACGACCAGCACCACCTGTGCATACACGCTGTCCTGTGCCTGACGATGGTGAACAGTCCCCAGATTTAGCAAACGGAGACGCGCCGCCAGAAGCGTTCGCTGATACGTTGGAATGAACTTTTCCTGAAGATTTTCCAGCACCCCAAGGTCCGCCAGGACTGCCGCCGCCTGTGGCTGATCGTTCACCGCTGGCAACGTCAAACGCGCCTGAAACACCGCCCAATTGTTTTTCAATAGCACCAGAATCCGAAATTGAGGACGCGGTTGCAGGTGCAGAACCAGCGCCAGTTCCACGTGTATGAGCAGGACCGCCACCCCCGCCGGGTGCAGTTAGCGTCCAAGCGCCGTCTGAAACTGTTGTGTTAGCACCCGCATTTCCTGCTGTATAACCTGCGCTGCCGGAATCAGCAGTTGCGCCTCCAGCGCCGACTACACACGTTAAAGTCGTCTGGCTATCTAATGCGCGATATATACGCGCCCAATTTCCACCGCCGCCACCTGCGCCATTTCCACCGCCGCCACCTGTCGTTCCCGTTGCACCACCGCCCGATCCACCTGCGCCCATCGCTTCGACTTTCACGCCCGTCGCGTCTGCTGGAATAGCTAACACTGTCGTGCCAACGCCGACCAAAATTGGCTCAACAAACCCAAGTCCGCCGCCACCGCCCAATCCAAATTTCGTTGCAATATCAGCCATTATGGTGTCGCTCCAATCAGTGTGCTTGTCACTACGCCGCTTGAGACAAAACTGTATAAAATTATTGGTCCCGTTGAACCATCGCCTGTATAGGTATCGTTAGCTGCTGCGCCGTCAATCGTTTGTGAATTTCTGCCTACCGTTGCGACTACCGTGTTGCCGTTTGTAAATTCAACAATTAACCCCTGACCCGCTGAGAATGACGGCAGAGTGCCTGTCGCTGCTGCGCTGATCCGGTAACGCCGATTTGCAGTCATAGCCGTTGTGCCGGAACTAATTGTGCCGGTCAGTTTTCCAGCAAGCGCTTCTTCCCAATTCGTGTCAGCCGCAGCTGCGGATATGTTTAGCGTGTTTCCGTTATCTGTTAATGAGACTGCACCAGAAGCCGTCAAAACCGTACCGAGATAGTTTGGAACAGCAGCCGCATCAACCCCAACCTTATTGCTATCAGCAGGGGCGCTTATGTTTAGCGTATTGCCGTTGTCAGTTAGACTGACAGCGCCCGATGCAGTGAGAACCACACCCAGATAATTAGCCGTAGCGCTAGCGTCAACTTTTACCGTGCCAGGAGCGCCTGGTATTCCTCCAGCGGCAATCAAAGCCTCAACTTGAGTGAGGTTAACCCCGTCAGTTCCCAAGACCCCAGCAGAGACTCCAGCAAGAACACCAGAAATTGTGAGCTTACCGTTTACCTGAGAAGCGCCGTTAATCAAACTACCATATGAGAGAATGTCAGTGCCGTTGCAGTAAACCCAGGCCATCATATTGTTTGGGATTACAACTCCAGTTGCACCAGAGCATTTAGCAGTCAGGCTGGCCCCGCAGGTGTTATGAATAAGATATTTTGCTTTTGACGATGGGTAGGTGACCACTACGGCAGAGGACAGTGACCCAGTAAATAAATGGCCACCGTTCTTGTTGTCTGCCGCGGTTACATAATTTGTTGAGGTGATTGTGTAGTCACCAGTCAGTGCAATGCTTTTTACTGACCCGATGCTTTGAGCAATGCCACGGATAACCTGGTTGAGTTTGTCGTCGCCCCACGTGTTTGTATTAGACCCTAGCGATTGTTGCCGGAATCCATACTGGTCTGTTGGTGTATCTGCCATTAGGCCACCGCGCTCCCTGTTTGCATATCAATCCAATTAGTGCCGTTAGACAGACACCACGTAACTCCACCCGTTGCTTGAACGGCAATCCCTCCAGTTTCCTGGAACCCAACCTTTGTTTTCCAATAGTTAGCAGCAGCAGGAAGTGTCGCAAGCGGATAAACTTTGATAGCCATTACAGGATAGACCTGAGACTCAACGTTTTGAACGCTTCTTGTGTATTCAGAGAACCATGCAGGTGCTATTGCTGGAATTGTTACCGTCATACAATAGCCGTTTCAGGCAAAGAGGTTCTAACTAGCACACCAGAATATTTTGCTGATGCGTCATCTGATTCTATATCTCTAATGCCTTGGTCTAAGGCTTGACCCCAAACCCCAATCCTACTGTCAGCGCCAAGCCAGGGCTGTAGCTCTAGGCATGAACCGTACACATAAAGGTCTGGCGCATCTTGAAGAAGCCAGTTTGTTGTATTGGTGTCAGATAACGCCGGTATTCCCTGATAATAAATCATAATTCCAGAATAAGACCCGTCAGGTGGTGGCCTCACATTAAAATTGCTGCCAGTCACAGAGAATGACCTTGGGACACCGTTTGCATTGCCCGGAAAGCTAGAGAATAGATCAGCAAGAGAAACCTGGGTAAGAACCTCAACCGGGTCTCTATCTAGGTAGAAATACTCAGCCGATACAAAATCAGTTGGCAGCGCGTATTCAGTAACGCTTGCACTAAAAGCGATGGAAGTAGATGTCTCCATTTGCCTAACCCTGAGTAGGCGTTGCAGCCTAATCTCACAACGAGTAATGGCCCTAGTCACAATTCCCTCGATTGTGCCTGTAGATTTAGTAACAGGGTCAGCTAAGTCAGACCTGTTGACCTCATCCATGATGGCTGTCTGTAAATCATCGTAAGTAGAGATTGCCACTACAGAACCCCTCCACCCGTCCGCAAGTGCTTGCGATCTGGGTCATTCATCATCTTCTTAAATTTATTAGTATCGTACTCTGAACCATCATACCCACATTCGCGTACCATATCGTTGTACACAGTCAGCGGTATCCGCGACACAACCGCGCCGTGTTTCTTGTCTTGCCAACCCGACCAATTATTAGCCTGGTCTTTATTGGCTGCTATAATCTCACCAATATTTAATTGGGCTTCTAGGAAATGAATGTTGTTTCCATCACGCCGCATGTAAACCTCAAGCCCTGACTCAGAGTCAGAAGACAGCAATGACCACTCACCGTTAGCAAACTTCTTAGCGTGCTTAATCTCATCTTGACTAAGTAAATTCATGTCGCCCCTCAAAACAGAGAAGAAGAAAGGGCCGGGTTTCCCCGGCCCCAACCTTACGTGCTAGACAACACCAACTACAGCCGCGTGGGCGTTTGGTGCGGAAACTTCAAGCACATATTGCGCTCTAATAACCGCTCTGTCTGAGAGGCCGGTTTTGGCCAACTCCTGCACTTCAATGTTTTGCAACATTCCAAGACGCCACTTTGATTTGTCGATCAGGTAGATGCACGCACCAAGAAAAGCGTCACCAGATCGCGCCATCTGACGGTTTGGCATAACGTCAACCGTTCCAAAATCAGACAGCCATTGCTCAACAGTCCCAACCGCTACTGCGCCAGAACCCTTACCACTCAGAGTGTAACGAACTTCAGCCGTAGTTGAATCGCTACCCAAAGAAAGGTTTGAGAATGTTGTTTTCAATGCTGGTGGAAGCACCATAACCGTTGGGCTGCCGCCGTCTTCATACGCGGCTTGCTGCGCTGTAGATAGCATTGTGTACGTCAGAGCCGTTGAACTAGCCGCAACTACAACGTCAGCGCCAGTACCAGCAGAAGCGGCACCGTTGGAAACGTTAGTAATATAAGCGCCAAGTCCAGCAGTAACTCTAGCACTAGCACTGGAGCCAGCAGCTTTAGCTACGTTTTTCAGAATTGAGAACTCAATATCAGTCTTGAGTTCTTTGCCGCGCTTAATGACTTGGTGGTCATATTCACTTCCACGTCCATAAGCAGAAACAGCAGACGCCGTTTCAGTCACAGCAAGGCTCTTATAGCTGATCTGAGTTTGGTTGTTGAGCATAGTAGTCGGCGTTGTAGTCGCTGGTACTACATCGTCTCCTTCAAGCTGCGCGTTTGCAGCAGGGGCATCAAGAGCTTCTGTCTGCCATTGGTATAGAGTGTTAATCGCTTTGAATTTCGGAATCATTGAAAAACAAGGCGTTTCTGATGGTGAGATGTTTGTAATCAGATCAGACACATCTTCTTTACGTCCAATCTGAGCGTAGGTTGAAAACCCATTAGTAGTAATAGTCATAACTTAAGATACCTCTTGTTTAAGAGGCGCGCCTCAGACTACTCAATGCAGCTAGCGCGTCCTCATCAGTTCCAGATTTGCGGACCCGAGCAAACGCATCAGAAGTTGGTTTCTTGATTTTCACAGTGCTACCTGGCCTCATAGGCTTTGGCTTTTTAGCCATAGCTTTTTTGACCTGGGGAACCTTGTTTTGCAACTCATCAAACCGGCGAGCTTTATCTAGTATGATAAAGAAATTAGGATCAGGAGTTTCTGCCAACGCACTAGATGGTATCCCGTACGTGTCATCGGCATATTTCGCTACTGCGACCAAGCCTTCTTCTAATTTCTTAGGGTCGATCCATTTGGGTTCATAAGTACCCTTCAGGAGTTCACCTTTAGCCTCAGAGACTGCGAGTCTCTGTTGATAGTCTTTCTGAGCGTTCACTTCAACAATAGCCGAGTGCTTTGATTGTTGTTGTTTGTTCCACTCAATTTGAGTTTGCATAACACGGTCAGCACCATATTCATCAATCAAGGCTGACCAGTCTGGTTCCGAAATAACTTGTTGCTCTAAATCATTCACTAACTTCGATAAATGTTTGATCGTTTCAGCGTTTTGTTCACCTGCCTGACGGCGCTCCTCAGCGAGTTGCGTCGTTTTCTTGGTGTAATCGGTCTGTCTGAGGTATCCAGCTTGGGCGTCTTGTAAAGTTATCTGCGACCCGTCCGCAAGAGTTACCATCTCGGTCTCTGCATCTTTAGTCTCAGGGCTTTCTTCGTCACCACTGTGGGTTTCAGTTTCATCGCTCAATTCACCCGGCGATAATTCGGGTAATTCGCCTTCTTCAGCGGAATCTTCAACAGCATCGGCTTCAGTTTTAACCTCAGCCTCAGCTTCAATTTCGGTTTCTGTCTCTGTCTCTGCTTCTTTAGGCTCATCAGAATGAAACAAATCAAAAAGAGCGCCCTCCCCTTGATCTTCGGTCATTGGGGTTAGGTCTTCTTGCGTTCGTTCTGTTGCAGGTCTTGAAGTCAATTAAAAGCCCCTTATCGCAAAAACTTTGCTGGGTTTAGTTTCTTCTATCTCATCAACGGCCAGGCTACCAGCTTCAAAAGTCCGTTCAACGTGAGTCTTGACCATCTCAATCTGACGAAGCGCCTCACAAAACTTGTAGCGTTCGATGTCATGCGTAGGCCCAAGAGCCATCAACTTAGCTGTATACGCGCTCTTAAGCATTTCAAAAGCCTCAGCCCACACGGGATTGTCAAGCAACTGCGCGGCCAATGCTGTGCGTTCATTAGTCATAATACATTAAACCCTGACATTTTTAAGATAATTTTGCAACCTGAAATAGTCTTTTCATTGAGTTACCTGCAAGCCCTAGAATCGATTGTAAGTTCCGGCAGAGAGCATAATTTGAACTGGGGGGTTTTGTAGCCCCGTAAAAACACCTGTGTTCCAGCCGATATAATCGGAGCCAAAGCGGAAATAGACCCCGACCAGTTAATGCCGGGGTCTATAGTCTCTATTCCTCTGCGGCATTAAGCACCCCGTATGCTTGCGCCAAGTTTAGCGCAGCTTGTGCGAGGGCTATCGCCTCACTGGGTTTGTCTGCTTCGGCTGCTTTATTTGCCAGGGTTTCTATTTTCTCTTTTAAGCCACTCATAGGTTCTAACTCCAAGTGTCTAGGCCTGATTCCCCCAGGCCTATAAGGGGTCGGGGCGGCAGCGATACTTAGCTCTCTATTTCTATATCTACAACAATTGGGTTGGTTATACCGCCCAGAGCATCTACAGCCTCAGCAGTTACCTGATCTATTTCTGTTTGTATAGATCGACCACTTGCACGCAATTCGGACGCCACTGCGTTTATTCCAGCAACCTCAATCCTAGTGCGAGCGTCCAGCATATCTGCCAGGGTTTTGCGTTCGTTATCGAGCAACATGGCCTCTCTTTTTAACGCCGCTTCAGGGTCGGGGCCGTTATCCATCTCATTCACAAGCTCAGAGCGGAATTTTTCTCGCTCTAGGTCTAACCGATCT
>TARA_R110002074_G_scaffold5571_4_pt1 | contig 15062 bp, 4 predicted proteins | sample TARA_R110002074 | Tara Oceans TARA_R110002074 (sample SAMEA4397215) | marine metagenome | biome: Polar Biome; feature: [MIX] marine epipelagic wind mixed layer (ENVO:01000061); material: water (ENVO:00002006), including particulate matter (ENVO:01000060) such as... | depth 10-100 m
ACTAGAAGAACAAAAATAACATTAGATTCTGCTCAGTCAATAAGCAATAGTACTGAAATAACTTTTACCGCTACAGATAGTGTGTATAGCAACACTGGTAGATATAAAGATACTAGCATTTTTAAGTTAACTATAACCAGAGATGATGAAATGGTTTTAACTCCACCACCATCAATTGATTTTAGTGATGTTAACAATATTAATGATTACTTTGTTGAGGTAACTGATACAAAAACTTCTGAAAAATTAACCTCAAGAGTTTATACTATAACTCACACTGTTCCTTTAAGATCTAGCGCTAGTGATGACGTTATAAGTGTTACTTGTAGAGCAAGCCAAGACAAAACTGCTGGCTCTACAAAAATATATGGTTTTGATTTATTAGCAAAAACACCACCCACATCTTCTTTTAGCCCAACAAACCAAGAGGTTGGTGATAGAACTAATTTTAAACTTAACACTTCTTCTACTTTAAGAAGTATAAACAAAAGAAAAGACACTAGACACCTTGTTGTTTATGGTGATCCAGGTGCAACACTAACTGTAGTAGCAGTTTCAAATACCGTAACGGGAACAACACAAGCAAGTACAACAGGCACTACGGTTACTGTAGCTGCAAATCAATCAGCAAATATACTTGTTGGATCTTTAGTAACTGGAACAGGAATAACAGCAGGTGACACTGTTGTGGCTGTAAATACTAGTACACATGTAGTAACGTTGTCATCTGCAAGGACAGTTGGCAGTGGTGTTACTTTGTCTTTTATCTCTTCGTTGATAGCATCTGCTACAAAAACAATTGGAACAACTGGAATATATGCGCAGCAAGTAAATTTTCCTAAAAACAACACATCCGCTAATATAGTTTACACGTTTACTTTAACAGAAATAGGCTCTGACACGTTTGTAGGTGTTGTATCACCAATTACATTTACAATAACTAGTAATGGCACCGCGAGAGTAGAGAGCGATGTTTCAGTGCAACCTGTAAGAACAAAAGCAGCAAAAGAATCAAACCCAATAAGATCTGTGTATGATACAGCTGCAGCAAGAGCTGTTAATGATTTCCGTGAGGCATAATAAATAAAAAAATATGGCAACAATAACACTAACATTTGCAAACCCAGTAAACGCTTCTTTACAAGCTTTGTCAAACACAGCATCAAGGGACAACGTTTATTTTAAAGATACTCAAAATCCACCAAAAACTCATTTTGTTGGAGAATGTACTGCTATATCTGCAGATAAAAAAACAATAACAGTAGATGTTGGTAGTAGCACAACCAGACAAACACCTGGTACTAGTGACTTTGTGTTTTTTGGTAAAAACAACAAAATAAGTACCTCTGCTTTATTAGGTTATTATGCAGATGTTACAATGCAGACTGATCAAACAACTAAAATGGAGCTTTTTAGTGTTGGCTCTATTATATCTGAAAGTAGTAAATAATACGCATAAGGTGTAATTATAATAAAATAAGACAATAAAATGATAGAATACATAGAATACATACCGCAGGTTAATTACGCTATACTACCACTACTAACAGCTGTGGGTGGTTTAGCGCAAATTGGTATGGGTATAGACTGGGGTGGAAAAAAAGCAGATGCAGCTAGACAAGCTCAAAAAGCTTTTGACGATCAAAAAAATATATATAAAGGTTTAGATACTAGCAATACGTTTGGTAGTGTAAGAAATAGATTTCAAAATCTTGGTAATGCTTTTAAAGGTGTAGAAAATGCTTATGAAGACATGACTGTCAATACTCAGCAAGCAGATTTTATGGCACAACAATCACAACAAGGTGCAGCTAATATAATGCAAAATATGTCTGGCGCTGCCGGTGGATCTGGTATAGGCGCTTTAGCTCAAGCGTTAGCAAATCAACAAACCCAATCAATGCAACAGGCATCTGCTTCTATAGGTATGCAAGAAGCTAAAAATCAACAATTACAAGCTGGAGCACAGTCTAAAATTGATTTAATGACAGCTCAACAAGAAAACCAAAACGCTGCCCTTACAGCCAAGGGTTTTGCTGATGTTGACAAGTTGAAAGGAGAAGGCGCTTATAGATCTCAAAGCGCAGAGGCAAGTAAACAGGCTACTTTGTTAGGAATGGATGCTAACACTTTAGCGGCTGCAAATCAAGAAGTAGCTGCTGGTAAAGCTATGGTAGCTGGTGGTATAGGTGCTACTCTAGGAGGTTTAGCTGGTGGCTTTGGAAAAGACGGTAAGTTTGATTTTAAAAACATGTATAAAGTAAACTAATATGGCAAAAGGATTCGGGAAAATGGACGTTGGCTTAGTAAATCAAGTTAACAAAGTAAATAAAAACTACGACAGTGAAATTTTAGCTACCGGTGTTAATTCATTTATGAGCGCTGCAAAGCCTGTTGTTGAAAGTTTTGCTGAGGTTCAAGGTAAGTTTGATAAAATAATGGAAAGCTTTACAGACGCATCTCAAATACCAACAGCTTCGGCAGAAGAAAGATCTATGCTTCAGCCAATAGTAGATGCAACATCTACAGAGGCACAGAAGCACGCTCTAGCTTATGCAGAAAATCCTAGTGATTTAGAGGCTCAAGCAGGTTTTAACAAAGCTATAGCTAAGATGAATCAAGTTACTGCTGGTCAAACAGAGCTTTATAAAAACAAAGCAGAAGCAAAAGTTAACTATGACAACCATAGTTACTCTTCTGGTCAACTTCCTAGTGAAAAGCAAGACGCTATGCAAATATTAGGTGGTTCAGGTTTTACAGAGTCTTATGACGAAAACGGTTACAAAACTTACAAAATGGACAATGGGACTATATATGATAACAACCCTAACACAGAGTACTCTGAAATTCCAAAAGTACAGGGAGAGTTTAAAGAAGGAAGAACTGCAATGTTTACCGCTTGGAACGAAAATACAAAAGTTAATGGTAACGCAAACATAAGTAAATCACTAAAAAACTTTAGTGTTGATGGTACCGCAAACAGTATATATTCTAGTATAATGTCAAGTGGAACAAAAGCAGATGGAACTACTGGTAGAGCACCTACCTATGGAGAGCAAGTTGACTTATTGTTTGGTGATATTTCCGGTGATGAAATGGCTGGTTCATACGCTGATATGTGGTTAAAAGGAAGCTTAGACCCTAGTTATTACCAAGATGCAAATGGTAACGAAATAACAGATGAGAGAGGTGTTCCGTTTAGTAACTTAGAACTTGATAAAAGAGAAAGCTTATTAAGAAACAGGACAAGACTTCCTAACAATATGAAAAATTTATCAAGGTTTTATGCTAACACTATAAAAAGTGGTTTGGAACAAAAGCAAATAACAGCAGCTGAAGAAGAAAATGTTTTGTTAATGACACCTGGTACTGAAGGAAAGTTTGAAACTTTTAAAAACGAAACAGAAGCAAATGAAGCTAAGTTAAATCTTTACACTGATAAAACAATGGAAAGTCTAATACCTTCAGGATTTTCTACAGATGAAAACATAGTTCAAAAACTTGAAAATGCTTTTAAAAACGACAAGCTTGTTGTTGAAGGAACTTTAATTTCAGCAGAGGGTGAAGATGATAAATACGGAATATCTATTATACCTACAAGAGGTTTAGATGGTGATAAGGTTGGTGCTCAAGAATTAATTTATGATCCAAACAACGCTAACGACATGCGTGAGCTTAGAAACTATTTAAGAGAAAACTCAAGCACATTAAAAAACATGGAAAAACTAGGTGGTTTTCCTAGTGAGTGGGTAGGACTTGATGGTGAGTTAATGTACGCACCAATAGGTGACAGTGAATCAGCTTACAGTCAAACAGAACCGTATCTACCTTCAGAGATAGAAGACGATGGTAAGTTTAAAGATCCAAGTAATGAACAAGTTCTACCAGATTACTTAAAAGGTAGAGATGCTAAAACCACACAAACTGTTGTACCAGAAATAAATACTAATGTAAATGTAGATGAAATAATGGCTGATAACGATGCCAACAACCCATACTCTGTAAACTACACACCTCCATTAAATTAAATAAAATATGTCAGAAGAAAAAAAATTGCTGAAAAATGATCCATTTGACTTTGGAATGGCTAATAGTAGCTACAAGTCTAGAGGTGGTAAAGGTGGTACTACTTTAGGTGATTTTAACAGCAACCCTGGTAATATCATGTACTATCAAGTGCACACGTCTGGTGAAGAAAAGGGTGAGTTAATAATGGACAAAAAAACTAATAAGCCAAGAATTTCTGGATATGCGCAAGGTTTAATTGACCAAGGTTTTGACATAAAACCTGGAGCTGCTAACGAGCACGGTGTATTTATATTTTTTAAAAACAAAGAAGATGGTTTATTAGCTAAAAAAGATTTTTGGAAAGACGCGAAAACATGGGGTGGTTATAAAAATTTAACCGTTGACAAAGCTCTGCTTAGATATAGTGGTGGTGGTTATGATTCTAACGGTCTTAAAAACCTTGGTATTGATGGAGGTAGAGCATTATCATCTTTAAGTGCAAGTGAAATTGACTCTTTGTCTGGTCATCAGATGAAAAGAGAAGATCCAGGTGTTTTTAATACTTTAATGGAAAAAAACCTTATTTTTGGTATAGATGGTGGTGGTTTTTCATTTGACCCTAAAGACGATCCAAACTCAGGAACTGTAGATAACATGGCTAAAAATAAATCGCTTTTTAAGCCAAACCTAACAGACCCAGTTAGTGGAGAAAAACTAAACATGGGTGACAGTAAAAAACAAGCTGCTCCACAATTTCCTCAAGGTAATATTACAAAAGAAATCGATCCTACTACAGTCGTAGTGGAAGAAAACAATCAACATAAAAACATAAACCTAGATGGTGAAATCACTGTTGAAGACGGTGATGGTAATTTTACTAAGGTTGGAGACTTTTCTGCAGAGCAAAAAGAAAAAGGTGAATTGGTTGTTAATGAAAAGTTAATGAATGAAGGTGCTCTTTCATTTTCTACAAAGCAAAAGTTAGATGGTAATTTAGTGGTCAACGAAAAGTTGATGGACACTGAGATACCAGGTGAAGTTGCTGATGAAAACATGCTTTTGAAAAAGCCGGTGGGTCCTTTAGCAACTGGCACTGACGATAAAACACAACAAGAGTTAAAAACCGGAACAGCAACAATGGAAGGGACTTTAGACCCTAACGACCCTATAAACAAAGAGGCGTTTGAAAAGCAAGGTGGCAAAGTTGTAAAAAAGCTCCCTTCTTTAGGTGATAAAAAACAATTATCTACTGGTGGCGTTGAAATAGAATTAAAAGAATTTCCCGAGCCGCTAGGAGTTTTGTTTGACGAATTTAAAATTCCAGGTTCAAAAGCTGTTGATATAAAACTGTTGAAAGAGCTATCAACGATAGGTCCTCAAGATGATCCAAAGAAAAAATTAGTACCAGGTTCAATAGCGGCTAGAATTGCTGAATTAAATTTAAGTGAGAAAGAAAAGATAGAAATTGCTGAAAAAAGTAAGAAAGCATTAAGCAGTCAAGAAGAAATTGTTATGTCAGAAATAGACAAACAAAAAAATGCTAAAATTAACGCTAAAGATGATAACCAAACCTTTAAAAATCAGTCTTACGATCCTGAAGAAGTTAAGAAAAGAAAATTAAAAGATGAAGAAGATAGAGACACCGCGTTAACTGAGTTTTTTGGTGAGGCACCTAATTTTGTAGAGGGTGAAAATAATGAAAACACTAACAACACTGATAACACAGCAAGCGGTGGTATTTTACAAGGTTTTAATACGGATTTTATAGCATCTGAACAATCTTCGGACGCTTTTAATCTAAGAAAACCTGTAGTCCCTCAGCCAGAAGCAATGCTATCAGATGAAAACTACGAATACATTGAAGACGTAAGGCTTACTATAAATGAAATTGAAGCTGTACAAAATGCTGATGGTGGGGTAGAGTACAAGTTGGATGTTGAGGAAGGTATAAGTGGTATTAACAGAGGTTTTGATTACAACAACAATGCTAAACAAATTGCTAAAATACAAAAGAAAAATGATAACACTGCACTAGCTCATCTTTCAGAATCTTATTCAAAAACAGATAATCCTTTTAAAACAAAAGCAGAGTGGTTGGCTTTTGCTGAAAAAAATAAACTAGACGGCGAACAGCTTTGGTCTGTGTCATCACCTTACAGTGAAGATCTTGAAGAGATGACAAAAAAACAAGCTACCCACGATAAGGTTTTAGATGAGCTGTTTAGTGCTAGTAAATTTGCTGGAAGTAGATTTAACCAAGTTGTAGCTTTATTTGGTGGGCATGATAGTGAAAATTTAGACTTTGGTTTTTTAGAACAAAAAATGAACGAAGCTGCTTTAATGTTTATGAACGAGGAGCAGTATGATAGAATGGGTGGTGGTAGTTATATGATAAGTAGTGGTAATTCTTTAAACGATTTACCACTAGATCAAAAATCTATGATAATACAAAAAGCTAAAATGTTTGTATTAAAAAAATATACTGGAGAAATTGAAGATCGTAGCGCTGACCTTCAAGTAGAGGCTAATAAGTTTAGTGATGACACTGCTAATTACGAGGTTAGAGCAGAAAATTACGAGGTAAATTTAGCTCAGCTTTACAAAACAAAAAGATTGTTAGCTAATGAAAGAACAGGTAAAACAAATCCAGATGGCACTGTTACTTTTACAGGTTTTAAAGACGAAGAGTTTGCTAAAATTCAACAAGATAAAATTGATTACAACCTACCACTTATAAACGAAGAAAGAGATAGTTTAGAAAAAACTTTTAACACTTTAAAAGAAACTCAAAGTTATTTAAAAGAAAAAGAAACAAACCTAAATAAAGAGTATGGTGAGGCTTTAGACTTGTTAAACTATAATCAAACCGCTGGTGCTTTTTTAAACGATTTTAAAATTCAAGATGAGTTTGATTCTTGGGCTCAAGGTTTGATGGGTGTTGGGGAAAGAGCAGACAACCCAGTGCTTAAGTTTGTTGGTGCTGTAACAAATATAGGTACCGCATACGCAAACGAAAGACTAAGATTTGAGGCTAGTAAAATAGGTTTTAAAGCTGGTGCTAATGTTCTTAAAAATCCATATGCTTTAGCTGTTGCAGCTGGTACTTATTTTACGTTAGATTATTTAGACAATAACGAGTTTGCACAGTCTGGAGATGCTTACAGTACTAAGGCAGCGGCGTTTGATATGATAACAAATCTTTTTGGAAGAGACGTTTTACCCACCGACAAAGGAGCTACTATATTTAAAAACAACCCTAACTTTAAAAAAATTGGTGAAGGTGGTTTAAGTGATTTTTTTAGTAAGGATAATTTAAATAGCGATGGTTATTTAAGCGGTGGTTTTGTATACAACACAGCACATACTCTTAGCTCAACTATAGCTTATGTTCAAGAGCTTGCTAAAGCACCTTTTAAACATACTAATAAGAGCATGCTAAGAAATAAGCGTATAGGTAAGGGAGACATGCGTTTTAAGGTAAACAAGGAGGGTTTAACTTGGAACCAGAGACTTGGTTATAAAATAAAAGGCAATGAAGGAGTTTTAAGAAGACTATCTCAGGTTAAGCACAATCAAAAAATGATCATGTTTGAAAACCAGGCCGATGGTAGAGCTAGAGGTTTAAGTCCAGAGCAAGCGTTTATATATGGTCAAGCAACAACTTTTGCAACTGGTGTTTCACAAGCAATACTACCAGACTATAGATGGTTTAAAACAGGTAAAGGCATGACGGCTAAAGCTAAATTTGCTAAATTGCTTTCTAAATTTAAAGATGGATCTATAAGTAGAACAGCTGTTAGAGTTGCAACAAACACTGCTTTTAAAGAACTTCCTCGTGATATGGCTGGTGAGTTTGTAGAAGAAGGTTTAGACATGGCTTTAAATGATGTTGTTAGAGGAGCTTTTTTAACAAACTATTCTCCTGAAATACAAGATGCAAACGCTGTTGGACAAATGCTTTCTGCCACTTTTGTTTTAACTACAGCGCTAGGCTTGAAAAAAGGTAGAAGCAATTACAGAGGAATGAAATATAGTGTTTATAACTATTATAAGGGCAACGCTCAAAAAGTTGTAAACGAAACTAGCTTTCAAATACAAGCTATAGAAGATGCTAATAAAACATTAGATAAAAGAACTAGAAAAGGTAAAGAGCTTCATAAGCTTTTAATGGAAGAAAAGAAAATGCTAGAGGAAACAAAAACTCAAGCTATACTATACAGAAATGCGGTTAACGTTGCTCCTAAAAAAGCAACAGTTAAACAGCTTGATCTTATAATGAAAAAACAAAAACTTCAGAAAAAGAGAGAAGGTTTAGATGGTGCTACTACTGAAAAAATAGACAAGCAGATAAGTTTGTTAAATGAGCAAATAAAAGGATCTAGCGAGCAAGCATACGCGGAAAAAATCATGATGGAAGGAATACAAAACATGACAAAGGTTCTTAAATCCGATTCAGATTTTTCTAATGGAGAGATTTTTGAGTTTGGTGGTGAAACATATGCAGACGCTGTTGAGGTTGAAAACCTAAGAATACAAGAAGTAAACGAAAGATACAACGGTCAAATAAAAGAAATAGACGAAAAAATTAAAGAGTTAAAGTTAGACGATAAAAGCAGAAAAAACAAAGACAAGAAAAACAAAAAACAAATAAGAAACTTACAAAAGAAAAAGAAACAAATAAATCAAAGTAAGTCTTTAGTTATTGATAATATGGACGGTCCTGGTTTCTTTTACAAAGATGGTAAAACTGGCAAGTGGATTCTTATAGTTAACAAAGATGCTGCTATGAAATCTAATAACTGGGCCGTAGCACAGCACGAGGTTTTACACGCTTTGTTATTTCACACTGCTCAAAAAAATCCTAAGCTTATAAAGGCTATGGGTTTTGCTTTGTTACAAGAGTTAAGAAATAATCCTGAACTAAGAGGTCACTATGTTATGGATAAGTTTGGTGGTTATGATCTTTTAAAAGATGGTTCGCTTGACTGGGAAGAGATGCTACCTATATTTTCAGAAGCATTGACGCAAGGTAACCTAACTTTAACTGATAGTTTTTTAGGTAAAATGAAAACTATAATTAGACGTGTTATGAGAGAGGGTGGTTACACGGCTAGAATATACGATAGTAAAGACGTTATAAACTTTATAAAAGACTACAACGCAGAGTTTAAAAGAGGTAGACTTAGTAAGGGTATGGCTGCTATAAAAAAAGATGGTTTAAAAGTTAGAGATGGTAAGATGGCTGAGTTTGTTAAAACAGGATCTTCACTAGCTGATATTGCTAGTCAAAAAATGGGTAAACTAGCTGTTGCTAAGGGTAAGGGCGAGGTTGACGTAGAGCAAGACCCTATTGAGAAAGGTAAAAAATCTATGGATTTTGACGAGTCGTTTGATGATGGAGAACTAAACATTGTAGATGATGTAGATTTAGAAGACTTTAGCGAAAATGAAGATCTTGTTAGAAAACTAGCTAAAGGTAAGAAAAATGATGAGTGGAGGGAAAAAGAAGCTAGAAAAGCAATGGATATAATCCAAAGCATGGGGGTTTTTGATAGATTAATAGCATCTAAACTAAAAGTAACAAGATCAGAAGAAAAAACTAAAGAGTTTACTAAAGATGTTTACACCGAACTATTTGCACATGTTAAAAACTTTAAGCCAGAACAAAATGACGATTTGTTTGGTTGGATAAATTCTCAAGTAGCAAACAAAGCTGGAAACGTTTACAATGAAGAAGTTAAAGATAAAATACTTAAAAACGCTTCAAGCCCTGAGGATAGTAATGTTTTTGTTGAAGATATAATAGATGAAGATGCAGATTTAAATCTTGATGAAGATAATGATGGTAAACTAGAAGTTTCTGAAAAACTAGGTTTTTTTCAAGAGGCGAAGTCTGTTTTTGAGGAAGGTTTTAAGCTTATAAAACAAGGAGTAAATAAAAACAAACAAAAAGAAAAAGCAAGAGTAGAAAGATTAAACGAGTTAGGCTTTGTTGATGGAGATGGAAATATATTAGATTTAAACTCTTTAAACTTTTTAAACACTCCAAACATACTTTACAAGTTAATAGCTAAACGATTCGGTGTTGATGCTGATAAACTAAGTCCTTATTCTAAAAAGCCATTTGCTAAAAACTTAAGAAGACAAGAACAAAGAGGTTCTAATGAGTTGTTAAATGCTCAAATGAAATTAAAAGAGCTAGGTATGGAGTTTTTGTCAGCAATTTTACCAGAAGGTCACACATCTATTTTTACTGCCACGGGAATATCAAGAACTAAATTTAAATCTTTTTACAACAAAGGTAAGCGAGTTGGTAATAATTTTATATGGCACAAAAAACCTGTTATAGACGTAGCTTTACTAGAAAACATGTTAGGTATAGTTGATGGTAAGTCTTTTAGAGAAGATAGGCTAGCTCAACAGTCGGTTATATCTATGTTAAATATTCTTGGTTCACAAGCGTCTAAACAAATGCTTGTTTCTGTTTCTAAAGAAACTGGAGATTTAAATGATCAAATTAGAGCTTCTATAGAAGATGGAAAATCTAAGTATTCTAAAAGTATATTTTATATTGAAAATGCAAACCTTCAAGAAACTATAAGAGAAGGTTTACCAGAGGTTGGTTTAAGAATAGCTAGCGAAGGTTTAGATCATTATAGTGAAAAAGAATTTATTAAAAAAGTAAGAAAAATATTTAGAGATGTTTATGGAGACTCTTTAATCATTATAGATGAAGATGGTAAAAAAATAAATGGCGCTAACAAGCTAGCAGATCAAATGATGGGTGCTACTGGTGTTATCATGCAGTATGGTCTTATGGAAGCAAACTACAAAGTTTTAGGAGTTAAACCACCTAGAGATCTTGGAAAGTTTATAAAAGACAATTTACTTAACGAAGAAAAAACAAACTTAGAGCTATTTGATATTTTTGGAATTTCTAGAAAAGAAGGTGAAGGCAAGCTTACTAAAGACTACGTGTTTACTAAAGACATGATAATTAGGGGTAGAAAAAATCTAGTAGATAAATTTGAAAAAATTGAACAGCTTGTTGTTGATGAGGTGATTAGTGAAGGAACTGCTTATCGTTGGATAATGATGATGAAAGGTATGTATGCTAGTCAAGGCGTGCTTGGTAACAATGAGTTTATGGCTAAAAAACCTGGAAGCATGGTTTTAGTTAAAAGCACTAAAAAAAGAGGTGATAAATCTAAAGGTTATATAACAAAGCAATACTCTCAAGTTGTTGAAAGTGCTGAAGACTATCACGCTTTATTAGCTAATTCTAATTCAAGGTTTAAAATCACAGCTAAGTTTGGTGGTAGAAGCATGCTTCAAATAAGAAAAGATTATAAAATACCTGCAAACTTTGAGGAAAATTCAAAAGCTGTTATTGGTGAAATAATTAAAGGTAATTTTGATTTTGAAGCTAGAAAAGAACAAGCTTTAGAAGCTAGAGAATTAGTTAAGTTTATGTTTAAAAATGTAATGGTTAGATTTAACGATCCTAGTATTTTAAACGAAGCTTATACAGCTGAAGATGTAGTTCAAGAAATATTTATGATGGGTAGCGGTATGGAAAGCCCTACAAGAAAAGCTGCTTATGTTTATGGTATGGCAGAGGGTTTAATTGTTAATGGAAAATACACTGGAGATATTAGCAAGGCTGGTCAAGAGTTAGAATATGACCACCTTCACCCGCATCATGTTTTAATGCTAAAAGCCTCGAAGCTTATAATTGAAGGTGATGTTGATAATTTTAACGACAACATGGATAGTGCTTTCAAAGACTTTGTTGTGAATATAATACCTAAAACAATGGACAACGCTGTTAAGGCTATGGGTATGCAATATCAAATGCAAGAAGGATATGTTTCTGGGTTAGACCTTGGAAATCTTAAAGGAGCTTTTGGAAGACTTTATGGTGCTAAAACTTTTGGTGACAAAAGATTAAAAACAATAGAAATTTTAGACCCAAGCCAAAAAGGTAAAACTATTGGTCAAGATTACACTACAAGCGATCCTGTTGTTACAGAGTCTGTAGGTAAAAAATCAATAGCTTATACCGAAGCTATTAGAAAGAACAATGAAATGGCTAAAAGTGGTCAAGTCAAAGGAATAAGTATTTGGGATTTTGATGACACGCTAGCTCGTAGCAATTCAAATGTTTTGTTTACAACTCCTGATGGAAAATTTGGAAAACTAACTGCTGAGGAGTTTGCTAAAGATGGTGCTAGACTTTTAGATCTTGGTTATGTTTACGATTTTTCAGAGTTTAGCAAAGTGGTAGATGGTAAACCAGGACCTTTTTTAGGTAAGTTTGTAAACAGGATTAAAAAGTTTGGTATAAAAGATAACTTTATATTAACAGCTAGGCCAGAAAACTCTGCAGCTGCTATTCAAATGTTTTTAAAAGAACTTGGCATTGAAATACCTATAGAAAACATAACAGGGCTTGCTAACTCAACACCAGAGTCTAAGGCAATGTGGATAGTAGATAAAGTTGCTGAGGGTTATAACGACATATATTTTGCTGATGACGCTTTGCAGAACGTGCAGGTTGTAGAAAATGTTTTAAATCAATTTGATGTTAAATCTAAAGTTAGACAAGCTAAAGGTAAGAAAAGTAAAGATTACTCAGAAAGATTTAATAAAATAATAGAGGAAAAAGTAGGAATAGAGGCTAACAAAGTATTTTCTGAAGTTAAAGGTCAAAAAAGAGGAGAAGACAAAGGTAGATTTAGACTATGGATTCCGCCATCAGCAGAGGATTTTGTAGGTTTACTTTATAACTTTATGGGTAAGGGTAAAAAAGGAGAAGCTGATATGGCGTTTTTTAAAGAATCTTTATTAGATCCTTATGCTAAAGGTTACAACAAGTTAAACACATCTAAACAACAAGCTAATAATGAGTATAAAGCTTTAATAAAAAAATACGGAAAGAAAAAGCTTCGTGAAAAAATACTAGATGGTGATTTTACAAAAGAAGATGCTGTTCGTGTTTACTTGTGGAACAAAGCAGGGTTTGAAGTGCCAGGTATATCACAGTCTGATATGGACGAGCTAGTAAACGTTGTGGTTATGGATGGTGAGTTAAAAGCTTTTGCAGATTCTTTAGGTATTATATCTAAAACAAAAGAAGGTTATGTGCAGCCAACAGAAGAGTGGGTTGCTCAAAACATTGGTTTTGACTTACTACAAAAAGGTAATGAACAAAGAAGAGAGGACTATTTAAAAGAGTTTAAAGAAAACAGGGAAACTATGTTTGGGAAGTGGGGAGGAGATGGTAAACTCATAGGACCTAACATGAACAAAATAGAAGCGGCTTACGGAAAAGAGTTTAGAAACGCTTTAGAAGATATTCTTTGGAGAATGGAAAATGGTAGTAACAGAAGCTTTGGCCAGAACAAAATGGTTAACAACTTTATGAACTACATAAATGGCTCTATTGGTGCTACCATGTTCTTTAACGCAAGATCTGCTGTTTTACAGACGTTATCAATGGCTAACTTTGTAAACTGGGAGGACAACAATATATTTAATGCGGCTTCTGCCTTTGCAAATCAAGGACAGTTTTGGGAAGATTTTACTTTTCTTTTTCAATCAGACATGTTGAAACAACGTAGGTCGGGAATGACTCAAGATTTAAACGCTGCTGAGCTTATGCAGTTTGTTACAAGATCAAAAAGCATGAGCGGTAAAATGTCAGCTGCAATACAGTTTATACTTCAAAAAGGTTTTTTACCTACACAAATGGCTGATAGTTTTGCTATAGCTTCTGGAGGTGCAACTTTTTATAGAAACAGAATAAATAAGTATGTTAAAGAAGGAATGGATATGGAGAAAGCTAAGAAAAAAGCTTTTTTAGATTTCCAAGAAATAGCAGAATCAACTCAGCAGTCTTCTAGACCAGATCTTATATCACAACAACAAGCTTCTGTTTTAGGTAGATTAGTTTTAGCTTTTCAAAACACTCCTATGCAGTATTCTAGACTTCAAAAGAAAGCTTTTGTTGATCTTATGAATGGTAGAGGTGATGCAAAGTCGCACGTATCTAGAATACTTTACTATGGGTTTTTACAAAATATACTATTTTACTCTTTACAATCAGCCTTGTTTGCCTTGCCATTTTTAGATGATGACGAAGAAGAAGAGTTTTTAGATGGTAAAAAAGAAAGAATGTTAAATGGTATGTTAGACAGTAGTTTAAGAGGTATAGGTGTTTACGGAGCTATTTTAGCTACTATAAAAAACATGGTGAATAGATTTTCTAAAGAACGAGATAAAAAAGGAAGATCAAACTATACTTATGTTGTTTTAGAGTTTGCTAATTTTTCACCTCCAGTTGGTATTAAAATGAGAAAACTTTATAATGCAACACAAACATATAAGTTTAATAGAGACGAGATAGAAGATGGTGACTGGATGCTAGGGGCAGAGGCTGTTAGTGGTGTTGTTGAAGCAACAACTAATTTACCATTAAACAGAATGACTAACAAAGTAAACAACTTGTCAGAGTCTTTAAATTCAGAGCATGCTACTTGGCAAAGAATATCTATGGTTCTAGGTTGGAACAGGTGGGATGTTGGTTTGAATAGAAAAAGAAACAAATCAAAGCAAGAAGGTAGAAGAAGAGTTGATTATAAAAATAAAGAAAGACGTAGAGTAGATGTCAACAGTAGAAGAAGAGTAAACAAAAAGAAAAAAGAAAGAAGAAGAGTAAAACTATAAAATATGAAAAAACTTATAACGATAATATGTATAGCATTGGTTTCTTGTTCAACGCCAAAAGAGTGTTGTTCACAAAACTTTAAAAAGTATTTTAAATTTGCTACGTTTTACGCCGCGGCTAATGGTGGTAACTCTATATCAGACATAGATGTATTTTCTGTAACTAACGGTTTAGAAACTGTAACAGTAGGAACGCCATACGATTATAACTTAGCTTTAGGTATACGTAAAATAGCTAGATTTGGTTATGAAAATAGAGCTAACACTTTTTATGATGGTACAGAAGAGTCGTGGTCAGATGGTGCTAATGTAGGTAAAGTACGTGG
>TARA_R110002074_G_scaffold167462_2_pt1 | contig 15047 bp, 16 predicted proteins | sample TARA_R110002074 | Tara Oceans TARA_R110002074 (sample SAMEA4397215) | marine metagenome | biome: Polar Biome; feature: [MIX] marine epipelagic wind mixed layer (ENVO:01000061); material: water (ENVO:00002006), including particulate matter (ENVO:01000060) such as... | depth 10-100 m
CCGCCGCCGCACAACAACGGACGCGACTGGAAACGCTGGAAGAAACGGTTAACCGCCTCCAACAGGAGCTAGATGGCGGCACCCAGCAACGAGAGGGGCTTCAGGCGGATCTGAATCAAGCCGAAAAGAACCTCGCCATCTGCGAGCAGCGGGTCATCCATCTCAATGAGCAATGTGAGATGGCCATCGACCGGAGCCGGTTGCTCGGTAATGAGAACCGCGATTTAATGCAGGAAAAGGCGATGCTCCAGGGGCAGTTAAAACAGCTGCAGAGAAGCCCAACTAAGTAGCGGTCAAAATTAATATGTAAAACAATTGCTTAACCTACTATTTTGAGGATTTCGTCAGAATCGTTGCCGACCCTCAAATAGCGTCATTTGACCTTCCACGGTTTGGGAAGCAAGGTCTCCTCCGGCCGTTTCTGAATGAGCTCTCTCAAATCAAGATTCGGAATTGACCGAGCGTTTGCCAGCATTCTCTCAATCATCCGCAATTGTTCGGCATTGTTTCTGGTGAGAACTTCAATTTCGGCCTCAAGCTTTTCGATCCGCGCCACCAGACTGACCTCAGATGCGGTAATCTTAGTGTAAAGAGCCGGGGTGGCCCCGCGCAGTTGAGCCTTCCGTTTCTTGTAGCATGCAGCGATCCCCGCGTAGCTGGAGAGCGTCTGTCGCGTAGTCTTGAGCCCGATTTCTAATTCCACCAGCGTAGCCAGTGCCTCCCAGGTCAATTTGCCGGCCCACTTTGTCAACATGACCTCGATCCGTCGTTGCTGTTGGGCAGATATCTTCGGGGCGGCCATTTCATTCGGCCCCTTCTGACAACCCAAACGATGCCAGCAGCGATTCAAGTTCGGGGGCGGAGCTATGCCTCTCATCATCGTATTGACCGGCAAGTAGGCCACGCAATTTGCTTTCAAAATCTGGAATAAGGCATTGGTGTTTGATCGTCTTTTTCGTACTCATGTCAGTGATATGAAATTCGCTCGGGTTCGGCGAGTAGCGAATAACAGTGCCAGTCGTTAAGGTCTTCATTAGATTGTGGAGGCTTGCTAGCACATACGTATTACGCGAGTGGATGATGAACCACCGTTGCATCGCGCTTGAATTGTGCAGACGCCGATCGGTTGTTAATTGGCCGAGTCTCGCGATCTGCACCTCGTGATCTTTCTCAAACAGCTGGATCGCTTTGGGGTCGCCCGCAATGTGGCAAGCGGCCGAGCACATGAAGCACTGGGATACGAAATCGTTCAGAAAGTCGCAGGGATTAAGATTGATTTCCTGGGTGCAGATCCCCGAAGACGTAATGGATGCGGGCAAATTGGTTGTTTGTGAGATAGCTTCCCGTGCCACGACCCGAATCTCCCGCCTGTCGTGCTCAGGTTTACCCAACACCGCACGTACACGGTCCGCCTGTTCCTGGTGACTCCTATGAAGGTAGGTTTCCGTCTGTTCCTTATCTTTCCTACCTGACCATGCCGTGATAATTTCGCGTGGAATTTCACTCAGCTCTGCGAGCGTGTTACCGAAGTGACGAAGACTGTGCGGTTTAACGTTTAGACCTGCGAATCCATACTTCTCAAAAATGTGTTCCCTGCCAATCCGTCCTCTGAAACCTTGGGTGATCTTTGAAGCAATAGCGTTTAAAGGCACTACATTATAAAAGGACTTAGCTAGTGGCCTACCACTAGAGCCTGTTTTACCTAGACCGTAAAAATGGGCGCCCAGAATACAGAACAACGCATCAGCCAGTCTGACCTTGCCCTCGCCCGTAGCGTATGAATACGGGAATTCTGGTATAAGTCTTGTCGTGAAGTACCGAATCCAGTTGTCCTGCAGCTCGCCGATGCTGAAGACCGGTTTGGCAACGCTCCTCAGTGGCTGGACTGCATTTCCGACAAGATCTATGTAACCCATCAATTGCGAAAGGCCTGAGGAACCTCTATTTACTGTTGCTGAAATCGCAATACGATCCTCATGATCAAGCGCGTGTATCGGCTTCTCATAGAAGCAGGAACGAAATCTGAAATTCTGAGGCGGTATTTTTGGCACAAGGCGTCCAGGCAAAGCGACTCGTACGCTCGCATTTACTCCGTAGAAACCGAGCGCATAACCCAGAACGAAAAGGTTGGGCGTCTTATCGAATTGCAAATGCTTCCGTCTATCACTCGATACCTTGAAGTCGCCAAGCAATGCCACAAGAGTTTCCTTTGGGTTCTCATAGAAACGACACAATATTCGAGCTGGCTCGCAGGCTACGCAGAAGAAATTGACGGCGCGATCCACCTCGTCGGCCAAGACTGCAAGTATGTGGTTATGGTTGTCCTTAAACCCCTTACTGCCCGGCCAGTCGAGATAATGAACTGGGTTCTTCCCGCCCTCGCTGTATTTCTTTAGCTTTTGTTTGGGCACAAGAGGCACCTCGGCAGCGATGCGACTGGGAGACGCCAACCCTAACAAACCAGCCGTGGAAGTCACCGCATCCATTATCTTGATTTGAACATCCATGCTCACCGAACCACTTTGGCTGACCGGCCGAAATATCTCTTGGTGGATTGCGCCGAGGGCCATAATTGCCTCGACATCCGGCAGTTTTTCGACTCTCGCATCAAATTGCGCATGTCCGGTTCTATCACGGTCATCCATCCTGTTCGGGACTCTAATGCGAGGCATCAAACCGTTTTCAGCACAAAATTCAAAGAAATGGTTTATGTATTCTGGGTGAGTATTACTACGCGCAAATTCAACCAAGCCCTCAGGGGTTTGGGAATAGAGCTCCCCCTGCATCTTGGAAAACAATCTCCTGGCGGCAAGGACTAATGTTTGCCTGGATTGAGCAGACACAGGCTTGTTATTGACTTCAATTATCCAAACCTTGATTAGTTGGTCATAGGGATAGCGCAGCGCGCACTCTGGCCTGTTGCCCGCACTCCCCTTGCCTTTCAATCCCAGTTTGCCACACAGAAACCTGACTTTACGGCCCGTGTTTGGATCAATGTGATACCAGATAAGGTCGTTCCACTGAGCCTCCTTATTATCCGGACCACAAAACTGGGACAGCTCCTGTTTTCGATACTCATCGACCAATATCACAAGTCGCTCAAGATATTTATTTAACATCGATAGCCTTCTGTTTGAGCAGGAGTTCGTCACAGATGGCAATCGTCAACTTGACCCACTCGATCTGAATTTCGAGTTTTCTAATGGAGCCGGTTTCGAGAGGATTTAGAAGGAACTTGCGATTGGCGTCTAGCTTATTTTGGGCAATGTTCAATTCGGCCCGATGGTCTGCCTCCAAGAACGGCCGAAAGTTCGGACATCCATAGCACCCCAACGGGCGCCCCAATTGCGCCTTGCACGTGTTGCACGTTGGTTTGCTTTTTACGCCGCCAACCTCATTGAAATGGTGACCTAAGATCATCTCTTCCCCGTCCGGAGCCAAGGTGACTGAGCCCGAAAAGGTCCGCTTGAGGAACTCATTACCCAAATAATTTTCGTCGATCAGCCGACGCGACTCATAGTCCATATCGACGTAATGTCTCGCGGCTGGAACCGTCACTCCCGTTATCCGTGCTAACTGCAGGATCGACAATCCCTGTTGCGCACCGCGCGTCAGCGCAGTGTGGCGAATCCGGTTATTGGATACACGACAAATCGGGACCCTATCGGAGGGAACCTTGAACCTAAACGTTAGTTGCTGATCGGTCGCGTGAAATAGAGTCGAAGTGGGTGTAAACGCGCATTTGAAAGTCTCAAGACAGCGCACTTGCCATTTAAACAATTTCGCACTAGGGAAAATAGGAATGTTGTTCGCGATAAGCAGGAGTTCTTCTTGTTCGACCTTTGAGTCAGAAGCCTCCAGAATCAGGGTCACGCCGCGCAGGCAAAATCGCTTGTATTTGACTAACGCCAGAGAGAGTTCCTCTGAAAGGTGAAGCGGGTAGCGCTCGGGATGGGACCTAGAATTGCTGCTTCCTTTTACTTTCGCATGGAATATACGAAGCTGTAATGTCGAGGCTCCGAGTGTGCCAATTTCATTCATCTCTTCTATATCTCGATCCCTGAAGCTGGCTCCGGCTGGGATCAGATCGCACCATTTGAGAGCAGATAACTGGATGGGACGCCTGATCGCGGCGAGCATCAATTTACTCGCGACAGCAGTGCGAACAAGAGCAAATGCCGTCGATTGATAAAACGGTAAATCGGTGTGCCTTGACCAATCAACCGAAGCTAACTTGTTATTGACCAGTTTGGCGAATGAATCGAATTCAATGTCTGTTAAGGCGCCTTTAGTTGGATCTAAGTTATTGTTAGTTTCCTTATCCAAATGATTCTTCGTAAAGTTGTGGTAGTCAACGAAGCGCTTACGGCCAAGCTTGCAAAGAGTCCCAAAGACTTGGTTTAAGCTTTTCTTCTGATGGGTTGGTAACCCACTCCATTTCCCTTTGATCTCTGATAGCTCTGGGATACCGTCGGTAAAGTACCTTCTAGTATTCCCGACAACGCCAAACGCTGTACTAGCGGCTTTCGTTCGCACGTAATGTGTGTAGACGTCAACAATAATGTGCCAGTCTTCATCCGACATCGCGGAGTTGTGAAGCCATGCTATCGGAATCAAATACCCTTTGCTGCTTGTTGGCAGGAGCCTCCATTCATCGTCCAGGATGTTCACCTGCAACCCGGACTTAGCAGTAACTACCAAGGAGTGCTCAAGACGAACAAGGCATTCTTTCCGGCGACTCTTGGCACTGTTCATCACCTTTTTTTATCCACTCTTTTCTGGTGAGCCGCAGAAATCGCTCGTGCTCTCTCTGCTATCCGTTTTTCGTTATAAGTCTTGCCCATCGTCGTATTTGCGGTCCACCCCATGGCGTAATTACGAGCATCCTCCAGCAGTCTGTCTTCGAGTCCCTGCTCAGAGCCCTCTTTGTCAAATGTTTCGTTCCATTTATGTCTGAGAAGATGTGGATGGACGTAAAACCCGAGAGCCTCCGAAAGGCTTTGGAGAATCCCGTTTACTGACTTCAACGAAAGTGGCATACCGAGGGTGCCTCGCGATCCTTTCTCACTCACAAAAACGAAGTCATGCTGATCAGAGCCAGGTACTTCGCTTCTAACATGGTTTATATAATGCTTAATCTGACCCATGAGACTTGGGGGGATCCTTGCGAAGTGCGCTTTCGTTTTTTGATTAGGTTTGTCCAGGCGGGGATCAGTCTGATCAATGCTTGAGCGATAGATCTTGATCAGGTCAAAACCTCCATAGAACTGGAAATCTGAAATCTTGAGTTTGGCGAGCGCACCCCGCCTGATACCGCTCTCAGCTAAGATCGAGACGATCAGGTAATTCCTGATCTTCGAACCTTTAAACGGGTTGTTTGCGGATGAAGGGAGAGTCATCTCTCGCAATCGCTCGAAACCCTCATCAGAAATAACTGAGTCCGTCGGATCTGCCACACCTTGGGGCCTGTTCCTGCCCAGGCTGTCTTCATCCAGCTTGATCAGAGAACTGAGCTTTTCACATCGGTCGACGATAGCCGGATCAGCACTGAAGAAATCATGGAAATGTTGGTAAAGCGTTTCGAGGTACTGCCGCAGCCTTCTGAGCCTACCCTTATGAGTTTCACTTGAGACGCGTGCAAGTTGGCGAGCGTTGGCTGAGAGCGCATTGCGTAGAGACTTAGCCGAAACATCTGGACGGCAATCCACGAAGGGCTGCTGTTCGTCATGCTGCTTTTTGCCGGCTGACGCAGTGTGGAACTGGAGGTATTCCTTTTGGCTTATTAACTGGCCCGACTGTACTCTTTCCGCAAGGTCGATTTTCTTTCGGCCAAAGTAGTCAAGTACGAAGAGTAGCTCGTTTGCCTTCCTTAGTTGCGTGTTAAACGCTCGGCCAAATTGCGTAGAGAGGTAGGCACTAGCGTAAGGGCATGCTGGACAGTCATTCTCATCAATAATCGCAACGAAGGGCATACCGTTGAATTGGTATCTTTTGATTCTCATAATGTTGACAAAAAATATTGTCCAATAAGCCGTTTAATTACAGCCTAGACGAAAAATACGATTTGTCATGGATATTTTTTCTCACCACTCGAAGGCACTACAGGCAAAGCATTCTTTAGGATCAAGCTTGTTTAACAAAAAACGTATTGCTTATAACTTGCCACCGGACAAACAACACATTACTTTGTCACCCGCTTTAATCATCGAGAAATCTGCAATAGCCTGGCCGGCTTCCCGGCGAAGACGCTTTTGCAATTTATTCTGCTCTGATTTTTGCGAACGTTCGTATTCAGAACTAGAGGTAGTATTGGTGCTTGAAGCTATCCGTTCGGGCATATCAATCGTGTTCATCGGGGAAGTGGTCGTGAGATTATACGCATCCCATCATTTAAGGGACAGGACGCTGACATGGATATGTTGAGTTCACATAAAGAGCCCATGGGTAAACGGCGGCAGAACAGCCTTCGCAACCGTGAAGCCATTCTGTCGGCAGCACGCACCTGTTTTCAGGAGCGGGGCTACGAAAACACGACAATCCGTGATCTCATAAAGCGTACCCATTTGGCTTCAGGTACATTTTATAATTATTTCAAAAGCAAACAGGATATATTTGCAGCCCTGCTGACTGAATTCCTCAGCGGTCTGAATAACAATCTGAGCCGCTCCCGGCGCTCTGCGAAGACTGCGGAGGAGTTTGTCTATCGCTCCTACCTGGCACTCTACAGCGCAACGGCGAGGGATCCGTTGGTTTATGAACTGGCCCATCGTAACGACCGTGCGCTGAAAGAGCTGTTCGGCTCCGGCATACTCGGGTTGATTATGATTTCGCTTGAAGATGACGTGCGCGATGCCATTGACAAGAAAGTTCTGCCAGATGTTGACCAGAACTATCTTTGCGCCGCGTTTTTTGGCGTCGCCTACGAGACCGGCATGATGGTTGCTAAACGAGTGCACCAGCACCCGGAACAAGGCGACGATGAAGTCGAGATGGCCACCTGTTTTTCAACGGCCCTTTTTATCGGCGGGCTCTCCCGGCTATCAGCCCTTCCCTGTCGGCGGCGACTACCCTAACATTAGCTTCATGGAGAATAAGCCGGCGTCCCAAGATCATCACTCAGAGCCAACATCGTTAATTCAATCTGAGGCGATACTGGAACAGCAAATCCAGCATCTGCTCGTGGCTGTAGAGCATGAACTCCGCGATTCGCCAGATGGCATGGCCGAGTTCAACCTGATCAAGAAATTGCAAAGCCCACCTTGGCAGCTTTTCGGAAAGCTTGATTTTCAGGACCCGCAAAAACTATATCCAACGCACTTTCTGCTTTTCCATGTGTTGTACCGTCTGAAGGATACCCTGGCAGAGGCCGGTGAAAACCTGGCTATCTCACCCATCCGGATTACCATCGATCGTCAGGATACAATCGGAGGAACCGGTCTGCCCGGCATGCCGGATAACCTTCGTAGCTTCTATCTGGACCTGTCCCAGTATGAACTCCCAAAGAGCGCCATTCAGCAGATGATGGACAGGTTCTGGGCAGGCTACCAAAACACCGGGCCGTCCGGACCGGAAGTTCTGGCAGCAGCAAACAGGCTCGGTTTCGATGCTGTCCCTGAGAGTTTCCTTGTGGCAAAACAGGCGTTTCGTCGCGCGGTGATGCGAGCCCATCCGGATCGCGGCGGTGATAAGGACTCAATCCAGGCGCTCAACGAGGCGTTTGCCATTCTTAAAGCGCATTTCAGTCAGATGATGGAGCAGGCATGAGAACACATAAACTCTGGATATCAGCGGCCCTGTCTTATCTCGTGCTGGCGAGTTTCCCTGCAAGAGCCGACCTTGTGGTGCTTCAGTACCATCACATCAGCGACGCGACGCCGCCTTCAACCAGTACCTCTACGTCCCTGTTCCAGGCGCAGCTCGATTTGATCAGGGAGCTGGATATTGAGGTTGTTGATCTGCATAGCGCAACAGAAAACCTGTTTTCTGATAACCCGTCGCAGGGCCAACATATCGCCATTACCTTCGACGACGCCTATGAGTCGGTTTACAGCCACGGCGCAGACATCCTCCGCGACCAGGGTTTGCCCTACACCATTTTTGTAGATACAGCTGCCGTGGGAAACCATGGCTATATGACCTGGGCACAATTGGAAGAACTGGCTGCGCGCGACGGAGTCAGCATTGCCAATCACAGTGCCGGGCACGGCCACCTCGCCAGAAAGCCGGGCGAGGCAGAAGCAGACTGGGAACAACGGATAACCCGCAGCCTGGATTCCGCACAGACGGAGCTGCAACAGAGATTCGAAACTGTCTTGCCCCTGTTCGCATACCCTTATGGTGAGTTTGACGAAGCTCTCGAGGCCGAGGTGGCCAAGCGGGGCTGGTATGGGTTCGGGCAGCAATCCGGGGCTATAGGCCCGTTTTCCGGGCAAACCCGCTTGCCCAGATTCCCCATGGCCAATGCCTACGGACAGCTAAACGGCCTCAAAGATAAGCTGAAAAGCAAGGCGTTCCCCATAGACACGAGCCTCTTGCCTGATGGCATCATGACAGCTAACCCGCCAGCACTTGTTTTGCCTCTCACGAAAGAGATTCAGCCCAACCACCTGACCTGCTTCGCCTCAGGCATGGGGCGCATAGAATTTGAGGCCTCTGATGATGGAATAAGCGTCAAGGCACCGAAACCCTTCAACAGTCGGAGGTTCCGGTATAACTGCACGCACCCTGATGACAAAGGAAGTTTTTACTGGCTGTCGCAGCAGTGGCTGGACCTTAGCCAACCGGAAGACTGAATCGACTACCTTGCTTTCACTGTGGTCAGCCCGAACTCACCTGTACTGACATGAGGTATTTTCTGGGGGCCCCGATCGGTTTCTATAACCGTCTGGCCCTCAAGGTCTTCGTCGCGAGTGAAGATCAGCATCCAGCGCTTTCGGGCATTCTCAACACTGCCGTCCGGGTTATTTTTCTGGCGTTCAAGCACATTCTGAATGCGCCTGGTTGTGGACTCATGAAGATCTGGCATGCGCTCCAATGCCAGCAATGTCAGGGTCTGCTCGTCTATAAAACGCAGGTCCTCTTCTTTGAGTTCCAGGTTGTCAAGGGGCTTATCACTGCTCGGGCAAACAATGAAAAGCACGTTGTCGTCCCATTTCTCCTCAAACTGCGCGAGTGTGAAAGACAGGTTACCTACCGCGGGATCAGCCATGTAAACACGACCATCACGAATGGTTCTGAGCACAACAAAGTGCTTGAAGACCGCATGCTGGATAGGAACGATGCGCTCACTTTCGCCGTAATGCAGCAGCCCTTCCATAACATGGCGTTCGGAAAGAGATCGGCCCAACTAGAAATTCAGTACGGTTGTCAGCGCGGCGCTGCCGCAGCTGTAGTCGTATGCCTGGCGAACAATGTTGCGGAATTTCTTTTTTTTGTAACCCGTGACATTTACCGGATTACATTTTGTTACGGTAAGATACCGAAATAGCAGGGGGCTTAAAGATAACTGTGCTGCAAATCTGGTGCCGCACCAGCGTTCGATCTGGTAGATGTTCGCAAAACAGAAAGGTTGATTCTGACGCAGGACTTTAGCCTGAACATGCGGGAGCGCAGGCGCGCAAGAGCTCGCGCCTGCGCAACAATCAGAGGGTAAAAATCAGGTCCATGAGCAGGTAACAAAACAGAGTAACCACCACAATGCCGGCGATGTTCAGCACAAACCCGGCGCGGATCATATCGGCTATCTTCATGTGTCCACTGGAGAACACGATGGCGTTGGGCGGTGTCGCAACCGGCATCATGAACGCACAACTGGCGGCAATGGCAGCCGGAATCGTGAAGAGCAGCGGCGAGGCGTCCTGAGACAGCGCAAGCGCCCCAAGGAGTGGCAGAAAAGCTGCCGCAGTGGCTGTGTTGCTGGTCACCTCCGTGAGGAAAATAATCACCGCAACAACCAGCATGACCATAATGATGACCGGCAGTGCGCTTGCGACACCCATGCTCGCGGCAATCCAGTCTGCCAACCCGGAGCTGCTGATAACCCCCGCCATGGCAAGGCCTCCGCCAAACAGCAAGAGAACGCCCCAGGGAATTCCTTTGGCCGTGTCCCAATCAAGCACGAAACTCTGTTGGCGCACATTGACCGGAATGATGAACATGGCAATGGCAGCCGACACTGCGATCCCTGTGTCGGTCAACCAGGGCGCAATGTTCGCCGACAGCAAGGGCCGGAAAATCCAGGCACTGGCCGTCAGTGCGAACACCACGGCTACCAGGTTTTCGCCTCGGCTCATTTGGCCCATAGCTTTAAGTTCGTCGTGTATAGCCTGGCCGGCGCCTTCCTGTGCATGCAGGCCAAAATCCTTGCGTGTTAGCCACCACCAGACCAGAACCAGCATAACCGCTGCCACTGGAACACCCAGAAGCATCCATTGGGCAAATCCTACCGAAACCCCCTGAGTCTCACTCAGATAGGCTGCCAACAGCGCGTTGGGGGGCGTCCCTATCAGCGTAGCAATACCACCAATACTGGCAGAGTACGCTATGGCAAGCAGCAACGCCGTGGCATAGCGCTGAACGTTCTCCGGGTGGCCATTGCCCATCATGCCAATCACCGACAAGCCTATGGGCAGCATCATGATTGCCGTCGCAGTATTGCTGACCCACATGCTCAGAAAGGCTGTCGCCAGCATAAAACCGGCAATCTGGCGTTTAGGCTCGTTACCAACTGCTTTCAGCGTCATCAGGGCAATACGACGGTGGAGATTCCAGCGCTGCATCGCCAGGCCCAGGGTAAAACCACCCAGAAAAAGAAAGATAATCGGGTGTGCGTAGGGCGATGTTGCCTGAGAGATACTCCCAAGGCCAAGCCCCGGCACAAGCACAATCGGCAACAGCGCGGTGGCGGGAATCGGGATGGCCTCCGTTGACCACCAGGTTGCCATAAGAAGCATCATGCCCATTGCCGACCAGGCCTCCACCGACATGGACTCAGGCGGCGGCAAAAGTACCGTCATTATAAGAAACCCGGCGCCGAGAAACAGGCCAATCAGCCGGCTTTGAGAGTATCCCTGAGAGGCCCCTTGAGAGGACCCTTCTGCGCACTCCGTCATCGGTCCTTTTTCAGACATGTAAACACCCCACTAAGCTTCAGAATATTCAGGGCAGGATGATGCCCGAACTTAGCCACCGGAGCGATATCCTGCAGGCAGAAAACGGCCAAATCCGGTGCTTTTGCCCAAATCCGGCTCAAGGTTCCCGTTTGTGACTGCCGGGCGGCCGTTAATGAGCACGTGTTTCACACAGCCGGGCACCCGGTTCACCATTCGCTCGAGGCCGAAATTTTCCATTTCTGCCCACTCGACGCTCTCCAGGTTCTGATTCAGACCTTTCGGATCGAGAAGGGTAATATCTGCCCGGTCACCATCCGCCTTGTCCCATTTGAGACCCTTTTCTTGTTTTTGGTTTACAGACTGGCAGATCAGCTTAGCCTTCGGCGCAATCAACGCAAACCGATGTGTAAGGCAGCACCTGCAGCCGTCTGGGATCAATGGCTTCGCCACAGACCTCACACTCATCGCCCACGCCCTGATCAATGCGCTCAAGAGCCACCTTTATCTGAGCCAGCTCAAGACGGGTTTCCTCTTCCAGCGAATCCACAACCTCATCATTCTGGGTCTGTTGCGCCCGCTCTTCAGAGTCTTTGTCCAGAGCGCCGTCTTTACGCTGCTGGTGCGCTTCAAAGCTTTCCAGCCGCGAGGCCAGATCTGCTCTCAGGGTTTCAAGTTCCGCCTTTCGATTTCTCATGTAACGTCTCCTCGGTTTAGCAGACCGGTCATCGGCTCTCTGTAGAACACATTAGCGCCTAAGCCCTATGCCGGATTGATGTTCTTCACAATTGTGTCAATGTACCTGAGTGAGAATAGTACTTTACCCGCTATCTGAACAAAGGAGCTGCATATGCTGGGTCTGAACAAACTTGGAAAAACCGCTAATCGGTTGGTCAGTACATTTGAAACGAAGGTACGCGATGGCCAGCAACATCTGGAAAAGTTGCTTGGCAATACCGGCGTTATGGACCACGCCAAAATCTCTACAGTGTCAGAGATGTCAGATGCCTATCGCTCCATGGCGAAAGATCTGCTGCTAAACCCTTGGCGCTTTGTCGGCGCAGAGCTGGACCTGGCCCGCAAACACGCGGCCTTGGGCTCTTATACGCTTTCCCGGCTGACCGGGCTCGAGAAAGAACCCGTTGCGCCGGCGGATATCGATGATCGGCGTTTCAACGCAGAAGAATGGCACAAACATCTTCCGTTCGATGTATTGCATCAGGCTTATCTGATCAACTCTCGCGCCTTTCTGGATTGGGTGGAGAACATGCAAGGCATCTCCCCCGCCGGCAAGGAACAGATGCTGTTTTATGCTCGCCAGCTCACGAGCGCGCTTGCCCCCTCCAACTTCCTGGCGACAAACCCCGAGGCTCTGAAAATAACCTGGGAACGCAAGGGTATGAACCTGGTTGATGGCGGGCGACAGTTTATCGATGATTTCCGCCAGAACCCGAAGCTGTTCAACGTCGGCATGACCGATCGCTCGGCATTCGAGGTGGGCAAAAATCTGGCGACTACGCCCGGAAAAGTGGTATTTCAGAACGAGCTGATGCAGCTCATCCAGTATACGCCGACCACGGAAACCGTCAGCAAGCGGCCGTTGCTTATCGTGCCACCCTGGATCAACAAGTTTTACATTCTTGATCTGACGGCCAAGAATTCCTTTATCAAGTGGCTTGTGGACCAGGGGCAGACTGTTTTCATCATATCCTGGCGCAACCCAGGGCCAGAGTTGAGGGACAAGGGCTGGGACGACTATATGCTGGAAGGGCCACTGGCGGCCATGGACGCCGTAACCGCTACCACCGGTGAAGAGCAGATGAACCTCCTCGGTTACTGTATCGGCGGCACCCTTCTGGGATCCACCCTGGCTTGGCTCAAAAAGAAAGGAAGAGACCCGGTCGTCAGCGCTACTTATCTGACCAGCCTGCTGGACTTCTCCGACCCCGGCGGCATTGGCGTGTTCATCAACGAGCATTCAATCCGTGGCATTGAACGGATGCTGGACAAAAAGGGCTATCTGGACGGCCGCGCCATGGCGTTCACGTTCAATCTGCTGCGGGAAAACGAGTTGTTCTGGTCATTCTGGACGAACAGCTACCTCAAGGGTCAGAAACCTTCAGCGTTTGATCTGTTGTACTGGAATACCGATGGCACCAACCTGCCTGCAAAAATGCACAGTTTTTACCTGAGGGAAATGTATCTCAATAATCGCCTGGTAAAACCCGACTCACTTACCGTCGCCGGAGAGAGCATAAACCTCGGTGAAATAGAGGTGCCTTCGTTCTTTCTTTCAGCACGACAGGATCACATTGCCAAGTGGAAATCTACGTACAAGGGTGCGCTGGTTCATGGCGGTGATGTTCATTTCGTACTGTCCGGTTCTGGCCATATTGCAGGTGTCATAAACCCCCCGTACAAAGAAAAATACGGCTACTGGACGAGCGAGGCGATGAGTCCGGATGCCGATGAGTGGCTCGAAAGCGCAGAAGAGCACGCTGGTTCCTGGTGGCCACACTGGCTGGAGTGGATTCAGCAACATGCCGGTGAGCAGGTTGCCGCAAGAGTGCCGGGAGACGGAAAGCTTGCCGCACTGGAGGACGCGCCGGGTAGCTATGTCCGGGTGACGGCGGCCGAAGCCGCCAAATAAGCTGCAGGTAAAAACAGTTGCTGTCCGGCTAGCGGCCCTATCAAGAGCCGCTAGCCGGACAGCAACCGTCAGCCAGACAGCAGTTCAATCGGGTAACGGATTGTGGTCTGGTCGACGCCCGGGCGGCTTCCGGCGCTTCGTCAGTTTCCGCTACCGGCGCGTCACCCAGTGAAATCTCGGGAAACAGCTCCGCCTCCAACACACTGCCTGCAACCACGGCGTCATAAGAACGAACCGTATCCATTACGGTAACCAACGCCTGATACGCGGTCTCCCGTGCGGGCATGATAATCACGTCTTTTTTGTCCGGAACGCGGCTTTTGATTTCTTTCATGACATCTTTGAGTAGAAGGAAATCGTACCCGCCTTCACCCTCGTTCTCACCCTCATCCTCGCCTTCAATACGGGCAATGGTTTTGATAACCCCGCCCTGGTTATCCGCAACGACCAGCCTGTCGGCATGAATAACCACCTGTATTTAAAGTTCTTCAACCTGATCCTGCATAAGGCTTTCGCCGGTCGGGAAGTTGAGTTCCAGAACGCTGGTGTGGGCAAACACCATATTCAGAAGCAGAACCGGCACCAGCACGATCATAAGATTCATGAACGGAGTAATATCGAGATCCGGACCGCTTCTCACTGCGAGCCATCAGCGCTCAGACAGCCCTTGCTCGTGACTCAATACGGACTGCTTGCGCTTTACACCCCAGCGGTAGCCGGAAAGGCTGCCGTCACTGCGAAGTACCCGATGGCACGGCACGACCACGGCCAGAGGGTTGGCCGCACAGGCTCCCGCCACAGCGCGTGACGCCGTAGGCATGCCTATGCGTTGCGCAATTTCGCCATAGCTTGCCGAACTGCCAGACGGAATCTCCCGCAGCGCGCGCCAGACCCTGCATTGGAAGTCTGTACCACGGAGATCAAGGTGCACTGAAAGTGGCTTGCGGCTGTCGATCAGATAACTCATAACATCGGTAAACCACTCCACTCTGGAGTTGTTTGCATGCTCGAGTGTGGCACTTGGAAACCGAACGGCCAGTTCCGTAACCAACTCCTCCGGAGTCTCCCCCGGTAGCACAGCGCAAACTCCGCCCGGTGTGCGCGCCACCAGAACTTCACCGAGGTAGCAATGGCCCGTCTGCCAGGTGATCGTTTCGTCCTGTGCATTCTTATCCGTCATGGAAGGCTCCTCGGTTTCGGTTCCCCGGTTTTTCAGTCGCTCTCGATACCAGAAAATGCAGTATGACTCATGTCAGTGAGGGTGCAAACGTACAATTTTTTACGCAAAT
>TARA_R110002074_G_scaffold72295_1_pt1 | contig 15038 bp, 14 predicted proteins | sample TARA_R110002074 | Tara Oceans TARA_R110002074 (sample SAMEA4397215) | marine metagenome | biome: Polar Biome; feature: [MIX] marine epipelagic wind mixed layer (ENVO:01000061); material: water (ENVO:00002006), including particulate matter (ENVO:01000060) such as... | depth 10-100 m
AAAATAGCGCCCGCCGATGGTTCATTTTGGCACCTTCGGCGGGCGGTTACATCATCAAAGCCGTTCCACCATAAAAGTAGAAGATCTCCCCAATTATCAGATCAGATCGTATTGCGCCGCCTTGTTGCGCAAGAACGGTAGGCCGCGGTCCAGCACGATGTCGCGACTTTCAGCAACCGGCCGCCAGACGGCCAAACCGCGAGAAATCTCAGGGGGCATGTCGATAAAGCTTTCCATAGCGAGGCCGCCCTCGAAACCCACTGCAGCCAGCGCGCCATAGACCTCGTCCCACCGCACGTTGCCCGCCCCCGGTGTGCCTCGGTCGGACTCTGACAAGTGGATGTAGGCCAGATGGTCCCGCCCCTCAAGCACCCCCATAGCCATGCCCCGTTCTTCAATGTTCATGTGATAGGTGTCGAGATGCAGGAACATGTTCTGTGCGCCAATCCGCTCAATCATATCAACTCCTTGGCGGGCCGTATTGATCAGATGGGTCTCGTAGCGATTCACCGGCTCGATCCCAAACCGCATATCCAGTCGCGCCGCATGGGCTGCAGCACGCTCCAGCGTGACGGCGACGCGGTCCAGTTCCTCCGTCGTGGGCGGAACGCCTGTCGTCTCGCCGATGCCGCCATAAGTGACTCCTGACAAGGCCTCTGCCCCCATCGCGTGCGCCACGTCCAGCGCGTGGGTCAGGTAGGCAACTGCATCGTCAGGCCCGTGTCGCGATGGCCAAACCGCCTCCGGCAATCCCAGCGAGCATACAGTGGGCAGCTCCGCCGCCTCTAACAAGGCGCGGGAGGCGGCAGGATCGACCTTGCCGGGAGAGAGCAGCGCTATCTCGATGAAGTCAAAGCCGTAGGACAGCGCTGCCGCGACTGCCAGTTCAGAGCCCGCCTTATCCCAGGTCATTGTCCACATGCTTGTGTGGACCCCAAATCCTTTCATGTCTCATCCTCCATTAAGATCATCGCCAACGCCTCGTCTGCGACGATCCGGTTGACGAACCCCGCCCGGAGCACAGCACGCGTCGCATCGGCCTTGGTCACACCGGCCGCCAGCAGCGTTACCTCGGCGCGGGCCATATCCTCCAGCCCGATGGCCGGTGTGCGGTCGTTCAGGTCCAAGGGTGCAAGCGTTCCATCGGCACACAAGAATTTGCCCGTCGTGTCGCCGACCACCCCTGCCGCCTCCAGCGCAGCTAGGTCTGACGCGTCCAGAACGCCCGAAGAGGTCAGCAAGGCTTCGCGCCCGCCCTCGCCAACCGAGACAATCATGTGGCTGGCACCTCGCGCGGCGTCCAGCGCTTCGCGTACCAGCCGTTGGCGCATTAGGACGGCGGCGTCCTGAGGTGTGTCAGCCAAGAACGGCGCGGGCAAGAACAGCGCCTGCCCCCCCGCGACGGCGGCGATGCGCGCGCAGACGTCAATCGGACCCTCCGGTCCGGTACGAACCATCGCCCCCATAAGTGAGACAACGCGCAGGTCTGGATTATGCAGCCCAGTCAGGGCATCGGCCATGGCCGAGAGAGTACGCCCCCATCCGACGCCAACAGTCAGAGGCCCGGACGCAATCACACGAGAACACCATCTGGCCGCCAACATGCCCACCGCACGTCGGGCAGCGGCAGCATCTATGCCACCCGACTCTGGTGCCACCAAAACCTCGCTTAGGCCAAACCGTTCTCGGAGCGCCTCGGCCAGAGCGAGCGTGCCGGTATTTCGATGGTCCAGAGACACGACAACCTCTCCCGCCGCCCGCGCGTCCGATAACAGGCGAAGCACCTTGAACCGCGATAGGCCCAGCCGCTGCCCCACTTCGTCCTGGCTAAGCCCACCCACGTGGTAAAGCCAGGCGGCGCGAATGCGAATATCATCGTCCATGGCTCCTCCTGAGCTGTGCTTGACCCGATCTCTCATCTACCATACACATATGTTTATAGATTGCACAATTGTGCATCTACAGCATGCAATGTTCGGGGAGGAGGACGCATGTCAACTTACGTCCTTGGCATCGACGGTGGTACCGAAAGCCTTCGGGCGCGGATATTTGACCTGTCGGGCCGATCGCTCGGTGACCATGCCGCGCCCTATGCAATAGAATTTCCCGCCCCCAGCCACGCAGAACAGGACCCAGAGGCATGGTGGGACGCGGCAAGCATTGCCACGCGCGCCGCTATCGTAGCAGCTGGCGTTGATCCGGCCGACATCGCAGCGCTGGCCTGCGACACCACCAGTTGCACTGTCGTGGCGCTCGACGAAGCCGGAACACCTGTCCGCCCTTGTCTTTTGTGGATGGACGTCCGCGCCCATCGTGAAGCGGCGGATGTTCTGGCCACCGGCGACCCAGCCCTCCGGATTAATGGCGGCGGGGCCGGGCCGGTCAGTCCGGAATGGATGATACCCAAAGCCCTCTGGATCAAGCGCCACCAGCCCGACGTTTGGGCGCGCACGACCAAAGTGGGCGAATATCAAGACTTCATGACATTGCGCCTGACCGACCGCTGGGTCGCCTCTTTGAATAATATGACGATGCGCTGGCACTACCAGACACAGCATGGCGGCTGGCCTGATGCGCTACTGGCGCGGCTTGACTTATCTGACTTGCGCGACAAATGGCCCGACGCGTTTGCCGCTCCGGGCGATGTGATTGGCCCACTGACAGCCAATGCCGCCAAACATCTTGGCCTGCCAGAGACCTGTCAGGTCGTGCAGGGCGGTGCAGACGCTTTCATTGGCATGATCGGCCTCGGCGTCACACAACCCGGCGATCTTGCGCTGATCACGGGATCATCGCACCTGCAACTCGGTGTCGCCATCCGCGAAACACACGCGCGTGGTGTCTGGGGCACCTATGCCGATTGCGTTTATCCGGGGCGCTACATTATCGAGGGCGGACAGACGTCCACTGGATCTATTATTGCTTGGTACAAGCGGAACTTCGCACCTGACGCGAGCTACGACGAACTGAACGCCGCCGCTGCTACTCTACCTCCAGGGTCCGAAGGGCTGTTGGCGCTGGACCATTTCCAAGGCAATCGCACGCCTCATACTGATGCGTTGGCACGGGGTGCGGTGACCGGCCTGACACTTAAGCACACGCGCGCCCATGTCTACCGCGCCCTGATCGAGAGCATCTGCCTTGGCACGCGCGCTATTGTCGATGCATTTGGCACAGCGTTCGAGGCGAGGCGCATCGTCGTTGCGGGCGGGGCTGTAAATGCCCCGTTCTGGTTGCAAATACACGCGGATACGTTGGGCATACCGCTGGAGGTGACTGAACAGCCAGAGGCACCGTGCCTTGGTGCCGCGATCCTTGCCGCTGTCGGTGCCGGTGCCTACCCAGACATCGACACGGCCTGCGCGGCGATGGTTCGCACTGCCCGCGTGATCAAGCCCGATATGGACGCCCACGCCGCCTATGATCCCATTTTTTCCCGCTATCAAGCCGCCTTTGGCGCATTAAAGCAAATCCGCGAATGACCCTCGTCAATGACGCCCACCTCGCCCGCTATCGCACCATGCGCCGCATCCGTACCTTTGAGGAGCGCGTGGGCGAATTGTTCCTTAAGGGCGAATCTGCGGGCTCGATGTTGCATTTGTCCATCGGGGAGGAAGCCGTTGTCGGTCTGACCGACCATATGGCAGACGGCGACACGTTCACCACCCACCACCGCGGCCACGGAATCTTTCTGGCGCGGGGGGCCGATCCGATGCGGATGTTGGCCGAAATCGGTGGGCGCGAAACAGGCTATTGCCGCGGCAAAGGTGGGTCGATGCACATTGCTGACAGGGGGCTCGGCCATCTGGGTGCCAACGCCATCGTAGGGGGCGGTATTCCCCATGTCGTAGGCGCTGGACTAACGGCCCGCAACACTGGGACGCGGGCGGTATCGGTCGCGTTCTTCGGCGATGGCGCAATGGGCCAAGGCATCCTTTATGAGGCGATGAACATGGCTGCGCTGTGGAAGCTGCCAGTCGTGTTCTGTTGCCTGAACAATCAGTACGGCATGGGCACGCGGGTCGACCGCTCCGCTGGGCGGCAAGATTTTCCCGCGCGCGCCGAAGCATTCGGACTGCAAGCCGCCCGTGCAGACGGTGCCGATGCCGAGGCGGTCCATGACGCGGCAACAGCCATCATTGAGGGCGCGCGCGATGGGCGTCCAGGATTTATCGAGATCGATGCCTATCGGTTCCATGGCCACGCCCGTATGGACAAAAGCCCCTACCGTTCCCCCGAGGAAGAGGAGGCTGGCCGCAAGCGCGACCCACTTGTCACCGCGCGTGCAGCACTTAACGACGTCACCCTACTCGACAAAATTGACGCCGAGGCGGAGGCCGAGATGGACAAGGCCATGGAGGGTGCCATTGCCGCAGAAAACCCTGCGTCTGCTACGATGTTCGAAGACGTCTATGACCCCTCCACACCCGCCCCACGCCCGCAACGCGCGCGTCTCGCCGATATTTTGGGGGAACAAACATGACCCAGACAACCTATCGCGACGCACTGCGTCGAGCCCTGTTAGATGCGATGGAAGCCGACGGATCTGTTATCTTGATGGGCGAAGAGGTTGGCCTTTATGGCGGGGCCTATGGCGTAACCAAGGGTCTGCTGGACCGCTTTGGCAGCGACCGCGTGATCGACACGCCCATTTCCGAGCCCGCGATCATCGGGGCCGCGATCGGGGCTGCCATGACCGGCCTGCGCCCGGTGGCTGAACTCATGTATGTCGACTTTGCCGGCATGGTCATGGACCAGCTCGCCAATCAGGCAGCCAAGTCGCGGTACATGTTCGGCGGCCAGATCAGCGTGCCCATGGTCCTGCGCACCCAAGGCGGCACCGGCCGGTCCGCAGCCGCCCAGCATTCCCAGAGCTTGGAAGCCTGGATGATGCACACACCCGGCCTGCGCCTTGCGATGCCCGGTACAGTGTCAGATGCCTACCATCTGCTGCGCGACGCCATGCGACAGCCAGATCCCGTGGTCTTTATTGAGCACAAGGGGCTCTACACCATGAAGGGCGAAATTTCGGACGCGCCCGACGCACTCTGGGGTCAACCTGCGATCCGCAGACAGGGTGGCGACCTGACCATCGCCACCTACAGCCGAATGTTGCAGGAGACCCTGACCGCTGCGGAGGCGCTTGCACCGGACATCGAAGTCGAAATCGTCGATCTCCGATGCCTCAATCCATTGGATGACGGCCCGCTCATGGACTCGGTACGCCGCACTGGTCGCTGCCTTATCGTCACCGAAGCGGTCACGACAGGCTCCGTCGCCTCTGAGATTGCGGCGCGTGTGACCGAACAGTGCTTTGACTGGCTGGAGGAGCCGCCGCTTCGTTTGGGGGGAGAGGACATTCCCATCCCAGTCTCCCCAGCTCTGGAGCGCGCCTCGATCCCCGACGCGGCGCTCATCGAACAGGTCGCGCGTTGGCTCGTGATCCGGGAGGCACCGTCATGGGCCGCGTGACCCTTACCCTGCCCCGTCTGGGCGAGACCATGGAAGAGGCCAAGGTTACTGAATGGATCGTAACCCCCGGTGCCGCATATGCACGCGGCGATGTGCTGCTGGAGGTAGAAACAGACAAAACTGTCGTCGAAGTACCCGCTTTGGTTGCCGGGACCCTGCTGACACAGCTGGTCGCACCCGGCGACACCGTGAATTTGGAAGCGCCTATTGCCGAGGTCGAGCAGGAGGGGGAGAGCCCGTCCCCAGAACCAGAACCAGAACCGACACGGACTGCCGCGCCGGCCAAGACCGAGGTACCCAAATCCACATCAGCCACACCCCGCCCCGCCGGACATCGTCTCCCTGCATCACCGGCTGCGCGAGCCGAGGCGCACCGGCGCGGAGTCACACTGACCGGCATCACCGGCACCGGGCGGCGCGGCCGTATCACCGCAGATGATGTTGCGGGTGGCGACGGCACAATCGTCCTGCTGCATGGGCTGTTCGACGACTCAACCTGTTGGGGCGGACTGCCGCAGCGCTTAGCGCGACGCGGCCTGACTTGCATCGCGCTCGACCTGCCGGGCCATGGTGGCGATACCAGCCCCGCCGAAGATTTCGATCAAGCAATCGCACTACTGGCTCACCGGCTTCCCGGTGGCCCCTTGCACCTTGTGGGTCATTCGCTTGGTGCCGCCTTTGCCGCGCGCCTTGCAACCCAGACCGGTTCACGCGTTCAATCCCTCACCCTCTTCGCCCCAGCAGGGCTAGGCCCGACAATCTCAGCGGAGTTCCTGGACGGCATGGCCCATGCCAACACTGCAGATGACCTAAAGGCGACACTGCCCCTCCTAGACGGCGGACCAGTGTCTGATGTCGCCATCGCCCAGCAATTATCCAATCATCTCAGAGGCCTCCCTGCCCGCATCCGCTTAGCGGAGGCCATTGCGAAGAACGGCATACAGCAGATCGACGTCACTGCGGATATCGCTGCGGCACCCTGCCCCGTTACGGTTATCTTCGGTACCGCCGACCGCATCCTAAACTGGCGGGACGTGGCACACCTACCCGCTGAAACGCGGATTCATCTCATTCCGAACGCGGGACATCTGCCCCACCGCGTTCGGCCCGATCTTGCCGCGGCGCTCATTGCGTCCCGGCATGTCGCGGCGGAAATTGCTTGATCGAGCCGCTCCGCCTTTTACGGTGCAGATGCACGTTCCCGGTGGAGGCCGGGATACCTTCTGGGAGGAAGACATGAAGAAACTTACAATTACAGCCGCCGCAATGGCATACACAATGCTGGCTACCCCTGTACTTGCTGACAGTCACGCCAAGCAGTTGGCGACTGTCGTCAAGATTGACGGCATCGCTTGGTTCAATCGTATGCGCGAAGGTGTGGATGAATGGGCCGCCGAAACCGGCAACAACGCATATCTCGTGGGCCCGGCCCAAGCCGACCCGCAGCAGCAGGTCGCGCTGATTGAGGATATGATCGCACAGGGTGTCGATGCCCTTCTGGTCGTTCCGATGTCACCTGAGGCTATCGAGCCAGTCTTGGGCCGCGCTATGGAAGCAGGCATTACTGTCATCACACATGAGGCCGCGAGCCAAGAGAACACTCTCTACGACATCGAGGCGTTCAAAAACGAGGATTTCGGCGCGAACCTTATGGACCGCATGGCCGCCTGCATGGGTGAGGAAGGCGAATATGCCGTCTTCGTCGGCAGCTTAGGTTCACAGACCCATAATCAGTGGGTCGACGGCGCTATCGCCCGTCAGCAGGATGCCTATCCGAACATGACCCTTGTCGGCGACAAGAACGAGACCGCCGACGACCAGCAGCAGGCCTATGCTAAAGCCCAGGAAGTGCTTCGTGCCTTCCCGAACATCAAAGGCTTGCAGGGGTCGGCCTCGACTGATGTTGCCGGCATCGGCCTTGCCATCGAAGAGCGCGGCATGGAAGCTGACACCTGCGTCTTCGGCACCTCACTTCCGTCCATCGCGGGTCAGTACATGGAGACGGGTGCCGTTGACGGCATCGGCTTCTGGGATCCGAAGATCGCCGGAATCGCCATGAACGCTGTTGCCATGATGGTCATGAACGGTGAGGAAATTACCGACGGCATGGACCTTGGGCTTGAAGGCTATGAAGCCGTAACGCTTGAGGGCAAGGTCATCACCGGTAAAGCCTTCGTTGACGTTGACGCCTCCAACATGGGCGAATACGACTTCTGATCGTTCCAATCCAACTTACGGGCGCGTCCTTCACGGGGCGCGTCCAGAACAGGGACGCACCATGCCAATAGACATGCAGGCCGCTCCGCTCGTGACGCTGGAGGCGGTGACAAAACGCTACGCCGCGATCACCGCGCTGGACAGCGTTGACTTGACCATCCGCGCCGGAGAGGCAGTCTGCCTTGCCGGTGAAAACGGGTCAGGCAAATCAACACTCATCAAGGTGCTCGTGGGCGTCGAACGCCCGTCGGCTGGCCGCGTCCTATTCGATGGTGTGCCTCAGATACGGCTGACCCCAACTGAGGCGACCGCCGCCGGGGTACAGGTTATCTTTCAAGATTTCAGCTTGTTCCCAAATCTGTCCGTCGCCGAAAATATAGCGATGACTGCAGAGCGTGCGACTGGCACGCTGATGGTCCGCAACGCGAGGGCGCGCGCGCGGGCCTCTGAGGTGCTGGAACGCGTTGGCGTTCAGCTCGATCTCGACACGCGGGTTGAACGTCTGCCCGTTGCCCACAAGCAGCTGGTCGCAATTTGCCGTGCGCTGGCGGCTGATGCCCGACTTATCATCATGGACGAACCAACCACAGCGTTGACCGAACGCGAAGTTGCCCGCTTGCTGGCGCTGATCCGCAGGCTCAAGGCCGATGGCGTCGCTGTCCTGTTTGTGTCTCACAAGCTGGCCGAAGTGCTGGAAGTCTGCGAGACCGTCGTCGTCCTGCGCAACGGCGAAAAAGTAGCCCAAGGGCCCGCGACCGAATTCGATGCAGCGTCGCTGACCCGCGCGATGACGGGGCGCGATGTCGCATCGGAGCCGCCTGCGCCGCTTGATCCCGCAGCCCCGCCGTTGCTGCGCGTCGAGGGGCTCAGCCGTGACGGCGCTTTCGAAGATGTCTCGCTCAGCTTACGCGCGGGTGAGGTTCTGGGCGTCGCAGGCCTACTCGGCTCGGGTCGCACAACGCTGGCAAAGGCGCTCTTTGGACTGAGCCGCCCCGACCGAGGGCAGGTGACGCTGAGCGGAGAAACCATTCCCCTAGGTGACCCAATTGCGGCCGCAGCGGCAGGCATCGGCTATGTCCCCGAAGACCGGTTGACTGAAGGTTTATTCCTTGAACAGAGCATTGCCCACAACATCGCTGTCGGTCGCTTCGACGCGCATTCACACAGCGGCGTTCTGGATCTAAAAAGTCTTTGGGCCGAATCCGCTGACTGGCTTAAACGCCTTTCGATTAAGGCTCCTGAGCCGACCGCCCCTGTTCGCTCTCTGTCAGGTGGCAACCAGCAACGCGTCGTGCTGGCCCGTTGGATGGCGCGGCAACCCCGAGTTCTTATTCTCAATGGTCCGAGCGTCGGTGTGGATGTCGGGTCCAAGGCGGAAATCCACGGCATCATCGCCGATCTGGCCGCGCGGGGTCTGGGTGTCATCGTTATTTCCGACGATCTGCCGGAGCTTCTGGCGACCTGTCACCGCATCCTCGTTATGAAGGGTGGCATCATCACCGAAGAAGTCACAGGCGGCGCGGGCGTCACCGAGGCCGAGCTAAGCCATAGGCTCGCATCATGACGACGCAAATGAATCTAAAAACAGGCGATACACCATGAAATCCATTGACTGGAAACGCAACGAGGTGCTCGTCTTTGCTGTCATTGTCGCCTTCTGCGTACTCGCCGCTATCAGCGATCCGAACTTCCTTTCAATCCCGACGCTGACGGACCTGATGCGCAATTCCATTGTGCTGGGTATCTTCGCTGTCGGCGCGATGGTGGTGCTGGTTTCGGGTGGCATCGACGTCAGCTTTACAGCCGTCGCCGCGTTCGCCATGTACGCCACGACGGTCCTGCTAAGGGATATGGCCCCCGATATGTCCTGGCCATTAGCTTTCGCAATCGCCACGTTAATTGGCGCAGTGCTTGGGGCGATCAACGGGGTACTGATTGCGTTCTGCGGCTTGCCGACCCTGATTGTCACGCTGGGAACCCTGTCGGTGTTCCGAGGTTTCCTGCTGACTTTCGTAGGCACCCTGCAGATCTCCAACCTACCTCCCGGCATGCGCGATTTCAGCCGGTGGATGATGATCCGCGGCACCAATTCAGACGGGTCGTTCTATTCGCTGCCATGGGCATTTGCCGCGCTCGTAATCATCGTTGTGGCGACCTGGTTCATCCTGAACCGCACAATGCTTGGCCGCGCAGTTTATGCCATCGGCGGCGCACCTGAAAGCGCGCGGCGCATTGGCATCAACGTTCAGAAGACACAATTTTTTATCTACGTCTTCGTCGGCGCATTGGCCGGCCTGGCGGGCATCATCCACGCCTCAATGGCCCGCATCTCGAACCCCTTTGACCTCGTAGGACTGGAGCTTGCGGTCATCGCCGCCGTCGTTCTGGGCGGTGCGCGCCTGACCGGGGGGGTCGGCACGCTGACCGGCACCCTGTTGGGTGTCGCGCTGATCGTGCTGGTACGTAATTCGCTGATCGTTATCGGCATCCCGTCGACATGGCAATCGGTCACCATTGGGATACTCATTTTGGTCGGCACCGGTCTGCCCGCCTGGCAAGCCAAACGTGCAGAGGCGCGCGAGACATGATGAACCGTATTCTGCATTCCACCGAAGGACGGCTGGCTGTTATTACGCTGGCAGTCTTTGTCACCATGTCCATGCTGGTGCCGGACCGTTTCCTGTCAAGTGCAAACCTGACCTCAATGGCGTTCCAGTTCCCAGAGTTTGCGATCTTGGCGTTGGCCGTTGCGGTCGCAATGCTGACAGGCGGCATCGACCTGTCCGTTGTAGGAGCGGCCAACTTGTCCGCTGTTGTCGCAGCACTGTTTATGGGCCATTTTGCTGGTGAAGGCACCGGCACCGGCATCCTTTTGGTTGCCGTTGCCCTTTCGCTCTGCGTGGGGCTGGTGACCGGACTCCTCAACGGGGTTCTCGTTGCGACTTTCGGCCTGCCACCGATCTTGGCGACACTGGGCACAGGCCTGATCTATACCGGCCTCGCCATCGCCATGACAGGAGGCAGTGCGGTGATGGGCTTGCCACCTGCTGTTGCTTGGGTTGGGAACGGCACCCTTGTGGGTATCCCGGTTCCGCTGGTCATCTTTGCCGTTCTTGCAGCCGCCTTGGGCTGGATTCTCAAGCGCACCGCCTTCGGGCTCAAGACCCGGATGTTTGGGGCCAACCCCCTTGCTGCGCGCTATGCGGCGATGGACACAGACCGTGTGTTGCTGAAGGTCTATGCCTTGTGTGGTGTTCTGTCGGCTATTGCTGGAATGATTGTCATGTCCCGCGCCAATTCTGCCAAGGCTGACTACGGCAGCAGCTACCTACTTCTCGCCGTCCTGATCGCGGTGCTGGGTGGCGTGAATCCCTACGGCGGATATGGCCGTATTGTCGGTGTCGTCCTGGCTGTGCTGTCGATGCAGTTTTTGTCCTCAGGCCTGAACCTGCTACAAGTCACCAACTTTGCGCGCGAAATGATCTGGGGTGTTCTGCTCATTGCCGTGATGCTTATCAACCTTGTCACCTTTAAGGGGAAAACATGAAAAAGATACTCAACAATCCTGAAGCCTACGTCGACGAAACTCTCGCTGGCCTATGCGCCGCCCATCCCGAAACTTATCGCCTTGTTGGTGAAGATGGCCGGGCCGTTGCCAGAGCAACCCCGGGCGCGCAGGGAAAGGTTGGCATCGTGTCGGGCGGCGGGTCGGGCCACCTGCCGGTTTTCACCGGCTACGTCGGCACCGGTCTGCTGGACGCCTGCGCAATCGGTGACGTTTTCGCCTCACCCACGTCCGAACAAATGGCTGACGCTATCCGCGCTGCGGATCGAGGAGCAGGAGTGCTGCGTCTTTACGGAAACTATGGCGGCGACCTGATGAACTTCGACATGGCAGGTGACCTCGTCGAGATGGATGATATCGAAACGACGACCGTCCTTCTGGCTGATGACGTCGCCTCCGCTCCACCTGCCGAAGCCGAGAAGCGCCGCGGCGTCGCGGGCATGGTCTATGCTTTCAAGATCGCGGGTGCCGCCGCTGAGGCTGGGCTGGATCTCGGCGAAGTCACCCGCGTCGCGCAGAAGGCCGCCGATGCGTGCCGCTCAGTCGGTGCTGCCCTGTCGTCGTGCACCGTACCACAAGCGGGTAAGCCGACATTCGAGATCGGCGACGACGAGATGGAGATGGGCATGGGCATTCACGGTGAGCCCGGCGTATGGCGCGATCAGCTGCGCCCCGCCGACGCAATCGCCGAAGAAATGATGGATCGCCTACTTGCGGATATCGATGTGGGTGCGGGTGATCGCATATCGATGCTGGTTAACTCGTTGGGCGCAACCCCCCATGAAGAACTCTACATCCTTTACCGCATTGTCCAAGCCCGGCTTCAGGCCTTGGGCGCGGAGATCGTGGCACCCCTGGTGGGACGCTACGCCACCTCGATGGAGATGACAGGCGTTTCCTTCACCCTGTGCAAGCTTGACGCGGAACTGGAAGGCTATTTGACCGCGCCCTGCGACTGCGCCTTCTGGATCGTCAAATGATTACGGTCAGCGATTTGCAAGCCGCGTCCCTGCGCCTGCGCGATGCAATGGAGACTGAAGCTGACGCGCTCAACACGGCTGATGGGGCGTTGGGCGATGGTGATCTGGGGGTAACCATGCGGCGCGGCTCGCGCGCAGTAGCCGAAAAAGCCCCCGAACTGCCCAAAGATTTCGGCATGGCGCTCATGGCCTGCGCCCAGGCGTTCACCAAAGTCTCCGCTTCATCATATGGCACCTTGTTGGCGACCGGGCTCATCGCTGCAGCCAAGGAAACCAAAGGTCGCGAGGGGATCGAAGCATCGGAGCTGCCCGCACTTCTCGACGCGGCGCGCGACAAGATGATGGCGCGCGGCAAGGCCGAGTTAGGCGGCAAGACTGTGCTCGACTCGCTGGATGCGATTGCCCGTGCAATGGCTGACGACCCGACGGCTGCGTCGGCAGTGAACGCCGCCGAAACAGCGCAGGCTGCGCTGCGCGACAAACCTGCCACCATCGGCCGCGCCCGGATCTTTGCCGCTAAATCCGTTGGTATGGACGATCCGGGGATGCTGGCGATGACATTGATCGTCAGGGCGTTGACAGCGCACCAGAAGCCCGGCCTTGCAGGCTAATACAACTCGCTTCCAAGCGAGTTGTATCTTGGTTGTCAGCCTTTGTAACCCTTGAGACCGTCCACCTTCTGCCCGCTATGAAGGGCCCAGTCGGCCTGTGAAAACCGTGGCTGTGCGAACTGATTTTGGTGCCAGTATGGATAGATCAATGGTGGGCGCGACACGGCATCGAGGCGCGATACTTCTTCGGCAGTCAAAACCAGATCCGTAGCGCCCAAGGTCTCGGCGAACTGCGCCTCGGTCCGCCCACCGACCACCAGCGTCGCCACCGCAGGCCGCTGCAATAGCCATGCAAGCGCCACTTGTGCGACCGACCGGCCGCCGGCCACATCGCGCAGCATATCCACGATGTCCCATAAGCGGTCCCAGTCGCGGATCGGCGGTTCCGTCCAGCCCTGCGCCTGACGCGAGTTTTCGGCGAACCCGGCGCGGGTATGCTTACCAGTCAGCAGCCCGGCTACAAGCGGCGACCAGATCATCGCGCCCAATCCCTGATCGACAGACAGAGGCAACAGCTCGTATTCGGCTTCCCGCGCCTCAAGCGTGTAATGAATCTGCTGCGCAGTGAACTGTTCTAACCCACCTGCCCGACTGGCCATCAGGCCTTTCATCACCTGCCAGCCAGACCAGTTGGAACAGCCGAAATACCGCACCTTGCCGTCTTGAACCAAGCGGTCCAATGCAGCCATCGCCTCCTCCATCGGAGTTCGTCCGTCCCATTCATGCATCAGGTAAATATCGATGTGATCGCGCCCCAACCGCTTCAGTGACCGCTCGCATTCGCGGATGAGATGCCAGCGGCTTAGACCCTCATCATTGGGGCCGTCGCCTATCCGCATCCGCGCCTTAGAACAGATCAGGACGTCGGGGTCGCGGTCTTTCATCACCGCGCCGACAATCTCTTCTGACAGGCCGAGCGAATACATGTTGGCAGTGTCGATCAGGTTCACGCCCCGATCCAAGCAAACGTCCACCAATCGTCCTGCCTCAGCCACATCATGGGCACCAACCCTGCCGAAATCTCCCCGGCCACCAAAAGTGAACGTGCCCATTGTCAGGGCTGAGACCTTCAACCCGCTCCGACCGAGATATCTGTATTCCATCCTGTAATCCTCCTGCTTTCCAAGCTGCCTCGACCGCCAGCGTCTGTCCAGAGGCACCGTGCGAAAGAAATTCGGTTGGGACCACGCTGGCACGTCAATTTCGATGGGCGAAGACAACTGCGGGTATTGCCGCTTTGGTGGCCTGCGCGCGACGTCATAACGGCGAGTGATGATCGAGATTCACATTTACCGCGCGTGAATGCCTGCCGCTTTCCTCCCTCTGTCATCACTTATGCGGTCTGGGCCTATATCAATTTTTTCATGTTGAGGTTCTCCTGGTTGAGCAGGGCATCGTCGTCAGTCGTGAGACCCTTCGTGATTGGGTGAAACGGTTCTGTCCGAAGTGGTGCCAGCAATCGAACGCGCTGGCCTTCACATCACTTATGTCGAGGTGATGCGCCTGCATTATGCCCATACGCTGCGCGCATGGCGGGATAGGTTCATGGCCGATCTGTATGACGCGCGTTTTTGCCGGATGTGGGAGTTTTATCTGGCCTATTGCGAGGCCAGGTTCCGTCATTCTGGGCTGGTGGTGTTCCAGATCCAGATCAGCAAACGCATCGACGCCGTGACGATCACCCGCGACTACATCGCGGCGGGCGAACAAGGAGCATCATCAATGTCAGAACTCATCGTGATAGGCTATGACACCGAAGCCGAGGCCGACGCAGCCCGCACCAAGCTTTTCGGCATGGCCAAGGAATACCTCGTGGACGTGGCTGACGCCGTGGTGGCGCGCGCCGACGAAAACGGCAAGATAAAGCTGAACCAGATGGTCAACCTGTGGACCACGGGAGCGTCCGGCGGGGCGTTCTGGGGGTTGCTGATCGGGTTCCTGTTCATGAATCCCCTGCTGCATCATGACGGACCGCTTTTGCACTGATCCCTCTTTTGGCTTGGCTGCCCGCGCGGGACGCCGAAGCGTCGGGACGGCGGGCTGGCATGGCTCGAAGGGAGTACCTTCCAGTAAACACCCACCGCCTGCCTCTGTTGTCCCAGGAACGTGAGTTCGACAGTGTTCGCCTGCGGGGCAGCGTCCATGGTCCCTTCCGTGGTATCGAGTATCAGCAGGGTCACGTTCGGAGTAACC
>TARA_R110002074_G_scaffold326649_1_pt1 | contig 15037 bp, 24 predicted proteins | sample TARA_R110002074 | Tara Oceans TARA_R110002074 (sample SAMEA4397215) | marine metagenome | biome: Polar Biome; feature: [MIX] marine epipelagic wind mixed layer (ENVO:01000061); material: water (ENVO:00002006), including particulate matter (ENVO:01000060) such as... | depth 10-100 m
ACTAGAACGTAATGTTTATTAACTAAGTGGTTGACACTAGCGTAGGTATGCGCTAGTGTATACACACAGCTAACAAGCGTAGGCTGGCAGAGGTGTAACACACAGGCGAAGCGCACCAACTAGTAGACTAACTAGAGGCAGTGTAATTTTTTTACACTGTCTTTTTTTTTGACGGTCGCTATGTATTTGATTTTATTAAATAAAAAAAAATTTTTGGTAATAAAAATCTTCGGGGTGCTATATAAATTATTTTTTGTATTGTAGTTTTAAATTTGGTAAGGGGTTAAAAACACCACCTCAGATCCATAAGTACTTCACTATAATTTTTCGTAGCAAATTTTTTAGTGTGCAAATACCAATCTCGGATTATTATATATAGTGGGGTCTATTTTTTTTTGCGTATAAATTTTTTAGTCTGGTGTAACCGATTCAGGAATACAATATGCTCTTATAGGAGGATTGCCCTGTATACTATAATTAATCTCTGCTGCTACATGTGTACAGTCTCTTAGTAGTGCGTAATAGGTTCTATCCGCTATTTCACGGCCTGCTCGCTCTACTATCAACACAAAGTATACTGCACCAAATCCTATCATGTGTATATTTATAAGTTCTCTACTAAACACGAGTAAACGAAGTAGCTCAAGGCTACGTAGTTCTACGAGTTGTTCTTGTACTCAAGAACTTTCAGTAGACTAAGTACGTGTATGAATAGTTGGCTTGTAAACGTTACCCGTACAGATGTAGATCTAGTAGTACATCCAACGGGCAAGGTACAACACATTAGAACAGAATTGATATATCATGGATTTAGTCTTATAGAACATCCTGATTATCCTGGAAACTATAGAGCACGATTTATTGGTATGCATCCTCGTAGTAGCATAGTTAGTTGGATAGTACTACGCTATACAGATTGGCACACCAGCTTTACAGAACTAGGCTAAAAATTTTGCGCATAACCGCGATGCGGCTTTGGCGGCGCTGACCCTGCGGGCTTGTCTGGCTCTAGTCGATCGCGTTCTGTAACATCTGTCGATTGTCTCGGGTTGTGCGTTTTGGATCTGCACTGATCCAATGTGCATAGTGTGGAGTCTGTCGATCCTGACGTAGTGTGTATTCTGCTAGACACTCTGTGGTTTTTAGTTCCGTGTGTATCCAACTGTTGATTCTAGTGTTGTCTCTGTCCGCTATACTCTTCGCATAGTTTCTAAGTCTTCTGGCTGCACTATTGGTGTATAGCTGTACTGCTAGGCCCACCACCAGTTCTTTGCGTAGTCTTCTAACAATATGTACATCACTTGCATTATCAAATGTATATGCTTGTATAGGTACTGTACTGATACTGGTACACAGTATACTGCGGTCGTTGAGGTATTTTATGCCCACAGGTAGGTTCCGCCATCTGCACAGGTGTTTGTCTGTACTAATAGTGTATTCAGTAGAGGTTGCAGCTAGGTATGCTAGTTGAAATTTTGTAGGCGCTACTATTGCTATGTGTCTAGCTGCCGCTGGATATACTCTAGCATTTGCACGAATCCAAAGGTCTCCGTATGCATCAAATTCTTTTTGTGTGGCGTGGGCATAAACTATCATATATCTACTTATACTTTGCTAAATATCTACTGCACACATATGGGCCCAGCGGACAATCTGTCATCAGTGAGTTCACATAGTGGATAACACTTAATTAAAACCGCGCTGATGCGTCCAATGTGTGCTAATTAAATGGCGTTAAATTACAATCCTAGTCATACGGTATCAAACGACACGTCATACGGCGCCGTACGACACGGTTGCAGCAAAACACTCGTAGTATATGTGTATAGTATCAAGTATGCTGATCCACAAAATTTTCATAACTAGTGTCTAAAACCAACTGTAGTGTAAACCTATCTTGGTTGGTAAAGTTGTTGGCAGCATGCCAGATATCCTGATTGAATATCAACCACTGTCCTGGTTCAAAGTCATGTATACCGTATATGCTGTCTTCCCACAGATGTTCTGTAGGTGCATACACTTGCCCAGGAAATGGTAATGGTAGATAGAGTACACACCAGCGCAATGGTGTATCTCGGTGTGGTTGCATACAGCCGTTTGCTTTTATTCTACTGATGTTTGGAGGATCGCCTCTTGCAATGTCTCCTACTCGATCAACTATCTTTTGGTGTTGACGTTCTATAACCGCATGGTACTCTGGTGCTACATCATGGATATACTGTATATCAATATACATACCTGGAGGGCCGTATTGATTATTCCAGTCTACACCTTTTTGGGCAGCTTCTAATAACACAGCACAGTCTTCTGGTGAAGTGTGTAACCAATCTAGTTTCTTTACACAGTGTTGTTCAACTTCGGGGATCCAATCAGCTTCGCCGATAACTTCGCTTCGATCAGTTAGTACTTGTCTAGTACGCATACTTTCAAACCAACTAGCAGGAAACTTACCTGGACCTACTTGCTGTCTGCGTTGACCTTTGAATCGTTTGCGGGCTTTGGCGCCTCGCCACATTTGGTTATCAGCGTTTAAATTCATTCCTTATCTCGCTTTATTCTACCTGGCATGATTGCATTTGACTTTTGCATCCAGCCTTCGTAGTTGCTGATGTTAAATTCAAATCTATTCAAAACTCTAACTGCAAGCAACTCATCTACATTACCTTCGTTTTGTCCTCTTTGGTGCAGTGTAAGTAATTGATCCATTAATACTATGTCACCAGGTTCCCACCAATGCACATATTTATATTCGTCGTTAAAATAATGATCGTATACAGTATCCCACAGATCTTCTACATCGCCAAACAGCCTTGCACTATTAAGAGGATTAAAAAATATACCTTTGATTCCAGCACGATTGGTTTGTAATATCCATGCTCTAAATACACCAGCGGCCATAAACATGGCTGCTCTTTGAAAATCTTCAACACCTTCTGCCCAACCATCTGGTGTTATTCTATATTCTCCGTAAGCAGTATGTAATGCTTCTACTAACTTTGGATCCATGTCTGCTCTACAACGTGCAGTATTTAAAAATTCTGTACTAGTATTCTCGCAGCCTTCCCATCCTTGCAAACTAACTCCATCAGGAAATTGTATATGATTAAGATTGCTATGCCATAATAATTTGCCTTTTCCAAATATACCAGAGTGTAAACCGTCTTTATCTTTTTTACCAGTTACTCTTTGAATAGGAAATTCATCAGGTCTGTCTGCATAATCATCTGGATTCTGGTATCCGCCTTTCCAATATTCCGCTCTAGAAGGCAATTCGGATTTAGCGCCTGTAAATTGTACTAGTTTCTCTCCGCTATTGTTCCACCAGCAGGATCTCCAATTGCCGATACTTTCTGTACTAGCAACTCCTTTTTTGCCCCAGCCTATGTTGTGTATTAGTCTAGCATGGTGGTATGTATCTTTGGGTTGTTCTTTAAAAACTAAGATTAGTTTTTCCATTACCCATTCACGTATTTGTGCATAATCTTCTGTTGTTAATTTGGTTATATCTACATCAGTTACTTGCCAAGCATTGCCTTGATCAATAGGTTCTATTTTCATTTAAACTCCAACTGCATTATCGTTTGGTCTAATTTTCCAAAATTGTATACGTGTATAGGTATAGGCGATAAGTCGTTAACAAACTTTGTTGTATTAAATCCGTTGCTATTAAGATATTTTAATCCGCTGATATTTCCAAGTGCGTGTGCTATGCTTTCAGTAAGTCCGCATATTTTCATATACTTGTATAATCCTTTTACACTACAATTACTAGGAACACCAATACGTGTGTTCTTTGTATTATTAATCCAATTATTTAATAAGCGGGTATTCAAGCACATTTGGGTTATGCCGCCAGCAAATCTATCAAGATGCGTATTGTGTAATAGGTTTTGAGGGTATGTTCCGCAATACATAGTAAACCCATAATCGGCTATTTCCTCACGTATTTCGTGTGCAGTTTGATATACTTTACCCTCGTATGTAGTGCCACCTATAATCAATACTTTGTCTACACCAGCTTTACGCATAGCAATACAGTTAGTATGTAATTCGTTTTTACTTTGTATATTTCTTGCACCTATATGTGCAACAGCTTTGGCACTACCTGCTTGCTCATTAAGTTCTATGCAAGCCGTACTAACTTTGGTTAATGTTGAAGTGGGTAAGTGTGTAATGCTTATCATAGATGCAGTATCAACTACATAATGGCTTAATACTTGCTTGGGTGTTTTCTCTACACTTATATCCATTATTCTGTTCCAAGATTATTTAAGAAACTTTTCAATTCGTTTGTGCTTGATTCTACTTTAATTTTTCCACTTGGTTTGCCTTCGTCTGGTTCGGCTGTTGTGTTTGTATAATCTACAGTACTCTGACTACCACGTTTGATTTTGTCAAGTACACTGCCGCTGCCTGACTGACTTGGTGAATTATATCCATCATCTTCGTCTTCATCTAAGTCGCGTATGCGTAAACTATCTATATCAAACTCTAAATCAATTTTACTGTTTACACCACTACTACTTCTAGTTTTCATTAGCTGTATTTGATAACGTCCACGCTCACGCATTGCTCGACTTGTAAAGATACCTATAAGATTATCTGCTGTATTAATCTTTGATATGCCACCACTAATATGACTGTGATCAAATTCAATTTCTTCTACACTTGCTCTGTTTAGCTGTGATGCTGTAACAAAAATACATTTTAATTCCATTGCTAGATTACGCAACTCTTCACTTACATACTTGTCTTTAACAAATAAATTTTCAGCACTAATCTTTGTACCAATTGGATGCATAAGATCTAAATAGTCAATTAGCAATACATCAATTTTACGTCCTGTTTTAATTTCATATTCTTTTAAATATGCACGAATATCGTTTGCATTTTTACCTGTCGGCATATACTTAACTTGAAATGCGCCCGACTTTTTACCAATTATACGTACCTTCATTTCTACATCGTCTATGTTTTTAAAAACATCACGACTTGGAATATCTGTACACATACTATCAATACGCATACTAACTAATGCTTCACTAAGTTCAAATGTCAAATACATTACATTTAATCCTTGTAAGCACCAGTTCAATCCCATATTAGCTAAGAACAAACTCTTGCCCGATCCAGACCCTCCTGCAAAAATATTAAGTTCACCTCTATTAAAACCACCAAATAGTTTCTTATCTAATTGCGCCCATCCTGTACTAATTTGCCCATTGCTATCTTTAATACTTTCTAGTCTAGCTCTTGGATCTTCAAAGTAATCTGTACCCAAGTCTTTTTGCAAACCAATCTGTACAGCTTTTTTAACCAAGTCTTCACATGCTCCGTATTCGCCGCTTTCTAACAGGTCTGCACTTTTAAGAATAGCTGCTTCTAATGCTTTGTGTTTACTAAATGTTTCAAACTCTGTAAGTAACCAATCGTAGTGATTTTCTTGTAAGTCGCCTGGGTGTTTTAACTGTCCTTCTGTAGCTGCATTTAACATGTCAAATGTTGGCAACGCATTATGCTCTTCGACATAGTCTTTAATAAACTTTGCTGATGCTGATAAACGTCTATCAAAAGTATCGGGCTCAAATACACCTTGACATCTTACAAAACTTTCTGCGTCTGTCATAAACATTTCTAGATACACTTTTTGTATGTCGTATCCATATTCTGTATTTTGTCTTGTCATTCTTTTATATGCCTTATGCTACTAGTTGATTTTATGCTACCACAGTTCCTACAGTAATGTATTGTAACACAGAATGTATGTTTGTCAATCTTTACTAATTCTTCTACTATTGTTGCATCCATGTTAGGGCAACACCCTGTTATGTGCAAACCTTTACTCCATATTGTTTTTCAAATGCTTTTGCATCTGCTATATTATTTACAATTGGTTTGCCTTTGATATTAAGTGATGTATTTAATAACATAGGACAACCTGTTTCTTTGTACCAACGCTCTAGCAATCTTCGTATGCCGCTTCCGTCGGGCTTAACAAGTTGTACTCTACTGGTGTTGTCTGTGTGTACGATTGCAGGATACAAGTTTGGATTTCTACATTGGGCGGTAAACTGCATATAACTATTTGCATATCCTGAGAAATTGTCATCAAAGTGTTCACTAAGCACAACGGGTGCAAATGGTCTAAATTGCTGTCGATGTTTGATGTCATTGACTCTGTCCTTGATGTTGCTGCCACGAGGATCAGCAAGAAGACTACGATTGCCAAAAGCCCGCGGGCCAAATTCTGCCCTGCCCGATGCAACTCCGCAGATTTGTTTGTGGGTGAGTTCTTTAATGGTTTCTTCAACTGGGTATTCTCCTTCAATATTGTATCCAAGATATGCACCCGGCCACTCAATACTTTTATTATAATAGCTCAGTACACTGCCAATAGCACTACCCGAGTCGCCCGGATTGGGCATAATCCATACGTTATCAAAATATTTATATGCTATAGAGTTAGCCGAACAGTTTAATGCACACCCTCCCATTAGCACTAGGTTGTTACTAGTTGTTTTAAGCCTAGCCATTTGAAGTAGGCTCTCAAAAATTTCTGTATATACTTTTTGGGTAGCAGCGGCTATGTCTAAAATATCCTGGGGGCTATTGTATTCTGGCTTCCACCATAAGCACCCTCTATGTAAATTTTGTTTACACTTTACAATCTTTCCGTTAAACTCAATTAAGTCGTTATAAATGTCGTTATAGAATCTGTCAGGGTCGCCGTATGCTGCCATACCCATAAGTATGTATTCGTCTTCTTGCGGCTTTAATCCAATACGCTGTGTCATAGCACTATACCAAAGTCCTACGCTATTTGGATAACCCTGGCTTGCAACTTGTGCTAACGAATGTACTCCTTTGTATTCGCCTTGTTTAGTAGTATTTGCATTCCATAGCGTTAATGTTTCAAACTCTCCAATGCTATCAATACAGAGAATAGTAGCATTATCAAACCCACTAGTAAGATACCCGGCAGAAGCATGACTACGGTGATGGCTACTATAGCGTATTGGGCAATTAATATTATAGGATTGCAGATACTTTTTAATATTATTTTTAGAATAGTTCCATCCTTGTCCTGCTCTATACTGTCTAAGAGTTTTGATAAAGGGTTTTTCGTACCAAACCAATTCGTCTGGCTCTCCCCATTGTTTAGCATAGTTTACTAACTCCTTGTTTAAGTGGGCATCATTCTTTACGCCACTAAATCTTTCACTTTGACTTGCAAACACTAACTCCATCTCATTAGATAGCCGCATCCATGCCGGCCGCATACTATATTTAAATACTGCAATAGCAGCATCGTGGCTGTTACCACTAATACCCCATATTATCATTTTACATCTATATCTAGTATTTGGCCTTGTTCGATGCGTTCTAGCCTACGTTTACCGTTTGCTTCATATTGTGTTATCATTTCTTTACGATAAAACTGTTGTAGTTCTTCAACTCGTTCTTGCCAAGTCTTCATTAAGTTTATGTTTACTTCTGTGCGAGTACTAGGCTCAACTACTCTAACTCTTTCTTTTGTTACCGGTGGAGAAATAGTTTCGCTATTAGGATAAACTTTAGGGTGTCCATACTGTTGGGCTCTCATTACTTGTGCTTGTATGTCGTTACTCATTCTTCATCTCCACTACGCTCAATTGCAAGTTGCAGTAGTTTGTATGGAATCATACAAACATATGTATAGAGTGTCCAAAAAATAATATTGTGTACAATAATTTCTAACATATCTTCATCTCCTATTTGTAAATAAACGGATCTCGTTTTCTCATTTCTTTTAGACGTTTTTTAAACCTATATTCATCTCTTACATATCTGTAAGGCCATGTTAATACGTTTAGTATTTTTTTTAAATAAACCATTTCTTTGCTCTCAGTCTAATTTTTAATGGCGAAGTTTCTGCTGCGTTTGCAATACTATATAACGTATATAGCCTTCCATACTTATCAACTGCATCTCCTACATCATTTATATCAATATCCCAACTAGGTAAGCTTACACCCCAACCGTTTTCAATTGCTTGTTCAACTAGTTTGCTTCCTGCTTTATCCCTATCAGGAACAACAATAATGTCCTTGCCTAGTTTATTTATTAGCATGGCTTGCTGATCATTTATCTCGCTGCCGCCTATTGCACATCCGTCTATATGAATAGCATCAACTGGTCCTTCAACAACGATACAAAATACTTTATTAAAATTTTGTTCATCTAGCCCATACACAAATCCAGGTTGTTGTTCATTTAGATATTTAGGTTTTTTGTCTGGCGTAATAGTTCTAGCAGTCCATCCTACAATACGTTTCTCGTAGTAAAATGGAATAATAAGTCTATCTCTATATGCTAAACTATCACTCCAGTAGTAATCGGTATCATCTAAATTTAAGTTACGTGCAGCCATGTATTCTAGTACAGTTATACTAAACTTATTAAACTCTGTAATACTTGCAATCTTAACAGAATTAGGAGGAAGTGGTACAGTATCAAATGTAGGTATATCTAATACACGTTCTGCTACTTCAACACCGTCGTTTATACGCATAACGTCAAACGTTAATTTAGTTATAATATCATCACTGCAATTAAGCCATTGTAATAGCTTGCGTAGCTTATGTGATACTGGCCTGCCTGGTTGCCAGCTTGCTTTGTATCCACAGTTAAAGCAATGATAGCTGACTGTTTCGCCTTCGCTGATTAGACCACCGCGACCTCTTTTATCCACTGTATTGCCGTTGTTATGACAGCAAGGCGCATTAAAACTAGTCCAGCCGCTAGGAGTAGTTTTACGCTTACCTGGCAGGTGTGCCATTAGGGTATCAGATACGATGCTCATAATTATATTATAGCATCAAATGATTAAAAGGTCAATGATTTAATAGAATACTGTTTACTGTGCCAGATGTAAAATTACTTATATATGCTCTTACCCAAACGTAATTACCTGTAAAATTAAATATAAAACTACCTGTGCTTGCTACATTATCGGTACCAGAGACTGTAAACCAATCAGCTTCAGCTGGTGTAGTAGCAAGTGTAGCTTGTATTGCCACAGTGCCTTCGAATTGGTTTACATTATATTGTACGGTGTGAATACCGTCACTACGTCCGTAGTATCCGTCACCTTTAAACTTTTCTCCAGACACAACAGTGATTGTACTGTCACCTGGATGACTGGTTGCTGATAAAATTATTTCGCTGCTATTTGGCATCTTAGTTCCTTACTAATATCTTTGTTATTTTAGTTTCTGGGTCTGCACTAGCTCTAAATCTAAAATAATTAAACACACCAGAAACGTTTGCTGGCTTAGGTGTTGTTTCTGTTCCATCAAATACTAGTGTACTTAATGTAGTCCAGTTGTTTGCACCTGAAATTTGATTGTCTAGCGTTGCTTGAATATCTACTGTTCCTATATACGCACTTGTATATACTGCAAGTGTGTGCAATGCTTCGTTTCCATTTAATGCTGGGTCTGCTGTAATTGACGTTGATGCTTGACTACCTGCAACCCAAAAGTCTCCTTCTGCTACAAACGTATCAATTACTGCACTTGTCTTTGGTCCAGGCATTGCTTTTGAATCAACTAAAATTGTACCGCCGTAACCAAAGTGATCATCAGCATACGAAATTGTTTTGTTTCCGCTTGCATCTTCTAAAAATATAACATATTTTATATACTGCTCACTTACATTTAGTAAATCGCCTTCAGTTAAATTTACATTAAATGCACCTTTTTTAGTTAGTGTTTGGAATGTAACAGATGTTCCGTTAGGAACTACTGCTGATGTTGTTTTATTAATTGTAACTGTTGTTGAAGAAACAGCCGTTACTAATGAGCCCTTTATAATATTAAGTCCTGTAACTACTTGACCAACTGCAAGACCGGTTGTACTTGCAAACGTTAATGTTTTACTAACTGCTGACTGTGCTGACGATGTACTTACGGAAGTAACATCATCTAAACTTGTGCCATCTTTGCTAATAATCAAACTATCGGTTTCGTCATACGCTCTAAACTTTGGCGTATATGTTGCTAAACTTACTGGCTTCTGGTCGTGATTTTTAACTTCAAAATAAAGTAGATTATCAATACCTTTATATACATTTAAATTTTTCTGATACACTGATCTATACTCCGTAATATATCCTGCTGTGTTTGCTAAGATAGTGACTTTATTTCTCGCTAAATATCTATAAGTTTTTTGCATGGGCGGGACCTTTTTGTATAAGTATTTATGGTATGTTATTAAAAGATATTGAAAAGAAATTTCCATATGTAAGCGTAGTTGCGTATGGCGGAAACGAGTACGTTGGCATTGTGTCTAATCAAGATACCTATGTGACTACTATGTACATATTCAACAAGTTACGCTCAGAAGCCGATAAGAAATCATTCTTAGAATTTGGTGAAATATGGTGGTGGGAGTCAAATAGAATGATTCCGATTAACATATTTCTTAAACAGGAAATGCAAGCATTTGGATATGCTATGATGACCATGAATACTAAAGATGTAAAAGTATCTGTCGGGCCGTGTGTAAATTTAAACAATTTGTCTAGTAAACGTATTAAACGAAAAAGTGTGCAGGTGTTACGTAAGCGATGATAGTAAATTTATATGTACTACCACGCTTACAGCATATGCACAGGCGTGCGCCTTCTTAAAGAAGTAGCTACCGTCTGTCGGCTTTGTCCAAACGTGTTCCATTATATGCGACCAGTCCTTGTCCGCCAGGTGTCTTTTGGCCGGCCGAATTATCGCTAGTGTGGCTGCTAATTCTTCTACCGATGACGGTTTCAATTTGTTTAATAGTTCGCTGTGCCCGTTTAGATGAAAGACTTGATCGCTGAAGATTTCGTGCTCCAGTAGTTCCCATAGTGGTTCCTTTCTCATTAACTCTTGTAAATGTTCTTCGTTATGTATATCTTTATAGATGCTTACATTAAGAAAGTCTAGCTTAAAATAGCCACGCCCTTCTGCTGTCTTGTGTTCTATAGTTGACAAGTTGTTAACAGGATTGTGTGGTATCTCGGTTGCATAAACTCCAGTATTGTGTTTCTTACCAGTATCTAATTTTGCCACACGATGTTTAAGTTGTGATAGAATAACATCTCGGTCTGCAAAATCAATATCAATATCAGGCATCTACTTTTTTCCAGCTTAGACCAGATTCATCTGATGGATGATGTCCTTCATACACATCACCAGTTTCTTTATCAATTAACTGATATTTTTGAGGACATTTGGTCCTAATAGCTAATGTAAACGAAGTTGGAAATTCCTCTACTTGGCGGCCGTCTATTAGTGTTCTATAGCGTTTCATAGTACTGCTTCCTTGGTTATTGTACGTACTAGTTCTACATCTTTTGGCTGTCTTTTAAATCTTACAGCCCAATGTTTTGGATCTAGTATATTAGTTAGCATTTTTAGTTGTTCGTTATTTAATTGTGATAACGATGCCTTGCCTGTTTTACAATTTAATACTAGCCATGGTGATATCTTTCCATCTTTAATATCAAATGTTAATCTGTTTGAACTAACATATAAAAAGTAATGATTATATATGCTATTGTTTTTAATTGCCCACTCTTGCATATTTTGTATGCTACGCTCTAGTGCTGTTTCAACACCTTCTTTTCTAATAAGCTCTATAGCATATTTTTCATACATTTCTTCCTTACACCAATTGTCCAGTCTAACACCTGATGTTACTACATAGTCTATATATTTTTCTGGATATAACGGCCGCACATTGTTTATAAAAGATCCAAATTTTACAAACGCATTGTAGAAACTTGACTTTGCAAATTCTGCGTATGACTTTTCGTTTTTATTTCCTGCACTTAATCTATAGAATCGTTGAAATGCAAATAGCCCTACTTGTACACGTTTTTCATCTTTCTGTAGCCAGCGTCTTTTTGGCTCACACATATGGGCAATAAGAGTACTTTCTTTTGTATAACTCTTTGTACAATATTCACATGTGTATTTTTTATTAGATGTCAACTTTTTCGTAACCGTGCTCAGATGCAAAGGCTTTGATTTCTTTTTTTGTAGATATTCTAGCAAGTACTTCGACCTCGTCAAGTTTCATATTTGGATATATTTGTGATAACAGTTTTACAGATTTGCTACTGTCGTCTTTCTTTTTCTTTAACCCAATCCACGGGTGAAATTGTTTTTTGCCTGTTTTGCCAGCAACACATAATATTTGCCATTGTAGTTTAATATGATTTGTGCCACCAAGTACATTCCAATTTCTATTATAATGTTCGTTAATTCTAAACAGCGCCAATGCTTGTGTTTTAAAGTCGCCTTTAACACTACTCATATATCTGTTTAAATTCCACAAATCACCTTTGATGTCTTTCTTGCCAACATCGCTGGCTGCATCATATAGTTCTTTGAAGCCCATATCAATTGCTGGAATAAGTTCTTTAAAAAGATCTAATTCTTTATTTGGCATTTTTTGGCGCTGCTTTCTTTTTGTTAGCTACCTTAGGATCAACTGCTTTCTTCTTTTTCTTGCCCCAAGTATATGTAATCTGTTCTGAATCAGTACGTTCGCCCGGCGTGCAAACTTGTACTTTATTACCTTCAGATAACCACTTATCAATTGCTGCTTGGTCTTGTACTGTTACTTCATATCTCATTTTTTGCCTGCCAATCTGTTAAGTCTTGTGGTGAGTTAATTTCAATTCCGTCAAACTCAACTTCTACAACACCAATCTTAATACCATTTTGTATCCATCTTAGTTGTTCAAGTTGTTCTAACGTTTCTTCTGTGTACTTAGTGCTTACATTATACATTGCTTTTACTTCTCTGTTGTATCCGTAAATGCCTAAATGATGATCTCCGTATGGTAAACTAGCTCGACAAAACCAATGTGCTCTGCCTCTGCTATGTATCATTTTAACACAGTTTGGATCAGAACGCAAGTTAAAATCCATTTGCGTGTATGCTGTTGCTACATCGCTACGATGCAATTCTTCGTCTATGGCATGTATAATATCAGATGTAATATCTGGCATGTCGCCTTGACAATTAATATATCTGTCGTACTGTAGTTTTTCGTCAATTACTTGCATACAACGTTCTGTGCCGTTTTCGGCAGCGGCAGTCATTAATGCTCTGCCACCCATATGATTGTATATAGCTTGATGATCTGTAAGTACATATGTATCTAATCCTGTACCTGCACATCTGTTATAAACATGTTCAATTAATGGCACTCCATTTAGTAGTGCCATCATCTTTCCTGGATAGCGTGTACTTGCATATCTAGCAGGTATTAGTATTGCTGTTGTCATGTTCTTTACTCCTAAACTGCTTTTGAAATATTATAAATGTCTTTCACAACATCTTCAAAGTCTTTTAAATGTAACATATTTGGACCGTCGCTTGGTGCATTATCTGGGTCGGTATGTACTTCTAAAAAGAAATCCCTAATCCCCAAAGCACTACCTGCACGACATAAACTAGGAACGTAATTCCTATTGCCGCCGCTACTGCCTCCGAGACCGCCAGGTTTCTGTACGCTGTGGGTGGCATCAAGCACAATAGGATTGCTGTAATTAGTAAGCATGTAGTCCAGGCCAGTAAAGTCAACAACAAGGGTATTATATCCAAAACTTGTTCCTCTCTCCGTAATCCAAACTTCTTTGGCACCTTCTGTTTTAGTCAATATACCAGCCATGTCCCAAGGTGCAAGGAACTGGCCTTTTTTAATATTAACAATTTTATCTGTAGCACACACAGCTTGTAGTAAATCTGTTTGCCTACACAAGAATGCAGGTATTTGATAAACATCAACTGCATCTTTAAATTCTCTTTCGATATGTGCAACCTGCACATAGTCATGTACATCAGTAAGTGTCTTAACACCTAGTGTTACCTTTAGTGCAAGGAAGTCCGTGAGTGTAGCTTCCATGCCCATACCACGTTTGCCTTGCATACTTGAGCGATTGGCTTTGTCGTAACTTGCTTTGAATATATATTCAATATCATACTTGTCGCATATGCGCTTACACTCTGTAGCAATCTCTGCCGACTGTACATATGATTCGTGTTGGCAGGGCCCTGCTATAATTCTCATTTGTTATCCTTAATCATATAATAAGTATTTACTAATTTATCCATTTGTAATTTTAACGTTTCGTTTTCTAATGTTGCATTACATAAAGACTGCCATTCTCCGTAGTCTAATAAATTTCCTTGTGCTCTAGCAACAGCACCTGCATCGCCGCCAATAATCCAACGTGGTATTTTGTTGTGTGGCGGGTCTCTATAGTTTGCATATGTAACACCGTTTGCACGAGTGTATATTAATGCTTGTCCCGGTATTAGTTTTTTATCTGTTGCCATTCTTTAATAATACTATGTATTTTATTACACGTAGATCATTTCCTCTAATATTTTTTACCTTATCTGTAACTTCTTCACTAACAAATTCCCAGTTATATTTTGCAAGTTTAGCTTTCCACCAGTCTGGAGTTTCGATAATTAAATGTGCATTACGCCCATCATTTAATTTTTTCTTTGCAGGATGACATGCAATTAAATGATACTGATACTTAGTTGCTATATTAAATAAGTCATCAAGTGTTTCATCAATATGTGCAGCCTCTACATGCTCTAATACATCGCTACTATAGATAGTATCTACTTTTTTTGGTAGTTCAATTGGACTTGTAACTGGGTCGTATGTGTGCAATTTGATGTCTGGATATTGATCTTTTATAGCTGCTGAGAAGTATCCTTTACCACTACCAAAGTCAAGTAAACTAGATGTGTCATCTATAATAGACTGTACAAATTTAGGAATCTTTGCATTACGACTACCACTACCAAATGCCGAAGTAGCATGTAAGTGTGTTAGTTGATCAACATATTCCTTTGATATTTTGCTCATACTGTAGAGCCGCTTGTGCGTCTTACAATGTCATTATGGTTAAACTCGGCCCAGTATAATTCAAATGCTACACCGTCTTCGAGTCCTTCAAACTGATGAATCTTGCCAGGCTTAACT
>TARA_R110002074_G_scaffold27774_8_pt1 | contig 15035 bp, 14 predicted proteins | sample TARA_R110002074 | Tara Oceans TARA_R110002074 (sample SAMEA4397215) | marine metagenome | biome: Polar Biome; feature: [MIX] marine epipelagic wind mixed layer (ENVO:01000061); material: water (ENVO:00002006), including particulate matter (ENVO:01000060) such as... | depth 10-100 m
GGTATTAAAACTATCGTGACTAAGAATCGACATGGCTTTTTTCTTTAGGGTTTCTTAAATTGAAAATGTAAGTACTATATAGCTGCTTGGCAAATAGATTTATTGATTCGCATCATTAAATGATTAATTAAACCTTTTAGTTTCTGTTTAATTTCGTCTAAGACAGCTTTTCGAGCTCTTCAGTGAGCTCAGGGTGGGGAAACTCAGGCAGGAAGATTCAACTAATGGCTTTTGTCACCGCCCCACCCCACCGTTAAATAACTCAAACCGTTGCTCCAGAAGTTTAAGTTTGTCTGAAGTATTTTGATGACACAACAAGGCTATCACGCATTCGGCAGTACTTAGCCCCCCTTCAATTTGATTACGGCGTAATGTAAATACCGAGGGTTTTGTCGTTTTAAGTGACACTTTATCTGCCTGATTAAGATAGCTGCTGCGATTAAACATCTTACGTGCTTCTTGCCAGGTTGCATCAAGAATAACGAGGTATTCATAGCTTTCTGGAGTATTGTCTGAAAACTCAGATTCATTCACCGGGAAGACTAAAGCAGCCTTTTTTGTTTCCAGTAAGCTGACTAAAAACTCATTCGGCTCTTTACGTTTCCAGAGAATAATCTCGGCATCATCACCTAAAACCTCTTTCACGATACGCCCGGTATTTGTGCTTTTATTGAGTTCTCGTTCGTGAGTGAGTAGGATAAATTTCATAATGGCAGCAAGGTGAAGTTTTGTTAAATCATTGACATGAAAATTAACTTTAAACTTATACTCTATAAAATCCAATGGCGCATTAGTCCCTTTTCTTTATATCTAAGCGAGAACCTAAATGGCTTTATCAGTTTTTGATACCTTAACACTTCCAAATGGCAGTATTTTACCTAATAGAATTGCCAAAGCGGCGATGGAAGAAAATATGGCAGCATGCGGTCACTTGCCGGGCGATTCCATTATCAACCTTTATAAACAATGGTCTTCTGGTGGGGCTGGTTTACTTATTACCGGGAACGTGATGATTGATCACAGTGCCATGACAGGCCCTGGCGGTATTGTCTTAGAAGCTGAAACAGATTTAGCGCCTTTTAAAAAATGGGCAAAAGCAGGCACCCAGCATGGTACTCATATGTGGATGCAAATTAACCACCCAGGCCGACAGGTTTTTGCAGCCATGGGTGGAAAAGTATTATCGCCCTCTGATATTGCCTTGGATATGGGAAAACACAGCAAGTTATTTGGCCAACCCACACCGATGACTGAAGACGATATTCAAGAGCTGATCCAACGTTTTGCAAAAACAGCATCACGTGCAATTGAAGCGGGTTTTAATGGTGTAGAAATTCATGCCGCTCACGGTTATTTACTGTCTCAATTCCTTTCACCGTTGACCAATCACAGGACAGACCAGTGGGGAGGCAGTTTAGACAATAGAGCACGTTTACTTTATGAAGTGGTGAAAGCGGTAAAAGCGGTCTTACCAAAAGAAGCTGCCATAGCCGTGAAACTGAATTCGGCTGACTTTCAGCGTGGTGGTTTTGAACAGGCCGATGCGATTGAAGTGGTTAAAGTTTTAAATGAACTAAAGGTCGATTTAGTTGAATTATCGGGTGGCAGTTATGAAAGCCCTGCCATGCAAGGTAACACGGCTGATGGTAGAACCCTTGAAAGAGAAGCTTACTTTCTGCAATTCGCCAAAGAGATTGCCAAAGAAGCAACAATGCCGATAATGACCACGGGCGGTATTTTACGTTTACCTGTGGCGCAACACGTTTTAGATGAAGGTGTTGATATGGTCGGTATAGGAAGAGCCTTAGCATTCGCACCCGACTTACCAAACCAATGGAAAGGAAACCCCAGCGCTAAAGCAAGCCTACCCAATGTAAGCTGGAAAGATAAAACTTTATCTGCCATGGCAACAATGGCGATCACCAAAAGACAGCTTAAACGAATGGGTAAAGGCTTAAATCCTAAACTTAACTCATCACCTTTGTTTTCATTAATCCAAGATCAAATTCATTTAAAGAAACTGACGAAAGTTTATCGTAATCGATACTCTGTCAGCTAAGTTCTAAGACCGCGAGCAATGGAAATAACAGCATAAGTTTTGTTGAAGCTTTTTATTGAACCTAGAAGTAAAAGTAAAGGGTGGGCTTAGCGTTTATGCTGTTTTTCTTATTTTAAGGTATGGGCATAAGTTTGCTTAAAGGCGATCAGAGAACTACCCTTCAATCTAAATCATTATTCACTAAGGCATCATAATAATGGGTATTTCTGAAAGACAAAAACAACTGGTACAAGAAAGCTTCTCTAAGGTAGAACCAATCTCAGATCAAGCGGCTGAAATATTTTATACCAAGCTCTTTGAATATGACCCGTCTCTGAGGCCTTTATTCAAGTCTGATTTATCAGATCAAGGCAAAAAGTTAATGGCCACCTTAAAAATTGCCGTAAAAAGCTTAGATAATTTAGAAGCTTTGGTCCCAGTTTTGCAAAACTTAGCGGATAAGCATATCGACTACGGTGTAAAGGTTGAAGATTACACACCTGTAGGTAATGCATTAATTTTTGCATTAAAAACAGGTTTAGGCGATGCTTTCACGCCAGAGCTAAAACAAGCCTGGATTGAAGTTTACTCGACTTTAGCCAATGTGATGCGTTCACATACCTACCCTGACTTTGACCCAAACAACTTTGTTAATGCTAAACATTATAATCATTAAACCAACGCTATTAATCCCTCTTAAAAGGCTCATAATAGACTAATTTATTATGAGCCTTAATATTTATTTCCAGTATCCAGGTACTATGCAACTCGACAAATCATGTCTACATAAAGTCATTGAAGAGCAATTAAAAATTCTTTTAATGAATACGTCTCAAGCGGCTATTCAAGCATATGAAACAGCCACCCATGAAGAAAACAAAGCAGAAAACAAATATGACACGCTCGGTCTTGAAGCTGCCTATCTAGCTGAAGGACAGTCGAAACGTGTAATGCAACTTGAAGAAAATTTAGCGACGTTTAATAAACTTAGAGTAAAACAGTTTAGTCCAGACATGGAAATTGGTGTTGGCGCTTTAGTTTGCCTGACAACAGCTAAAAACGAACAAAAACATTTTTTTATAAGCCCTGTTGCGGGGGGCATTTCCCTGCATTATCAAAACATGTTTATTATGCTCATTACGCCTTCTTCACCTTTGGGGGTGGCCTTAATTAATAGCAGCATTGGAGATGACGTACACTTGAATGATACGTCTTACAACATCACACATATTTGCTGACAAATAACTATCCACGATATGAACTGTTTGACTAAACACTACGTAAATGTATAAAAATGTCGACGTTATTCTCCTTATCATTTAAATCATCGAGAGCATGATATGCCAAAGTACAACCCCCTCAGCCCAAACGAAAAACACATCCTTATTAACAAAGGCACCGAACAGCCTTTTACCGGGAAATACGATGATTTCTTCGAGGGTGGCGTTTATACCTGCAAACAATGTAACGCACCACTTTATCGGTCTGAAGATAAATTCCCTTCCCATTGTGGCTGGCCAAGCTTTGATGATGAAATCAAAAACGCCATCCGCCATGAGATCGATGCTGATGGTCGCAGAACCGAAATACTTTGCGCCAACTGCAATGGACATTTAGGGCATATTTTTGAAGGTGAAAGACTAACAGCTAAAAACACACGACATTGCGTCAACTCACTTTCTATGAATTTTGTCAGTTCTGATGAACTTAAGACGACGAAATAGAATAAACCAATGCGCTATTAACCATCTTGAAAAACACTGCTATTGAGGCGCCTATGTTCTTAAAATCCGAGAAAACAAAAATGATTAAGCCTGAAAATGCCTTGGCTGGCAGAAGCACTCCCCTAACAATATCAGGCATGCATACTGTCACCCAAAACAAAATAGTTCCACCGTTTCCAAATGGTTTAGAACAAGTCATAGTTGGCATGGGTTGCTTTTGGGGGGCAGAGCGTAAGTTTTGGCAGCTAGATGGTGTGTATAGTACTGCCGTCGGTTATAGCGCTGGTTATACACCTAACCCGACTTACCAAGAAGTTTGTTCTGGTTCAACCGGGCACAACGAAGTGGTTCTGGTTATTTATAAGCCAGAAGTAATCAATTTCAAGGCCTTACTAAAAATATTTTGGGAATCACATAATCCAACCCAGGGTATGCGACAAGGCAACGATCAAGGCACTCAGTATCGTTCTGGTATTTATACATTTAATGAAGAACAGCAAAAGTTGGCGCTACAAAGTAAACAGGTATTTCAAAAAGCATTAGATGCAAATGATCTCGGTGAAATTACAACGGAAATTCTACCCGCAAACGACTTTTACTATGCAGAAGAATATCACCAGCAATATTTAGACAAAAACCCTAATGGTTACTGCGGCCTAGGCGGCTGTGGTGTTTCCTTAGATGTATCAGTATTGAAATGTGACCCGGTTTGAAAATGGCGTCCCTGAGACGATTCGAACGTCCGACCTAGCGCTTAGGAGGCGCTTGCTCTATCCAACTGAGCTACAGGGACTTTTCAACATGTTAACTTTATAAAAACAGTTAAAAAAACTCAAACTAATTCTTGCTAACGCTCCCTTAAAGAGGCTTATTATCTACATAGCAGCGCTAAGAACGGCTGCTATGATAACGATCCGGCAGCATCTTCTCAAGCTCTTGTTTCTAATAGTTTCTTTTAAAGGAGGGATTATTCAAAGTGCATCAACTTTCTTGCGCAGATGTAAATAACGCTTATGTTGACGATGCTGTTCAGGTATATGCGCCACATTTTTAAGACATGTGTCGCATTTACGCTTAAGCTCTGGGTTACCACCTTGCTGTTTAATTTGCTTAAGCATCACTTGAACAATATTCAGATTTAGCGCAGGGTGTTTTGGCGTCACAGCTAATGCCTCTTCAAATACCTTAATTGCTTCAGGTAAATCACCACTCTCAAATGCACCAATACCCTGCTTGTTGAGTTTTCTGGCCTTGACTTTCTTTTGCAAACTTACGGGTTCATCCAGCAGCTCTTCAATATCATTCAGAATGGCCTGATTATCTCCATGCTGAGATGCGAGATTACTTAATAGCTGCTCGGCTTGTGATTCTTCACCAATACTGTAAAGCGTTTTAGCAAATTCGAGCGCTGTGTCAGCACTGGCACGTTCCATATCCATGGTTTGCTTCGCTTTGTCTAATACGGCTTGCGACTTATTATCATCGCCTTGACCTTTGTGAACTCGAGATTCAATGAGTAGTGCATTGGTTTGCACATCGGGGTCATCTTTAAACTTCTTCGCCGCACGCCCCAGGGTATGGACCGCTTCTTTTGCGCGTTTTTTACCCAATTCTGAATTATCGCCTTCAGACAGCTCCGATAAGCATCGGCCTAGGTTTAAATAGTTATCTGGTGATTCATGGACAGAGTTATATCCCAGTTTCACACTACTTCTAAATGCTTCTGTTGCAGCTTCAACATCTTTGTTTTTTGTGCATACCTCTGCTAATTTAGTTTGCCTTAAAATGGCGAATGGCGAGATTTCCACCGCGCTCTTTAAAGTGTTCTGCGCCTCTTTTGCTTTACCTTTTTTAAGCTGGGCCTCGGCTAGCCAATCATAGGCTTCTATCAAATTACCATTCTGCTTAATAAGAGAATCTAAACCTTCGATAGCTTCATCATAACGGCCTAGCGCAATATTTACCTTGCCAAGCCCCAAATGTGCCCATCCTATATCTCTTTTCGAGAGCACATCTTCGTAGATTCTCCGGGCTAACTCATATTCACCTTTCGTGAAATATAAACTGGCTAATTTTCTAAGACACCACGTTACATATTTTGTTTCTGACTGCATTTCTCGATTAACAAGCTGGATGGCTAGGTCAAAATTTTCGGCATCAACCGCTTCATTAATAGGCTTCAAAATCTCTCGCTGTTCAATCATGCTATCGAGACGTTTTTGAAGCACCGCTTTGGTAATCGGTTTGGTGATGTAACCATCGGGTAGATACTCAAGCGCCCCCATCACCATATCCTTGGAGGTTTCTGCCGTAATCAAAATAAAGATACTGGTCTGCTTTAACAGTTTATTATGGCGAAGCTCCTCAAGGATTTGTTGGCCATTTTTTCCCGGACCTAAATTATAATCACACAAAATAACGTCGAACTCTTCAAACTCACAACGTGAAACAGCATCTTCACCATTACTGGCCACTTCAATACTTTCTACACCAAATGCACGAATCATCTGACGAATAGATAATCGAAAATTTTCGAAATCATCGACTACCAAAAATCTCAAAGATCGATAGTATTTAGCTAACTGTATTTGACGCTGCAATTCACTCATAAAGATTCGCTTTATTTTCGTGTTATTTGATATTTTTTCGTTAAAAACCAATTTAATTAGTTTAGTCCGAAATTAAGAATATGCGGGTTATTTAGCTTATTTTAAGCTAGCACTTTAATTTAATGGCTTTCCTACTATTATTTAATTAAGAAAATTGAATATTTAGCATACAATATGACGCCTGATTTTATTAAAATATCTCCCTTGCGAATGCCATCCAAAACCCTGTTTTTGCTTTCATTCCTGCCATAAATTTCCAATTATCATTATTACTTAGGTTACGTAGCCATGAAAATTATCAAGAAGTCCTCAAAACTCGACAATGTGTGTTATGACATTCGTGGAGAAGTGGCGCGTGAAGCAAAGCGATTAGAGGAAGAAGGTCATCGTATTCTCAAGCTGAATATTGGTAATCCGGCTCCTTTTGAATTTGATGTACCTGAAGAAATCCAAACAGATGTGATTCGTAATTTACCCAATGCCCAAGGTTATAGCGATTCGAAAGGCTTATATTCTGCACGTAAGGCTGTGATGCAGCACTATCAGTCTCAGGGTATTTTAAATATCGATATTGAAGATATCTACCTAGGTAATGGCGCCAGTGAATTAATCGTTATGGCTATGCAAGCGATGCTTAACAATGGCGATGAGGTACTGATTCCTTCTCCCGACTACCCTTTATGGACTGCAGCAGTCACCTTAAGTGGCGGCAAGCCAATACATTATAAATGTGATGAGGAAAGCAGCTGGCACCCAGATCTTGATGATATTGAAAACAAAATTACCGAGAATACCAAGGCAATTGTGGTGATTAACCCGAATAACCCAACGGGCTCTGTTTACCCAAAAAGCTTATTAAAAAAACTAGTCGCTATGGCGCGAAAACATCAGCTCATTCTTCTAGCAGATGAGATATACGATAAAATCCTATACGACGGTGCGATCCATACACCTTTGTCTAGCTTATCTGAAGATGTCATTACGCTAACATTTAACGGTTTATCAAAGGCTTATCGTGCTGCGGGTTATCGTTCTGGCTGGATGCTTATTTCAGGCCCAATACATAATGCGGAAGATTTTATCGATGGCATAGATATGCTTGCCTCGATGCGTTTGTGCTGCAATGTGCCTGCTCAATACGCGATTCAAACTGCTTTAGGCGGCTATCAAAGCATCGATGATTTAACGGTTCCTGGTGGACGACTGTGGGAACAAAGAGAGCTTGCATCAAACATGCTTAATGGCATTAAAGGCGTCTCATGTGTTAAACCAGACGGTGCCCTATATATGTTTGTCAAACTCGACCCCGAGATATACCCAATTATAAATGATGAGCAGTTAGTACTTGATCTACTCAAGCAACAGCGCATGTTAATTGTTCATGGTACTGGCTTTAATCTGAACGATACACAACACTTCCGTTTCGTATTCTTACCCAGAGTCGATGCCTTGGAAGATGCCATTAATCGTTTTGAACGCTTTTTGAAAGGGTATAAACAATCGCCTGAAACAGTCAAACAACGACCTCAAGCACTCGCCAAACTAAAAATAGATTAGGAATAGTTCACTAAAAAGCCATTTAAACTAGGCTTTTTAGTGAACACACATCACTATGTTCGACATTCATATTGAAGAGTTTTATCACGACGCCTTTAAAACGATGCTCTCGCTTTATCAAGCCTTCCCTAAGAAGAGTAATATCTACGTAGAAGATATTGCAGGCCCAGACCAGCCAGATGAATATGGTTTGCATAGCGACCGCTTTCAATCGTGTTTTGGTACGATATTATGGTTAGAGCTAGAAGGCTTTATTCGCTTTGAAAGCACCTTACGCCAAGAAGCGGCTGATCAAGCGTGTTTGACCATGAAAGGCTTAACAACCGTATCAAGCATTTGCCAAGATAGGTTTCTGAATACATTAAGTAAGACAATTCTACCTGAAAACCTTGGACTGTCAGGCCGTCCAAACATAGAAACACTCAAGCACATTTCCCATCACGGCACGTCTACACAGCTGGCATTAGCTATGCAACATCTTCTAAAGACCTTCGCAAACTACTAATATTTTCAAGGTAAGCTTTTGTAAAATATGCTTTTGCAAAGCAAACCTTGTTCAAGAATAAGCAATTTCATAAAGCACAAAGTCCTCATAACCACAAATGATTTTGTGAAAACCGGCAAGGCGTTGATTAAGACTATCACTGCCACTATCAACCATTAAAGCCCTGCCATTAAGTGCTAAAATCTTGCTTTGTGTCGATATAAATTGAAGCGAACCGATACCGGCCTGTTCTATGAGTCGCGCACTAATTTGTTGATTGCCTCTGCCTAAAACAATGCCTTGGCCGCCAATAATAGACAAGATGATTTTGACATTCTCATATTGTTGAATTAGTTCAAACAACTGGTGTTCATGGGCGTCGTAACAAACAACTTCGCTGTTATACCAAACATCGACACCCAATAATGTTGGCTGCTCTATGCCTAAGCTTGCTTTAAGGTGTTTTAATGTTCCACCTGATCCAAGTATATAAAGTGTATCCTGTTCGAGTGTTTCGACAAGATAAGCGCAGAGCTCATCGAGCATTATTTCATCGTCTAACAAACCCGAGCACTTAACAGACTGAACAAGTAACTGATCATCCGGTATTTGCATTTCACCAAAATAACGTGTTTTTACTTGCCCTTTAGCAAAGGCGTCTTCGTCAATATCTCTCACTTCCGCCATACGCGCAGCGACTAAGCGACGACTCATCATACTGTCTATAACGGAAGCAACTGCCTTTGGGGTAACCGCAAAAACAGCTGAGTGCATCTTCACTCCCGCAGGTAAACCCAGCACTGTTTGAGCAGAACCAATGGCAGAATAAATATCTCTTGCAGTACCATCTCCACCGACAAAAACCAACAGATCAACCTGTTTATTGATAATGGCTTTTGCTGCCTTTTGAGTATCTTCAGCGTTTGTTTCAGACGGCGCCTCAAACACTGTTTCCAGCGATAAATTATGTAAGTGACGACAAGCATCCTGACCCATAATCCCGGTTGCCGTCACAATATGAAGTTGTTTCAAATCATGCTGAAGCACCGCAAACATATCAGCGACTCGCTGATTGGCTTTGGGCTCGACACCTCTTTCAAAGGCAAGCTGACGTGCATCTTTATGATCACTGCCTTTTAAAGCAGAAGGACCGCCAACACCTGCATATGGATTGACAATTAAACCAAGGCGAAAAGAAGATATGTAATTAGAAGGTGGCATACTCAGAGCTTATCCAATTTAATTTTCTGCTGCATTTCTATATGACTAAAATCGAGGTGAATATTACTTTCGGTCATGCTCATAAATATAACTGGACAGACTTAGGCGTACTTCATCACTCATATCTATGAATTGCGCACCGACAATATAATGCCCTTGATGTTCATTTTGCGAGGAGGCACTAAATTCGATATTTCTAATTAAACATGGAATATGGAGTTTTTTATGAATACCACTTACAAAAATTTCAAACATCAACACAAGTTCATGACCTTTTTCTCCCAGTGAATGAGGAGAAACCATACGCGCACCTGACTTGCTTAAGTTAGTAATTGTTGCCGGTTTAGGCCAATTCCCCACAATATCAAAATCACTATCTACCGAAACATCTAAATGAATATCTATGCGTTCAGAGTTTCTAATTTGGCGGGTATTAACAGAGGCTGGAAATTGAAGATGATAATACGTATAAGGGTGGCTTGATCGATAAATTATTTTGGTCTCAAATGCGCATACTTTTTTCCCTTCAAGCAAACGTATGGCAAGCCCTGTATTGTTTTCTAAAAGAACTTCACGGCCTTCCCTTAAAGGCGGTGTAATCAGAATACTTCGTTTATCGAGATAACCGATTAATTGAACTTGGTACTTTCTTGCAGACGCAATGGTTTCGATCGTAAAGTGCCCCCCTATCGTTAGACCCAAATCAGCAAAGGATTCGCTGATATCCAGGTTAGAATCACTTTCTTGCTCAACAACCACGACATTTACCTTATCTATTAGAAATACTCACCTTGCCATTAGAAACATTTACAGATGAATTTACATTAAGACTTTACATTAAACCCTAAGGCTTTAAATTTGGTATGTAATTCTGAATTAACTTGTTTTAACTGAATTTTAATGCCAGAAAATTCTCGTCGACACCGATAATTTTTTCTAAACAAATCAAAGGCTGATTTCCGTCCATTTTCATCCAAACTCAAACTTCGCTGCAATAAGCTATGATCATGACGCACATCAAAACATGCTCTAACGGCTGTATGAATAGACCAATCCAAATCTGCATTGGATGTAAAACTCATTTTTGATAACGAAGGTTCTTCCAAAAACTGACCTGCCGAATGCCGGGTAGGCAAACCCATAACTTGACATAAACGACGGTAAACCATCTCAGTCCCGGCCACCTTACCATCAAAGCTATAACCTGCTATGTGAGGCGTGCCTATCAGTACCTGGCGTGCAAGATCAACATTGATTGCAGGCTCGTTTTCCCATACATCCAATATTGCAGTAAAGCTGTTGTCTTTTTTGAGAGCAGCCAATAAGGTCTGGTTATCAATCACTGCACCACGGCTGGCATTGATCAAGACCTGATTTGCATGAAGCTTGGCCAAAACGTGCTCATCAAACATGTGATAAGTCGGAAATCGGGTATCTTTTGTTAAAGGAACATGCAGGGTGATCACATCACATTTAAGTACGTCTTCAAATGAAACTAACTCAGGATTGTCTAGAAAAGGATCATAGGCAACATAGTTAATGCCTAGTTTTTTTAATCGTTTTCCCAACAATCTACCAACATTACCATAACCAATTATACCTACTGACAGAGAGTCCCAATGTAGTTCATGGGTTTCTGTCAGTATCGACAAACAACTCAGTAAATATTCGACAACAGAGTTAGCATTACACCCGGGAGCATTGGTGTATTTAATGCCGTTGCGCTGAAGATATTCTGTATCGATATGATCCATCCCTATCGTACAGCTTCCTACAAATTTGACAGGTGTGCCATCGAGTAAGTCTGCATTAACCTGAGTAATCGAACGAACAATTAAAATATCGGCATATTCAAGGTCGCTCTTGGAAATTTCTCTACCGGGAAGTATGACAACCTCACCAAACTCACCAAAAAAACGTTTTATAAGAGGAATATTCTCGTCAGCCACTATCTTCATTTATAGTCTCTTTGTTTGCTTATTCTGTATCTTTATCTAATAAATAGTCTGGATATTCACAAGGTAACTTCATGCCAATATAGGCTTCAAGCTCAGGTAACAAAAAGGCATCATCTTCACAGGCAAATGATATCGAGATTCCCTTTTCGCCTGCCCGCCCTGTTCGGCCAATTCGATGCACATAGTCTTCCGGATCTTCAGGTAAGTTATAATTAAATACATGGCTAACACCATCGACATGAATACCCCGACCCGCGACATCTGTCGCCACCAGAATTTCAACCTGCCCACTTTTAAACTGCTCTAAGGTTTTAATACGCTTATGTTGAGGAACTTCACCTGATAATAATGCCGCTTTAATACCTTTACTTTTGAGTCTGGCTTCTAATTTTCGTGTTTCATCGCGACGATTCCCAAAAATGATCGCCCGACTCACTTTATTAATTTCGATATATTTGCAAATGATGTCGAGTTTTTCATCCGTCGGCACCATAAAGATTTTTTGCTCTACTTTATCCGTTGTCTGCTGTTCAGACTTGATTTCAATTTGAATAGGGTTCGTTGTCCACCGTTCTACCAAGTTCATAACATCATCACTGAAGGTTGCGCTGAATAACAGCGTCTGACGATCAGACACTTTAGTGCAACGACTAATAATACGTTTCACATCAGGAATAAAGCCCATATCCAACATACGGTCTGCTTCATCAATAACTAAGAAATCTAATTGATCAAGGTAAAGATCGCTACTATTTAAAAAGTCGATCAACCGACCTGGCGTTGCCACCAGAATATCAATGACTTTTCCACGCACATAGTCTTTTTGTTTCTGATAGTCGATGCCGCCCAACACAGAATAAACAGACAGATTGCAGTGCTTGGTCAAAGCGATTGCATCCTTCTCTATTTGCATGGCTAACTCTCTTGTTGGCGCCAAAATAAGCGCTCTGGGTTCACTGGCAAAGCGTTCGCCAGAAGGCACAGGCCGACCAAGGAAATCGTTAATGATAGTAATTAAAAATGCTGCTGTTTTGCCTGTTCCGGTAGCAGCCTTACCAATCACATCGTGCCCTAATAAGGTATGTGGAAGTGATTCTGCCTGAATATCACTACAATATTGATAGCCAAGATCTGCAATACTGTGAAGCAACTCGGGCTTTAGGTTTAAATCATGGAAACGCGACTTTCCTTCTTGTGGTTCAACCTGGTAGTCTTTTTCAGTCCAGACAGGCTTAGCAGGTTTTACAGGTTTTACAGGTATTTCTTTCGCTGAGGTAGTTTGATTATTGGATTTAGCGGGTTTTTCTATTTGTTTTTTTAACGGCAGCGGGGTATTTTTGTTTGGCATACCAGCTGATCGAGGGGGATTTGTTTTGTTCTTTCTGCCAAAAAGGCCACTTAACTTCATCTAATAATTACCTAGTTTAACCTATATATAGTTGACCTGAGAGCTTATTCGCCATCCACCTCGCTTGCAAGCTTTGATAGCGAATAAGGTTTAATTTAACCAAGAGAAAGCAAGTCAAAGTCATTCAAGTTTAAATGAGGGCTATTCGCCTTGAAATAATACAGCAGCGCCGTTAAGAATAATTGTGCTCGATCAGGCAAACCATCTTCCAGGTAAGCCTGAACTTGATGATAAACGCGCACTTTGAAGTCTTCACTTGGTTTCATTTCTGGCTGATTGACATTATCAACACTCAAGCCAAACTTTTGCCCAGACGCTTCAGTAAAGAGCCATTCCAGAGCTTGGGGTTTCACTTCAACTTTTTCGAACAATAGTTGCTGCTCCTGTGAACGCCCATCAGGCTCATACCAATAACCATAATCAACTAACTCTCTTCTTTTTACCCCAGCAACACACCAATGACTTATTTCATGCAAAGCACTGGAAAAATAATCCTTGGTAGAAAAGATCCTATTCAGTTTATTATTTTCATTAATGGGCAAATAAAGTGGCTCTTCTGCGCCCGATATCAATATTGTTTTTTCGGTTTTTTCAAACAAGTCATTAAATAGCTTTTCGAGTAGTTGCACACACGGTTCTGTCGTTAACACTTCTGTTGATATCCCTTGCAAAAAATTACAGACATTTAGTGACCTGGCACACATAGTCTTTCATTATAAAAAAGCCCTCAACCAAGATGAACCAAACTTAAGCTAAACTTAAGCTAGATCAGATTATAATGCGCTCACGTTATTTCTTTTCATATTTTAAAAGTCCGAAGCACATTTATAAAAAGGTAAGCTAAGCCATGCTTGATTTTTCTCAACATACACTAAGTAAACACACTCTATTTAAAAAACTTAGTATTATACTCTTGATGCTTTTCAGCCTAAACAATGCATATGCATCAGGCTTGGATGATTTTCTCAAAAAAAACGCATCCTTTGACAATGAAAAATCCGAGTTTATAAAAGTTGATGAAGCCTTTCGTTTTCAGTCAGAGCTCACCAAAGACGGCCTTCAGCTCAAATGGATTATTGAGCCCGGATACTATCTCTATCTTGAACGTTTCAAATTTAAAGCAGCCAATGAGAATACGCAATTAGGCGAGCCTGAGTTTTCGACTCAAGGTGAAGCAAAAGAAGACCCGTATTTTGGCCTTGTTCATGCCATACATGAAGATTTAACAGTTTTTCTTCCCGTGACTCTCGATAAAAATACGTCTGAAGACGAAATTAAAATAAGCTATCAAGGCTGCGCTGAAGCCGGGCTTTGTTACCCACCTAAAAGCCAGCGCCTGTTATTTACACCTAGCTCAGATTCCAAAACAACGAACATTGAAATAAGCGAAAACCCTGTAATTGAGACCCTGACAAAGAACAATGACAATCTTGAAGATGCATCTGGCATTTTCAACTTTATATCCAATAGTAGCCTTCCGTTGATTATTGGCATTTTCTTTTTACTCGGTTTAGGGCTGACCTTTACTCCCTGCGTATTCCCAATGATCCCGATTATCACCAGTATCATTGCAGGGCAAAAAAAGCCCACGACAGGCAAGTCATTTGCACTCGCAAGTGCTTATGTTCTCGGGATGGCCTTAACGTACGCATCCGCAGGGGTCATAACAGGCTTATTGGGTGCGGGTGCAAACATCCAAGCCGCACTTCAAAACCCTTATGTTCTTAGCTTTTTTGCAAGCATATTTGCACTACTTTCACTTGCCATGTTTGGTTTATACGAACTGCAACTTCCTGCATTCATCCGAAACCGCCTCAATAACACCAGCCAGAACCTGAGTGGCGGACATATCACAAGTGTCTTTTTTATTGGTGCACTCTCTGCATTAGTTGTCTCACCTTGCGTCTCAGCCCCGCTTGCTGGCGCCTTACTCTACATAAGCAGCACTGCAGACGCCCTTATTGGCGGTTTATCTTTATTTGCTATGGGGCTAGGCATGGGCGTTCCACTTATTATTATTGCCGTCAGTGGCAGTA